>JAABUV010004863.1_pt1 | contig 15681 bp, 15 predicted proteins | sample 5559971 | NCBI WGS metagenome assembly JAABUV01 (sample SAMN10711881, study PRJNA513362) | rock metagenome | isolation source: Antarctica rocks | place: Antarctica: Victoria Land, Knobhead nord | collected 2015-12-19
AGCAGGAGATCAGCATGCTGCTCGCTGGGACCGATGCCTTGGTGCTGCTGCGCGGCCAGTGGGTCGAGGTGGATCGCCAGCGGCTCGGGCGCACGATGCAGCGGTTCCGCGACGCCGAGCGACTTGCTGAGCAGGATGGCCTGACGTTCGCGGAAGCCATGCGGATGCTCGCGGGCGCCGCGATCGCAACGGACGAGGACGATCCGGCGAGCGCCGACTGGTCGCGCGTGACGGCCGGGCCTTGGCTGGCAGAGACGCTAAACGGATTGCGCGCGCCCGACGGAGCGGGCGCCGACCCTGGCCCCGCCTTCCACGGCACGCTTCGGCCCTACCAGAAGATGGGCGTGCAGTGGCTGCACTTGCTGTCTGGCCTCGGGCTGGGCGCCTGCCTGGCGGATGACATGGGGCTGGGCAAGACCATCCAGGTGCTCTCGCTGTTACTGGTGCAACAGGTGAAGCGCGCGAGTGTCTCAGAACCAGCAAAGTTGCAGCCGAGCCTGCTGGTTGCGCCTGCGTCGCTCCTCGACAACTGGATGGCGGAGTTGGAACGGTTTGCGCCCAGTCTGAAGGCCAGGATCGTCCATCCCTCGGCCATGACGGCCGACCAGCTCAAGCGGTTCACGCCGGAAGACACCGCCGGGCTCGACCTGGTCATCACCAGCTACGGCTCGCTGCTGCGCATTCCCGGCATGGCACAGGCCACGTGGCGTTCCGTCATCCTGGATGAGGCCCAGGCGATCAAGAACCCGAACGCGAAGCAGACCAAAGCGGCCAAGGCGCTCGATGCACAGTCCCGGATCGCCCTGACGGGGACGCCGGTGGAGAACCACCTGGGCGACCTGTGGTCCATCTTCGACTTCATCAATCCCGGGCTCCTGGGCACCGCGCGGCAGTTCGCGCGCTATGCCAAGGGCCTCACCGAACGCGAGCAGAACCCCTACGGCCCACTCCGGACTCTGGTGCAGCCCTACATCCTGCGGCGCATGAAAACCGACAAGTCAATCATCGCCGACCTGCCGGACAAGACAGAAGTGAAGGCCTATTGCCACCTGAGCCGGCGACAGGCGGCGCTCTATGCGCAGGCGGTGCAGGACCTGGCTGACAGCCTGGCCGAGGCCGACGGCATGCAGCGCAAGGGCGTGGTGCTTGCCACGTTGATGCGCCTGAAGCAGATCTGCAACCATCCCTCGCAATGGCTGAGCGACGACACTTGGACGGAAGCGGACAGCGGCAAGTGGGCGCGCCTGCGCGAGATTGCCGAGGTGGTGGCAGCCCGGCAGGAGAAGATGCTGGTGTTCACCCAGTTCCGCGAGATCACCGCCCCGCTCGCCACGTTCCTCGGCGGGATTTTCGGACGCCCCGGGCTGGTCCTGCACGGTGGCACGCCGGTGAAGCGGCGCAAAGAGCTGGTGCGGGCGTTTCAGGTCGACGAGGCTGTGCCCTTTTTCATCCTATCCTTGAAGGCCGGTGGCGCTGGGCTGACACTGACCGCAGCCTCCCACGTCGTGCATTTCGACCGTTGGTGGAACCCGACCGTGGAGAACCAGGCCACCGACCGCGCCTTTCGCATCGGCCAGAAACGGAACGTGCTGGTGCACAAGTTCGTCTGCCGGGGCACGGTGGAGGAGAGGATCGATGCCCTGATCGCGTCGAAAACAGGGCTGTCCGAGGCGTTGCTGGCCGGACCTGGCGAGGTCAACCTGACCGAGATGAGCGACGACGCCCTGTTGCGAATGGTCGCGCTTGACCTGAATGCCGCAATGCAGGACTGACCGGGGATGTCGCGCTACGATAAGGGCGGATGGCCTGCCTATGTTCCGGTTGCCGAGCGCCGCCGCAAGGGCGAACGCGAAACAGCGAAGCTGCGCAAGAAGGGCCACCCCGTCGCGCCCGTACGGATCGAGGGTCGCGCGATCGCCACCACCGCCTGGGGCAAGGCGTGGTGCGACAACCTGGAGAGCTACCGCGACTACGAGAGCCGGCTGCCGCGAGGACGGACCTATGTGCGCAACGGCTCAGTGATCGACCTGCAGATCGGGTCCTGTGAGGTCAAGGCGCTGGTCAGCGGATCGTCGATCTACAAGGTCACGATCGGGATCACGTCCATGCCGGCCGGCCAATGGCGGTCCATCCGCGCCGACTGCGCCGGCCGTATCGAGTCCTTGGTGGAGCTTCTCCAGGGCCGGCTGTCCAAGGGCGTGATGGACCGCATGTGCCGCCAGGGGGCCGGGCTGTTTCCCAAGCCGTCGGAGATACGGTTCTCCTGTAGCTGTTTGGATCACGCGTCGATGTGCAAGCACGTGGCGGCGGTGCTGTATGGCGTGGGGGCACGGCTTGATGAGAGCCCGGACCAGTTGTTCCGGTTGCGGGCCGTCGATGCGGGCGACCTCATGGCCGGTCTCGACAGTGCGGTGCTGGCATCGAAGCCCGCCGGGGACAAGGTTCTTGGGGCCGAAGACGTTTCGGCCCTGTTCGGCCTCGACCTGGCCGGATCCGACGTAGCGGGCGGCGTTGTGCCGAAGCCTCCGTCCAGCCGCGCTCGGCCCGTCATCCGTTCCCAGCCGACGCAGGACCCCGGCCGGAGTCGCCCCTTGCCTCCGAAGACGGCAGCACGGGCGGCCGCGTCGGTCCCGAAGGCTGCTTCCGCCAAGGCGGCAAAGGCTCAGCCCATTCCGCAAGAGGCCAAGGCGTCCCGGCCAGCCCGGGCGCCGACCGCGGCGCAGCAGGCCCGGCCGCCTACGCAGCGGCCCGGCACAATAGCGTCGACAACGGCGTCGACCCCAACCAAGAAGCGCACCGCTGCCCAGCTTAGTGGCGCCCAGAACATGGGAAAGAAGGAGGCTGAAAAGCTGGTGGCGGAAGTCGTCGCCCGGATTGGGAAGCACCTCGTGACGGGAATAGACGTGACGCTAGCCGGGCCGGGCACACCGCCCGTCAAAGCTCGCAATACCCAAAGCCTACGTGCTCCAACAACCGCGGCCAATGTTCGAACACCCGGGAGCAAAAAGCCGATCGGCAGGCCGACAAAAAAACCAGGACGGCAAAGTTAGCTGGCATGCTTGTTGTTCCAGAGTAGCGAGGTAGGCGTCCGGGTTGCAGCGGAACCGGGTTCGGGGGGTCCGAGCGTGGCGCCTCTGGCCGAGACGACGGCGCATCTCTGCCCATGCTCTCCGATCGGCACCGTCAACTTGGCTGTCGCCCGGCTTGCGAGATAAAACTAGGCAAGGTAGGCGGCCGGGATGACACTGACGACACCTACCTGCCCGAGCTACATCGGCTCCCGCTTCCCGGCTGAGATCATCAGCCATGCCGTCTGGCTCTACTTGTATCGGTGCGCAATGATGAACGGCTCGGCGCGCAATCGAGGGTGTTTTCCGGCGCACGTTAGCTCAGACTGAAGCGGTCGTCCGACACAAGCGACGACGGCAGCAAACGCAATCGCCCATGATTAAGGCAAGCCGCTCCTAAGGCTGGTAAGCACATTTCCGCCGTTGCGGCCGCATCCGCCCGCAGCTCCGAGTTCACCCCCGATCACCTCCGGTAACACGAGGTAGCTGCCCTCCTTGACGGTGGCACCCTCGGCCGCGGTGCCGACCTTGACGCGCGGGCCGCCGGGGTGACGGACACGTGTGGACTCTGGTGAGGCGGACGGCGTGTGGATGCCGCGCGGCAGGCGCTCCAGGGCAGCACCAAGGTCGGCGTCCAGCGACACGGACGGGCAATAGTGGCAGGTGTACAGTAAGCGTGGGCTGGTGGCCGCCTTGCGAGGGTGAGGCTGGTTTGGTCTGCTTGGCTGCATGGAAAACGGCAGCATGTTGGCTTCTGTGGCAGCCACAGTGGCAGCTTCAGAGGCACGGATCGAGATTGTCGGCGAGCGGCGGCGTGCGCATGACGCGGAGTTTCGGGCTAGGGTCGTCGAGGAGTGTTCGGTTCCCGGAGCTCGGATGCGGGACTTGGCGCGCCGGCATGGCATCTGCACAAGCCTGATCTATCGTTGGCGTCGATCGGCGACACCTCAGCATCCGGTTATGGCTGCGGTTCAATCTGACGTCACCGGACCGATGCCGCCGAGCAAGTCGATGGTGGCAGGTCCTCCCCTCGAGTTCGTGCCGATTGGTATCTTGGGGCGCTCGGAGGATAGCGGGCGTGCGCTGGTTACTGGATCGTCGCCGGCCGTGGTGGCGCCATCATCGATGGGCCACGCGCCGCTGCCGCGTCCGGCGATGGACGAGCGCCCGGGCGTGATCGAGATCGACCTGACGGATGGCACGCGGTTGCGGGTGGACGCGTTCGTCAACGAGCGCGCGTTGCGGCGCGTGTTGACAGTATTGCGGACGGCGTCGTGATCGCCGTCGCTCCTGGGACCCGGGTATATTTGGCGTGCCGTCCGGTCAGCATGCGCTTTGGCTTTGACGGGTTGGCGGCCCAGGTGGCGCATGTGCTGGATGCCGACCCGTTCTCCGGCCATTTGTTCCTGTTCCGCAGCAAACGGGCTGACTACTTGAAATGCTTGTATTGGGACGGGACCGGCCTGTGTCTGTTTGCCAAGCGGCTGGAGGCCGGCCGGTTCGTGTGGCCGCCGATCGTGGATGGCGGGATGGTGCTGACGCCCGCGCAGCTGGGTCTGTTGCTCGAGGCAATGGACTGGCGGCGGACAGTGGCGCCCGAGGCGCCGCGCCGGCCCGTTGCGGTCTGACCCACGCGGATTGCATCAGGAAGCGCTGTACTTGTGCAGCTGACCTCGATACAATCCGGCCATGTCCTTGGCGAGCGCTCCTCTCCCGACCGATCCGGACGCGCTACGGATGTTTGCCGCGGGTCTACAGGCCGAGTTGGCGCGCAAGGACATCGAGATCACGGCACGCGACGCCGAGATTTACGCCAAGACGCTGCATATCGAGAAGCTGAAGATGCAGCTCGCCGTGCTGCGGCGTGCGCGGTTCGGCCGGTCGTCGGAGAAGCTCGACCGCGACATCGAGCAGCTCGAACTGCTGATCGGCGAACTCGAGGAGGAAGCCGCCGAGGGCGACGCCCGCGTCAGCGCGGCTGACCCGGCCCAGCCGCACCCGGCCCAGACGCGCGAGCGCAAGCAGCCGGTCCGCAAGCCGCTGCCGGCGCATCTGCCGCGCGAGACCGTCACCCACGAGCCGCCCTGCGTGTGCCCGGGCTGCGGCAGCACGGTGTTCAGCCGAATGGGCCAGGACGAGCGCGAGGTGCTTGAGTATGTGCCCTCCAGCTTCAAGGTGATCCAGCATGTCCGGCCGAAGCTGAGCTGCCGCGCCTGCGAGACGGTCGTGCAACGGCCGATGCCGGCGCTGCCGATCGAGCGCGGCCGGCCTGGGCCCGGTCTGATCGCGCATGTGCTGGTGTCGAAGTACTGCGACCACACGCCGCTGCATCGCCAATCGGGGATCTATGCGCGGGAGGGCGTCGAGCTCGACCGCTCGACGCTGGCCGACTGGGTCGGGCAAGCGGTGTTCCTGCTCTCGCCTTTGGCCGAAGCAATCGGCCGACACATCCGGGCAGGCGCCGCGCTGCACGCCGACGACACCACCGTGCCGGTGCTCGCCCCTGGTCTCGGCAAGACCAAGACCGGACGGCTCTGGGTTGTCGTGCGCGACGAGCGCCCTTGGGGCTCGGACGTGCCACCGGCGGCGTTCTACCGCTACTCGGCCGACCGCAAGGGCGTGCATGCCCAGGCCCTGCTCGGCTCCTGCCGGGGGTTCCTGCACGCCGACGGCTACGCCGGGTTCGACACGCTCTATCAGCCGACCACGCCAGCAGGCGATGCCCCGCTGGTCGAGGTGGCCTGCTGGAGCCATGCGCGTCGCAAGTTCTACGACGTCCACCATACGACCGCCTCGCCGATCGCGCTCGACGCCTTGCAGCGGATCGGCGCCCTGTTCGCCATCGAAAGCACCATCCGCGGGCAATCGCCCGAGCGCCGTGCCGCCGCGCGCCAGGAACACGCCCGCCCGCTGCTCGACCAACTGAAAGCGTTTCTCGACACCTCGCTCACCCGGATCAGCGGCAAGAGCGCGCTGGCACAGGCCATCCGTTATGCCCTGTCGCGATGGAAGGAACTCAGTCACTACATCGCCGATGGCCGGCTGGAGATGTCCAACAACGCCGCCGAGCGCGCCATGCGGCCCCTTGTCCTGGGCAGGAAGAATTATCTTTTTTGTGGGTCCGACGCCGGAGGCCAGCGCGCCGCCTGCATCTACTCCATCGTCGAAACAGCAAAGATGAACAGCATCAACCCGCAGGCCTACCTGACCGACATCCTCGGACGCATCGCCGAACACCCTATCCATCAAATCGACGCCCTGCTCCCCTGGTTCTGGACACAGTAGCCGAACCCACAGTCAGAACCGCACCACCAAAGCCGCGGCCTACAGCGCACGCTTACGAATGCCGGTCAGGCGTGGCGTCCCCAAGGCGAGCCGGAGGAGGTCCGGGTGCACGACTTCCTGATCAAGGAGCTGGGCCGGGCGGTGCCGTATGGCATCTACGATCTTGCGGCCAATGCCGGGTGGGTCAGTGTCGGCATGAACCACGACACCGCGGCGTTCGCCGTGCAGACGATCCGCCGCTGGTGGACCGAGATCGGCAGCACGCGCTACCCGGAGGCCACGCGGCTGGTGATCACCGCTGATGGCGGCGGAGCCAACGGCTCGCGCTTGCGGCTCTGGAAGCGTGAGCTGCAACGTCTTGCCGACGAGTTGGGCATCGACATCGTCGTGCATCACCTGCCGCCCGGCACCAGCAAATGGAACAAGGTAGAGCACCGTCTCTTTTCGTTCATCACGATGAACTGGAAAGCCAGGCCGCTGGTCAGCTACCGCGTCATCGTCGATCTGATCAGCGCCACGACAACCGATACCGGCCTGACTGTCCGCTGCGAACTGGACAGCGCCGACTACCCAAAGGGGATCGTCGTGTCCGATCGAGAGATGGACGCCCTCAACATCAGCCGCGACGCTTTCCACGGCGAATGGAACTACACCATGCAACCAAACACGCCATCAATCCGAGCGCTTGTTTCCGGATGAGTCCTAAGTGGAGGCAAACGAGGTCTCGATTAGGCACTTGACAACTTCGGCAATTCGGCGGTCGCCGGAACCAAGTCTGGAGCAGGTACGCCCCACACAGATCGTGCTGTCTCTGTTAGGAAGCGTTGTCGCGCCACGATGTCTGTACGCTGCCAATGCGGAAAGACCGGAATGCAGCAAGCCACCCTTGTGATACGATCGTTCACACCGATGACAGGGCGGCTGGCTTGGCATTTCGTCAGCAGGAATTGCGACGACGGATAGACCGCCGCCTTCTCCGAGTATCGTTTGTTGCTGAGGGCTCGGTTTACGGCTTCCTCAACCAGGCAAAGGTTCCCAAGCGCCTGAATCGTCTCCGGATCTGCCGTTGTCTCACCGAAATCCTCCAATCCCTCCGGGGTAATCCCGTTGGGGAGAATATGTTCGATGTCGTTCCTGCCCTCCATATATGTCGCGAGAAGGCCGTGACCTCCCGTGCTTCCGTAGGCAAGAATGTCGAAGTGTTGGGTCAGCTTCGCCAGGATATACCGCACGCGATAGCCCGGCATATCCCAAGTCCGCATCCGCATCATCGCCTCGTCGAAGCGCTGATTCAGGCTGTTCCTGATCGGGTCCAAGCTACCAGAGATGAAGTAATCCAGGTCTTCGGACGTACGCACATGGCGAATCTTAGACGCGGCTTCAAAGATCGCTCGCTCGTAATCTTTGGTCGGCGTCCTGGTGACGAGCCAGACAAAAATGAGTTTTTCGACTTCTAGGGTCAGCTTGGAAAATAAGGATGTCGGCAGTTTCCGGCCGGCGAGCAGCAGGATGAAATGCTGCTTGAAGGCCCGTCCGCCGAGATACCTTGTGTTCAGTATCCCTTGCTCCGGTGTCTCGGCAGGATTGCAACCTTTGAGGAAGCAACTGTAAGCACGCGCTGCATCAAGCAGGTTGCGGCCGAAGCTGACCGGGTCTTCCATGAGGGCTGTCTGCGCATCATTGCTGACGAACCAATCGTAGATCCCTTCCTCGATTAGCTTGCCGTCGTTATCGTATGATGCAAAAATGAAATATCGCAGGAAGCGAAGCGGCTTTTCTCCAGCTTTGTAGATCGTGTCGGTAACAGCTTTCCAGATCGTCTTGAGTTCACCGAACTGCAACTCGGACGCGTTCATGAAAAGCAGGTTCTTCAGCAGGTCCATCGCATCGAGGCCAACGCCGCGGTCGTTGATCGTCTCGAAAATTTTGAGAGCCTTCGCAACGCTCGGTGTCTGGATCCGGATAAGCTTCACCTTATTCGTCAGGTAGCCATAGAAGCTCCGCAACCCGTCGGTGTTATCTTTGAATTCGGTTTCCAGGAACTCAGATATCGTCCTGTAAGCATGAGAGATGTTTGCGATCGATCGCGTGCCGTCTTCTGGTGCATGTCGCCCTGCTCCGTTTGCATACTGGCTGAGAACTCTTTTTGCGTCCTCATACTGCAAATCGAGACGCAGACGCTGAGTTTCGACCCCGCGCCAGTCCATTGTGCTGTCCTTGATCTGGCGTTGCAATTCGTCCGGAACAGCCGCGGTCCGCCCTTGTAGTATGTCCCGCATCGCGCAGAAAACCAGAAAGGTCGTTGTGGACCGTTGCTGCCCATCGATCAGATCCATCACGCCGTCTTTGCCAGGGCAGACCACAATCGTTCCGACAAAGTACTCCGGAGCCGACGCCGCGGTAGCCGTCCCGAATTCTTGATGGATATCGCGCAGGAATTGCTCGACCTGCTCGCCCCGCTGGCCGTTCGGTTCGATCCCGCCCCAAACATACTCACGTTGGTAATCCGGGACACGATAGAATTCCTGGAATACGCGCTTCAGAGTCATGTCATCGGACTTGATCGTATCGGACATGAGAGAAAATCTTTCGTTTTGCTAATCTGGTTAAACGATGGTGCGGGGTTGGCCAGAGCTGATTTCAGGATCGCGCGGTCATCCCATGCTCTTTCGCGTGGACGAGCAGATTGTTGCGCCGGCGTCCAGGGCCGAGTAGTTACCCGCTTTGTGATGCTCGGCTGCTGCGGCACTCAGCTGGTAGACTGCAACGCGCAATCTCTCCGGTGCCATCACGGTAACCGCCGCGCCCCAGGTGAACATGTGCCAACACATCTCCTGAAGTCCGCCAGCACGGAACCTCACGATTAGCGCGCCATCTGGCTCGTATGTGACACTCTGCGATGGATGAAACGACCAGCCGGCAGCGTCCTCCACCGCCTCCGGTTCAAACCGTAACGCCACGTCAAACGGCTCCTCCTGGAATACCCCGAACGACTGTGCTGCATAGGTTTCCAATGAGAAATCCTCACGGCGCGAAAAGCCGTGGTCGAGTAGATCGACAGAGGCGATCCGGTCCAGCCGCCACAGGCGCATCTCGGGCAGCCCATCCACATGCGCGACGAGCCACCCACGGCCGCCATAAAGAATCCCATACGGACACAGGATGCGGGCCACCAGTTCCTCTGCGCCTCCGCCGGCATAGCGCACGACCACCAACTGCATCCCAAGAATCGCACGCCGCAGCGTCGGCAGCACCCCGGCCGCGATCACCGGCCGCGGCCCCGGCCGCATCGCGATGCCTCCGCCTCCATCAGCGCGGCGATATCCGGCTCGGCCTGGCGCAAGGCGTCCGGCCGCATGACGGCGCGCAACGTCGTCGAGGCCTCCCGTAACAAGGCCGCACGATCGCCTTCCCCGCGCGCGTCGCATTCCCGCGCCGCGGTCTCGATTGCCGCCACCGCCTCGGCCCGCAACTCGATCATTCCGACCAACGCACTGCCCGGCAGGCGCCAGCGCCGCACCCGCTCCTCGTCGTCCCACCAATCCATCTGCGGGAACATGGATGCCAACGTATCGCGCATCCGCTCTGCGGTCCGGCGGTCCACGCCAAACTCCGTAGCCATCTCATCGAGCGTCAACCCGACCCGGGTGCCGGCCAGATGACGCGCCAGGCGCAAGAGTCGTTCCGCCGGGGCGTATCGCATCCGTGAAGCCTGCCTCAATTTATACACAGCGACAATCCTCGGCAGCCTCCGACCGGGCAAATCCGATTGCTAACCTTCCGCCAACCCGCCCGTCGCACTCGGCCGCAAGCAGACGCAGCAGCATGGCCGGGTCCGTCTCGCCGCCCCGCACGGTCGCCCGCCGCCGTACCAGCGCAAAATCCGCCGGCGTCAGCGTCCGCAGCCCGTCCAGGCCCGCGGGGGCGGCCAGGCTGAAGAACTGCCGGAACGCCAGCCTTGCCTGCGGCACGGTCAGCCAGTCAAAGCGCAGCTTGACCAGGAAGCGGCGCAGGCTCGCGCGGTCCAACCGCTCGGCCAGGTTGGTCGTGCAGGCAAACGGAAGCGCATGGCCCTCCATCCAGGTCAGCATTTCGTTGACCTGGGCGATCTCCCAGCTCCGCACCGCATGGGCGCGCTCCAGCAGCAGGCTGTCCGCCTCGTCGAACACCAGGAAGGCTTGGACCTCCCGCGCCTCGGCGAAGGCGCCGGCGATGTTCTGCTCGGTGCCGCCAACGAACGGGTTGAGCAGGTCGGAGGCGCGCTTGTGCAGCACCGGCATGCCCATCCGCCCGGCCAAATACCGAACCCAGGCGCTCTTGCCCGCACCCGGCGGCCCCGACAGCAGGAACGAGACGGCGCGCGTCGCGCCGGGCCGGAGCAGGTTCGCGGTCAACGTGGCCAGGTCGCAATCGGCGTTGATCAGCGCCGGGTCGTAGATCGCATCCGGCTCCGGCGCGGGCGCCGGCAGCTCGCCGCCGGACACGGCGCGCGCCACGCCCTCGACGATCAGCCGCGCGGTCTCCGCCCCGCCGCCCGCCAGCCGCGTGGCCCGCAAAGCGCCTGAGGCCACAGCGGGGGCCGCGGGCACCAGGCGCGCCAGCCGCGCCGCGTCGGCGTCCTGCAGCACGACCCCTTCCGCCTCGCCCATGCGACGCCACAGCCGCGTGCGCGTGGCGAGGCTCGGGACCTTCAGCTCCAGGCACATGGTCATCCGACGCAGCACCGCCGGGCCGAGCACGCCTATATCGTTGGCGGTCCAGATCACCGGCACCGCCAGCCGCTCCAGCAGACGGTGGATGAACACGCGCGAGCTGGCCACCGGCTCGTCGAATTCCATGTCACGGCGAACGAACAAATCTTCCGCCTCGTCGAACAGCAGCAGCGTGTCGCCGGCGACGGCGAGGCGTTGGGCGAGGCGCAACCCGGCCAGCCGGGTGTGACGCTGCGGCTCGTCGCCGTCATCGTCGGCTTCGGCCACGGAACGCAGCCGTACGCCGACCCGGGCGGCCAACGTCGCGGCGAACGAGGTCTTGCCGGTGCCCGGGGGCCCGTAAAGCAGGATGCTGACGCCGCTCTCCTTGCCGGCCAGCGCCGCCCGCAGCACGGAGGCCGCGATCTCCGCCTCGCGCCCAAGATGCGCGAACGCCTCCCATGGCAGCGGTTCCGACTGGCTTGAACCGAGCAGCTGGTCGTAGAAGTCCGCCGCGGGCGGCACGTCTTGGCGGATCAGCGACACCAGCCGCTCCTGCACGGACAGGCCGGCATGCCGGTCAAGATGCAGCAAGCCGCTCGCCAGCAGCTTTGCGTTGGCGGCCAGATGGGTGGCCGCGTCCGCCGTGGAGACCTGCAGCAGCAACGCGAACAGGCTCGCATCCCGGTTCAGCCGGGTCATGCCGCCCCGGCATTGGCTCATCGCGTCGACCAGCCGCTCGACCCGCTTGTCCAGACCGTAATGCAGGGCAAGCGCCAGGACGCGCTTGGCCACAGGATCCAGCTCCAGCGCATTGCTGATCGCGGCTGTCCAATGGTTGATCGGCGCGTCGGGCAAGCTTGGCAGGGCCGCTGCGGCCAAATCCAGCGCCGCCCTGACCTTGCGCCAGTCCGCCACGGCGACGCCGCCGCGCCGCGACCGCCCGAAGCCGTTCCATTCGTCGGGAAGGGCCGCGTCGCTCAGGCCGAACGCCGCGGCGTTTTCCGCCAGCCACCCCGCCAGCGCCCGCGCCTCGGGCATGCGGCGATCAACCGCGGCATGGACGTTCCGCGCGCAGTCCAGCGCCAGCAGCGTGCCGCCCGTGCCGGCGACGTGCGCCGGGCCACGCCGCTCGAAAGGAGCGCTCATGTCAGTCTCTCCAGGTTCTGAATGCGCAAGGGATGCGCCACGTGGGCGTCAGGATCGGACGTGATGGGCAGCGCGCTGCTTGCCGCCCCCCGCCCAAGCACGGCGACGCACCGCGCAGCCGAGGGCTGGCGGGGAGACGGGCGCGGCAGGTTGGAGGGGACAGCCGGGTTCTTGCGGAGGCAGTTCTCTAGCGTTGCGGGCGTCCTCCCGTCAACGGCGAGAGTCGCCTGGTGGAGGCAGGACTGCTGCCCCCACGCGGCACTCAATACCGCCGTGCCGGTTGGCCACGACGCGATTGAACACGCGCCTCGGCCTGACGAAGCTGTGCAGCCGGGATCACCCGCGCGGCCTGTCTGGGATCCCCGAGACCGAGCCCGATCTCGATGAAGCCGTCGCTGCGGACGTGCGAGCACACCGCCAGCGTCACGCCGGCATGTACAATCTGGAAATGCGCCAACTCGATGCCTTGGCCCCGACGCGCGATCTCGCGCCAGGCTGCAAGGGCGGCAGGGCGAAGCTGGACGCCGAGCGCGGCACGGGCCTCGGTGGACGGAACAATGACGACGGGAGCCTGAACCTGGAACATCGCAATCTCCTCAATGAGCAGCGTGGGCCAGAACCGTCCGGACAGAGTCCGGGCGAGGGCTGGCTCATGCTGTCGAGGAGGGCGGGTCAGGTGTTCATGCGGTGTCCCAACACATAGGCGGCCGGCGACGTGCTGTCATCGCCGTCCTCCATCAATGCGCCGCGTCTGCGACAGAATCGGACGTGACGAGTGGCCGATGCGGTCCGTGGATAAGGAGCAGGTCCGCGGAGCCGGTCACGCCATCCAGCCGGTCCGCCGTGGTAAACACCATGTCGCCGTCCGGCCCGAGGAAGAGCTCGCGGCAATGCGTGGTGAGCCGATCGAGTTCCGCAAGGAAATTGCCGGGTGCATCCAAGTCGAAGTGCGCATGGAGATTGAGCGCGCTGGCTTGGCTGCTGGTGGCATCGCCCAGAGCCGGCAGGCGGGGGAGAACCCGAGCGGCCTCGTCGAAGCCGGACGGGATCAGATGCAGGTCCGCGGTGCGGCCCGGCGCCCAGCAGGCCAGGTGGTCCGCAAGGTCGACGCAGACCAGACGACACCCCCTCCGTGGCAACATCACCGCCCGGAGCGGAAAGTGGTGGATGTGGTCACCGGACACGCCCAGGCCTGCCTGCACCACGAAGGCGCCGCGATCCAGCAATCCGCGCACGAACCCGCTGGCGGCAGGCGACCGTCCCGCCTCGACGGTCACGGTCACGGCGACCCGGCAGCCCCCCGCACCGCGGCGCCGCCGCAGCGCGCTGACGAGAGCGAGTGCCGCCACCAGGTCGCCGGACTCCGCCCCACGCGGGACGGCGATTGTTGCGAGCGGCGCGTTGGGAAATCGCGCCTCCGCAACGAAATCTTCGATCTCGCCATCGATACGGCTCCTGGGCCCGGCGCTGCCCGCCGGCACGGTCCAACACCCGGCGGGCACGCCACCAGCGACGGCCAGGTCGTCCGGCCGGGGCTCCAGCCCCGCGAACCAGTCCGACCGCTCCAGGCGGCCGACCCAGCCGGCGCCGCTCGCGCCGACCCCGAAGACGAGACACGCCACCCCAAGACCGGATTCTGGACCGTCCAGGATCTCAGGTGGTCTACCTTCATCGATGGGCGGCCAGTATTCCGGTCTGGCTGAAATCCAGGCGACGCTTGCCTGCTCCGCGACCCTGAGTTCCCCGGCTGCGTCATAGGCCGGGCCAACAGCGGCGAGCGACGCCATCTCAGCGCGCCGACGTCGACGAGAGTTGGCGGCCCCTCTCGTCGTAGGTGTAGATGAAAGCGCCGCGCCGGATGCTCACCGTCGAGCCCGTGTAGCCCTTCAGCCCGTCCGCCGGCCCGCCGCCCGCGGACAGGGCCGAGAGCTGGCGCCCTTTCTCGTCGTAGACATACACGAAGCTGCCCCGTTGGACCGCGTTGCCGATGGCCATCGATGTCTCCTCCAGTTGCCGTGTCAAACCTATGCCGCTATCCCCGTGGCGACCGTCACGCCTGCTGCCCCGATGCCTTCGGAAGCAGGCGCTTGGACGCCACGGAGCCGTGAGGACCATGACGCGCTTCGCGGACGACAAATCCGGACGTTGCGCGGCCGCTGGCGAGCTCGGGGCAGTTGTGGGTCGCAGCTCCTGCCCGCACCATGCGGGCCATCACCCGGACATCGTCATGGCCAGCCCGCAGCTCACCAAGTCCCGCTACATCGCCGGCCGGCAATGCCTGCGCCGGCTATGGCTGCTGGTGCACGAGCCGCAGGAGCACGAGGGGCCACCTTTCGCCTCGGCCATGGCGGCCAGTGATGAGATCGGCCTTCACGCGCACGAGCTGTTCCCAGGCGGCGTGCTGGTCGCCGAGGAGCCGTGGCAGCACGCTCAGGCCGTCGCACGCACCGCGGCGTTGATGGCCGACATCGCGGTCCCGGCGATCTTCGAGGCGGCGTTCGTCCACGATGATATCCGCATCCGGGTGGACGTGCTGGAGCGCCGCCCCGACGGCTGGGGACTGCACCAAGTCAAGAGCAGCACCCGCGTCAAGGACCACCACCTGGATGATATCGCCTTGCAGGCGCACGTGCTCACCCAAGCCGGCGTACCCGTCCATTCGGCCGAGGTGCTGCACGTCAACAACGCCTATGTGCGCGGCGCGGATGAAATGGACTGGCCGGCATACTTCGCCCAAGTGGACGTGAGCGAGGCCATCGCGTGTCGAAGCGGCGTCGTTCCCGCACAGCTGCTCGAGATGCGCGCGTGCCTGCGGCTGGATGCCGAGCCGCCGACCGAGCCGGGCGGGCATTGCCATACACCGCACGGCTGCGGGTTTTGGGACCGGTGCACGGCGGACAAGCCAGCCGACTGGGTCCGCCGTCTTCCCCGCCTGTCAGCCACCCAGGCGGCCGAACTCAAGGCGTTGGGGATCGACGCCGTGTCCGCCATCCCCGCGGGATTTTCGCTGACAGCGAAGCAAGCCATCATCCGGGACGCGACAGCGAGCGGACAGCCCTACGTGGCGCCCGATCTGGCCCGGCTGCTGCGCGGCTTCGCACCGCCCGCCTGCTATCTGGGGTTCTAAGCCCTAACCCTCGGAATTTTTAGAACTCTGACAGTTCAATGGTTTGTGCCTTTTCGGAGGGACGATGGGTCCGGTGGTTGGTGGTGTATTCGCGGCGAAGAGCGATTGCCCATCTGCCGGTAAGTTCAGGACCCATTGCGTAGCTCATTGGGGTGGTCAGAACGGGGCTGGCCCAATAGGGTCGGGTTTTACGTCTTGAACCGGGGCGTTTCGGGTTGGCCAAGTTCGGTATACCCTGTTGGACCATCCGGAAGGCGACGACGACGGCACCCAGGGAGCAATCTGAACGATGAAGGTTGCTCGTATTTATCTCCGCGTCAGCACCGACGAACAGGATTTGGAGCGGCAAGAGCGTATCGTC
>JAABUV010004864.1_pt1 | contig 15680 bp, 22 predicted proteins | sample 5559971 | NCBI WGS metagenome assembly JAABUV01 (sample SAMN10711881, study PRJNA513362) | rock metagenome | isolation source: Antarctica rocks | place: Antarctica: Victoria Land, Knobhead nord | collected 2015-12-19
AAGTTCGTGAAGTTCACATAGTTGGTCATGGAGCCTCAATTGCTTGTTGCTTGAAATTCTACAAAGTTTACCTCGCAATGTCCCTTGGGTACATCTTCTGTCCCTTCTCTCGCAATACAATCACAACAGCATCAATTCTAGAATCATAAATTCCTCTTGGACCAGGTGTGGTCTTCTGCTTCTTGGCCGGTACCTATGCAAGGAATACAAACAAGCATTTGCAAGTGCACAATTTGGGAGCCTGAAGACAGGTATCATGTTAACAGCCTGCTACCATGTGGTCACGTAGCATGAAAAGATTGAAATGCATCAATGTGTGATTGAAAAGGCATGACAAGGGTACTGATTCCTTACTTGGGGCGGGCCAGGTGGAGCTGTGAGTACCTGCCCAGCTGGGGAATCACTGGCAGCTAGGCCTGAAGTTTGCCCCTGTTCCGACTGGACACCTGGCATTGGTGGACAAGCCTGAGCACTGGAGGTCCCAGGAAGCTCAGGTTGTGGCTGTCCTGACACTGATCCTGAGGCAATGGTCTGGAGCCTTGAGCTGCCTGCAAGGCCCAGGGGCTGATCCCTGCCAGATGTGCCAGCAGTTGAGTCTTGTTCACCCAAGCCAAAGGAAGCTATCACTGCATTGAAAGGCTGCTGTCTGGCTTCTGAGGCAGCTGCCTGTGGTGACAGCTGGCCGGCATGCTTCTTTGCAGCCTCAGCCTGCGCCGTATGCTCACCTAGCCGCTTCTTAGAGGCGCTGGGCTGAAGAGTCACCTCTTGCTGAGATGTAGCTGAGGCAGCCTGGCTGTCATCTGTCAGATCAATCAGGCCTAGAGCACCTGCACTTTCGTCAGAGCTGCTGCCAACGGCCTCAGGAGGAGGCGTCCCAACCTCAAACACTACCAACATGTATGGCAAGACATGATTGTCAGCTACCGTGCCTGCACCTAGTTGTTTAACTGGGCTGCTGACTTCTGGCTCCACAGTTGTGAAGACAGTCCTGACAACAAACTTGCCCTCAGACACCTGATGAAAGGTGCCTTGCACATCCTCAAAAGATTTTGGTGCATTGGCTAGACTATAAGACATGACAAAGTAGTGGGTGCCATGGCCTTGCATGAGTGCTGAGTTCATAGGGACAGCTGCTAAGTGTCCCAGCGTAGTGGTCAGCTCCTGAGACTGCTGTGCAAGCCAAGAGTCATTACACAACCAGATGATTGGCTGTGTGTGGGATCCTGCTTCTTTCAGGCCTTCCCGGTATGGCTTGAAGCCACACGCTGTGCTCACGTCATCCTGGCCATCACACAACAACAGGAGCTGGATGTTGTTCTGACTCACAGATGCAATGATGACTTGCAGCTGAGACTTCTGGCTCAGATGCCCCAATTCAGTCATGAGCTGGCCAGCAGGCAGCTGAAAGGGAGCATGGTATGTTTGGCCTGGTTGCCAGCAATATAACCTGCAAACATAAAGTAATGGACACAAGGATCATAAGGAAAAACATGGATTGTGCACCAAGAAAGCAAAAGTTGACCTGAGAATACTGCTTCAAAGATGGCCTGGCAAGTTCACATGTCAGCAAAGATTCAAGCACAACAATAGATCCAGTCATTGCTGTTCAGTAAGGAAGTAGCTGAACGCATGCAGTAGATGTGCTCGTCATGAACTGCTGACACCTTGCACCTGTTCCAGAGCAGCTGTGAGTTTGAGTGTCTAGTGAAGATGGACAAAACCTTACCCATGGAGCATGACAGACTCTGATGTCATGAGCACTTTATCACCAAACGTGATGACCAGATGACCATCATTGCCAGAGTCAACAGGCAACAACACCATGCATGCCACATATGTTGACATCTCGTCTGCAGGAGAGCCATCCTCATGCACCACATCACCCAGCGGCACTGCGGCTCTTGTGCCAATGGAGATGTCTGTTGGTTTTCCCAAAGAGCTGGGAGCACTAAAGGAAATGAGCTGCCCACTGCGAAGCTGACCATTTGCAGGCTGCAGCAAAGTCAGCTTAGACGCCTTGCCTCTTCTGGACTGCTGCCATATGAAATCAGAGCTAAGCCTAGCCTGCAAGTTCACATTTGCTTCAGTCAGCAGTTACATTGCTGAAATCTCATCGTCAAGACCTCATTGTCGAAATCCTGTTGTCAGCATGATGCTTCTAACCCTGGCTGTTATGCTGCAGACTGGACAGAACCAGAAGGATATGCACGTTACTGGCTTGCATGAAGTGTTGACCATGCAAAGTTGCAGCAAGAGTGAATGATTCAGGTGTTGCCAATAGTGGACAGTGGCTATACCTGAACACAAGGTAGGACGGGGGTCTTAAAAAGGCTCACCTTGTGGAAGAACAACCAATTGCACTTGACTACCACAAGCTGCTTCTCTTCACACAGGTGTGCAAAATCAACATCCTCATGATAGGGCTTGGCAGGGTACAAGGCGCCCAGACCCACAGTGCTTGCCACATTGATCAAGAGCATAGAGTATACTGATGGTGTGACTGTCCATGGACCAAGGCAGCCTTGCAGTCCAACCTGCAGGAAAACTTCATTCTGTTTTGTAATTGAAACATTGCATGCACAAATTGTGATGATCAACATGCGACATGATATTGGGGAAGATTCACACTGTTTCATCTGTGCTGACGTGCAAGCAGTGCTGACATGCAGGAGTATATAAAGTCATAAAAGTACAGCTTGCAGGGGGTAGCTGCAAGAACACACAAGCTGCATTATAGGCTGAAGCATGGCAGTGCATTTACACACAGATAGTTTGCTTGTTGGCTGTAGTTTTTGCAAGACTATGGTGCAGCAATCTGGTACCTGACGGGCATCTTTGATGTTGAGGTTGACGCCAATGACGCCGTATGTCCCGTAATCACCTGTCAGGTCAGCCATTGTCTGCACCTGAACCTTTTCCTCAGCCTACAGACAGTGCTTACATATTTGATGCTCAGCACAATAGCAGCAGCCTGCATCAACCTGCAAGGATGTTTGTGATTCTGTACTGTTTGCTTGCTGCTACTGTAGCCTTGCCCTCAAATGGATTTAAACAAACGCAAAAGTTCATGCCAAATGTAACGTGATCAGATGCAAACAGAACATGGACATACATTCCGTGGCTTGACGCGCCCTTTAGGCTGAGCCAACAGCCTAGGGCTGATGTCTGCAGGACCCCGTCGCTCTTCACAGTGGGTGCCTTTAACAATCTCAGCAATAATTTTGCCTTGCAGCTCTCCTGTAACAACATCATTCTGCCCGATACCAGGAGCTTTGGCAGCAGCTCGCAGAGTCTGCATACAAGCATCAGATGACTCAAGAACAGCTTGTTACATGGCCAGGACAACCTGGTCAAAGCAGTGATTTAGCTGGTCTTTGACAGACAGAGCAGTGTTCAGCAAGAGCACAGTCAGTACATGCGTCAGCTGCTGAAGAAGAAGAAGAAGCAGAAGCTCTGGACAGCCAGTAGCTCGTGGCAGAGCCTCAGCAACCCTATCTAGCGTCATTCATTTGTGTCAAACCAAATGTCAGCGACCTCCAGACAGATGTGATACCCTTGGGACCACACGCCGAGGCAAAGGCTGGAGCAAATGCAACATGCCTAACCCAAAGGTCACATCTGCACTTGAAACACAAAGCAATCATCATCAGCTGAAAGGTCACCTGATGCTCGATAGTCCTCATGACTGTGTCAAAGCCCACTGGCTCAAGCTGACCATGTTGTCCTTTGCTGGCAATGAACTTCTCAAATGGCAAGCGCCAACAATCTGACAGGTTGTCATCTAGCATCCAAATGCTAGACATGCCCATTAGCTTTGACACAAGCTGAATGCACAACCTTGCATAGCCAATGCCCATGGCCTCCGCCAACATCTGCTTCTGATGGTCATGCAAGTTTGCATGGCTTGCAGGAAGCTGGCTCAGATCAACAGTAGCTGGTAGTACCATCAGCAAAGTGGCATGTGCTGCATTGGGCAGATGCTTTTCGACTTGGAGTTGATGATCATGTAGAAGGCGGCTGTAGCCCTGCAATCAAATAATATGCCTGTCGGCAAATCATAAGGTCTAAGTCACGGGAAACGTCTCTTGGTCTTTGCAACCTTCTGGCCACTTTGTGAACGGTCTGCCAAGCAGTGGTCAGAGACAGCACTGCAACCCTGACACTGCAAGCTGTGATGACATGCAATGTCAGGGTTTACTGAGGAACACCCCAGGCTCAACAGCAATACTTGACCACATTGTATACATCACAACCTTGCAGCACATTGCACTGTTCTGCATCATGTAAGCAGCAGGATTAACTGGCAGTGATGTAAGCTGGTTGCATACACAGGAACAGTTCTTACCGCAACTTGCTGCTCATCTGATCTGACAACTATCACCCTCACGTAGGCTGTTTCCTGGGATATTGCATCTGCCCAGTCAATCCGCATCTGTCTAGGATTCTCATCCCCATATCTGTTGTAAGAAGGAACAAAGACCCAGTGCCTGATGGCGCTGCTGTCCAAAGCTTGCTTGCCTACAGGTCTCTCAGCAACCTTGAAGCTGTCTAATCCAATGTCCACAACGTGTTCTGCGGTCCTCTTGAGCTTATCCCATACTGCTGCAGTTGCCAAGAACACTGGGCCATGAGTTGGGGGCAGGTTGCCCTTCTGCTCAATAGGGAACAGCCTGTTTTTCTCCTCATCTTGCAAACCCAAATGGGGAATCTTGGCCTCCAACTGCACAACCATAAGACTGCTTAGCCATGAAAGTGCTGGCGACTGTATGCGCCAGGCGCAAGTGACATGTCTCTTTCTGCAACCTTGTGTGGATTTGCTGGCTTCTTTGCTTGTCATAGCTTTCTGTTTGCATGTGACGAGCATGACCTCACACTGGTATTGCACACATGTAGCTATAGTCACCATGATTCATGTCATATGCAATGACTCGGGAGATGTGATGACTTACCTGGAAAAGACCTGCTGATGGCACCGGAACAGGTCGCAAGACCCTGCCTACCCGCATGGTATGAGCCATGTAACCATTTTGAGGCAGATATGCTGGTCCCCTATCCCTTGCGGCTGACGACCAGCTGCCTGGAAGGTCATTGCCATCAGCTGCATCCTCTGTGGCCTCACCTGCTGAGTTCACAAATGCTCTCAAAGGTCACAGCGTTTCCTGTACAAGGTTGTACTGAGGCAGCCCGCCAACAGCAGCTCTGTTGAGGCTCTTCACAGCTTGGATGCAAGCTAGATCTTGGACAACTATATCACTGCAAGTGGATCCGCCAGGATGAGGCCCCAAGCTGCATCAGCACAATACGTGTGAAAAGACCGTACATTTGTAAGGCAGCGTCAGGCACTGGACCCTCCTGGACAGCATGATCAGCCTTGCCATACTTCTGCCAACGAATAAGCCACAACACAGTCAGTGCATCTCACATAACTGTGATTGAACCGGCAACAGTCAGGATGATGTGGACAGCATAGGTGCAGTTCTGGCAAAACATGTAGCAATGCTGACCTGATACCCGGCCCAAAGGTGTGTGCTGCTAGGCTGTGCATTTGCTGTGGTTCTGCAGCAAGCATTGAGGCAGCCTGCAAGATCCTACCATCCCAATTGATTGCCTGCATGCTCAATTGGCAATCAGTCAGGGCGCACTGGCTCTTTGATGCTGGCACATGTTTGTAGCTTGTAGAGTAACTGCGGGGCGACAGTTGTCTTCAGGGGCGCATGCAATGAAATGCTTTTTGAAAGCATTGTTAAGCACTTTCAAGAAGCTACAACTCTCACGATTCTCTGATTGTTATATGTGCTCAGCAGACACACACAAGCGTGTCAATGCAAATTTACATTACCAGTTTGAAAGCATCTGTGTTGACGACGCTGAGGGTCATCACGGCAGGCCCATCATTGCTGATGTCAACGTTCAAAGGAGGATGCTTCTGGTGGCCCTGCAGATCCTGCGCCATCTTCTCAGCATACTTCCTTCCAGCTTGTGTGCATATGTTTTCACCCGCACACCAACCAGCAGTGCCTTGTACTGCTGTGGCCAAGGCGTCTGATGTTGCAAACCTGACTGGGCTTGCAAATAACAGACTGAGGCTAGCAAGATGGTGCGCTGCATTGCTACCTGAAGATGCAACATGGCAACCTTTCCTGCTGCAGAAAATAAGTTTTGAGCAGCTATGTGAAACACGCAAACAGGCACAAGAGACGTCAACAGCATGGCAACAGAACACTGAGAAGTGGACAGCTGCAGCCTTATGTATGGAATATAGACACAGTATTGTATTGCAGCTGCAGAACTATCACCATCAAGCAGCACTCCAAGCTGTGAATCACCAGATGCTTACCCGGTCAGCATACTTCCCAGGAAGCAGTTCACTGTATTCTCTCCAACCACCTATCAAGTCAGTGAAGCAGGAATGTTGCCACCGTAGAGCAGCTCCACCAGGCTCAAACCAAGCTTCCTTTGCCTTGAGACTGAAATCCTGTGGCGCAGGTGCAGCTGGGATTGGCTGCCATTTGTCATCAGGCTCCAGAATGGTGCCCAATTGTTGCAACAGCCCAATGTATGCTCCTGCATGCACAACGTTTGTATGCCTGCCAGGGTTTTGACTTGATCAACATGCAACATTTTGGTACCAGCAATCAACATGGATCAGCATCGCTTGTGCCAAAGTGTTGCACATCCAAGCACAAGCCAAGTCTGCTTGGAACACATGCTCTGTCTGCACAAGAGGCAGCATGCATGCTGCACTACGGCTTGGCTGTAAGCAGCACCTGTCTTGCCCTGTTGAGGTTGAGCCTTTAGCAGAAAACGATTCTTGTGCACATGCTCAGGGAACTTGTACGTGTCGTAGTGCTTGTTGGTGGCAGTGGCTGCATCTCGATAGTCATGAACAGGCAGACCCCTAAGGCCTGGCTTTGTGTAAGCCATGAACTTGTCCACTTTACCTCCCTGCATGCCACACCCATTGTAGCACGCATGCGAAGAAGCACTCTTGCATCAGCACAAAAACGTGATCATGATGACTGCCTGGTGTGAGGCACTGGTGCACACAGCTTATGATTGTTTTGGAAAATTTCAGACAGGCCTGTCATGCAGCGAGATTGTGCAATGCATGTCTTTCAACACTGTGCAAACCATAGCTTCACTGTGATGCTTGCAGGTCTATATGTCTTGTCAAGACAGCCACTTGCTTGAACAAAGACTAATTTGCTTCATCTTGGCAAAGTCTGTGCTGAGGATGCTTGTCAAACAGGGTTGTTGCAATGGACAGGATAGCTCACATGTGTGACACTCAAGCAATGGGAATGGCCTCACCGTAGGCCAATTTTCCATGACATCCTCAGACAGCATATGCACCGCCTGTCGCAGACTTTGCCCCATTGCCCCCTCTTGCCTCAGCACAGTTGCTTCCTGAACGTGCTCTAAAGTCTTGTGTCACCAAGGCGTACGGCAGAAGGTGCTTGTACCTACAAGAACATTCAACTGTGCAAGACAGCCAGGTTTGTGATGATGCCGGAAGTCTCAGCAAAGCATTATGTCTTGTGGCAGGTCAATGTCTGCCTGACTGGGCAGAATGACAGCTTGCCCTACTGTTGCTGATGCATTGCTAGCAACAATGTACCAGTGTCTGGGCTGAGAACTAATGTCAGGACAGTATAGAAGGTCAGCAAGCAGTATTGCGCCAAAGGAATTCACCTGGCTATGCTGATGTCACTGCCTTGTTGCAACAGGGCATTCTCCTTAGGACAGCAACAAAACAGCTTCACCAAGTCATTGCTGTCTAGGCAATCTGCCTCAAAGCGCCCATTGACTGTGATGCGGACAGGCAAGCCATCTTTGAACTCAGGCGCTTCTTTGCTGCTGAGCAAGTGTCCACTTCCATCAAGTGTGGCCATCACGCGCTGCTTCCAACCAGTAATATTCTCGACGCACTTGGCCAGCAAAGCATGCAGCTCCAAAACTGGCATGGAGGTTGCGTAGTTCAATGCACTGCGGAAGGTATCCAAAATGCTACACAAAGAGCTGTCAGAGTTTGGTTCCTTCATGGCAGCTCCTGGCATGTCAACCACTGCCTGAACTGCACTTTGCAGTGATTGATATGCAGCCTGTCCGTCGTTGGACTTGCTGGCCTTGGTCCGTGCAGACAATTGGTGCAGCTGTTTGACCAACACTTTGAGTTCATTGCTGGACGCTGCTGCAATGGTGTTGACTGCTGTGATCCATGCAGACTTTTGCCCCCCTACAGCAGCCCACAATCAGTCTTGCTGCAAAAACCAATACATTGCACTTACAAACCCTTAGATACAAGATTGTGTCATGCGCAACCCCAACAGACATACCCTGCCAGTGCTCTGTGCCATAAGCCTTGTGTAGCGCTTGCTCCAGTAGGTAAAGCCGGCTGCTTTCCCCTGTTTGCGACAAAGCAGAACTCAACTTTGGCAGCTTCTGGCTGTTGTGAACTGTAGGATATCGGCACAGGCGCCCTAGCTCTTGCACTAAAACGCTGTACTTGGCCCCGGACCGTAACCTCTGGTCTTGACAGGTGAATGTATGGGGAAATGTGTCCCCCATGCGTCCTGCAGCACGCAGTGCACAACTTGAAAGCAGAAACTGGATTGCTGCAACATGATGTGCTGAATGCTGTAACATGATGACAAGTTTATCAATAAACACTTTGTTGATGAATTGTGCACAAATTGCTTGCTGGCTATGAATGCCAATGTGAGTGTATTGATTGTATGCTTAGGGAGTTAAATGCAAGGGCAACAGGGGTACACAGCTGCTGGATATGTACCTTTCTCGCACAACACCAGTATGGTTGGTACCCCATACAGGTCAGAGTATTGCAGCCCGACTGACTTGCGCGCTGGCTTTTGCCCTGCCTCTTGAGCTTTGATGCTCTCAGCTTTCTCCTTGGCTTGCACATAGTCAGTGTAGCATTGCAGCGAGGGCATTTTGCCCTTGCTCTGCCAGTACTCCTTGAAACTCTGCTGACTGCGTGCTGGGTGGTCAAGACTCATAGGCCTGCAACAGAAGCAACCTTGACAAGACAGCTTGCAAACAGTGTGGGACTGTTCAAGCTCATTGCATGAATCATGTAGCTGAATGAAGCGTGGACAGAGTGACTTTCACACTCTGCCACACATGCCAGCAATTCCATCAGATAGCAGCTAACAACCGGTCAGGCAGCTCACAGGTTGTTTACACAACTCGTGACTTTACCGTCGTCTTGCCCATGATGACAGCTTAGTCAGAAGCTCTGTTTGATCAGATTCACCAAAGTCACCAATAACCTCAAACAACTGCCAGCTAGGCAGATTGTCTGTGGGGGTTTGCTGCCAAGGCTTCTCCTGCTTTTGGGTGTAAGTCAAGAACTCCTTGAGCACACTGACAATCTTTTCTCCCATGCCATCAGGCCTTGCACGTATGACGATCATTGGCCCTTTGACTGGGTGTCTTATGCTGGCAAAAGGTGAGTGACTTGCCAAGACTGTATCTGCGCCAGAAAAATGTTGTATCAATAGCAAGCTTAAGCCACCCTCTGCAGAAACGTGCAGTCTGTTGAAAGCACATTGTGCAAACGGGTTGGCAGCTGGCTCAGGCACGTCTAACACTGAGCCAATCACCATCTTCAAACAGCAAGGAAATCTCTTTGAAGAGCCTATGACAGACTGACAACGGCTGGTTGCATGAATGGCTTGGACAAGCACACATGCTACTCGTTATTGCACACCAAGTGCTTTCTGCAAGTTGTGCTGGAAATGCCATCCCAACAACCATCAGGCTTACCCTCCAAATCCTCACGGTTCATCTCGTCATCAGCTTCAGTCTCCAGCTTCAGGAGGCTCTTGACAATTCTGTCAGTCTGTGTAAACTGCTTCGTACGCTCAACACTGTGAAGACCTGCCAAATGGTTGTCTGCTTCTGCATCCATTTTGCAGTGCAGCCAGACCTTCAACGCACTTATGCCAAAGTCATCCCAAGTACCATCTTCTTGCTTGTTGTAAGTCTGAGGCCAATCAGGCAGTCCATGAGCGTGACGTAGCTCTTGATATGCTGTATCTAACCAGTGCTCTGCTGCTGAATCATCTGTACTGGCCTGAGCTCTTGCTTTCTGATCGATAGCAGTTCTGATGGGACTCTTGAGCATTGCGCACACGGCTCTGTACAATCCAGGCTGCACATTTTCAGCAGCTACTTGAGGCCATCCAGATACTCCTTGGCTGCTTCTGGGGTCTTCCACAGTAGCTGCTGGCTGTCAGCAATATCTTTCAACTGCATTGTGCCATTTGCAGAGCCATCAGAATGCCAGCGAAACAAACAGAAGTACTGCATGGATGTGATATAATCCAACGCCAACAGCACATCAATGTCCACACCCTTCACCAGGTTCCTGTAGTAGAGCATGTTCAATTACTTCAGCTGGAAAATGTTTGAACTACTTGCACAATTGTTCTCAAAGAGACTTGCGCTGATGGACCATACAACTGATTTAACGCAATCTCATGCCATTCCTTGTCTCACAATCAACAATACCCATGATGCTGGACATGTCATCACCAGGAGTGAACAAACACAATGACAAGCAGTGTGGTCAGTGATGATAAATTGACATCACAGCGTCCTGTTTTGCAATGCGTTGAACGAAACAATGCGCTGCATCAGCGTGAGCATCAGAATGTTTGCACAAATTTTGGAGGCCCACGCTGTGAAGTCCGAGTGCATCTGCAAAGAGAGACAGTTACATTTGTCTGGTCCATGCACTTTGTTTAGCAAAGCCACAGGGTCCACACCTGGCTGCCACCATCCTGGAGTGAAAGACATCATCCCAACAATGCCGTGATGAACAGATCTGGGCTTTGTTGATGAGACAACATAGTCGTTAATGCTGCGATAAGGAACATGCTCCACCTCAATCGACCACGTGCAATTCTCTGACCACCCGCACCACCAAAACACCAGCTTGGTATTCAGCTTTAGTCATCTGATGGCTACATGGAGGACACAACAGTATTTGCGCACAAGCAAACTGCAAGCAAGGACCCATCACTCTGCTGCTGTACTTGTTTTTGCTTGGCTTGAGAAGTCTGTAACAGGTACAAAGGCTTACCAGCAAGGACAAAGCTAGAGCAGAGTCACAATTGCCAGTCAGATTACACTGCCTGTCAAGCCAGTCAAACTAATTTGATGTCCGATTGTTTCTTGTATGGAGTGAACGACATACATTGGTGCAGGTATGACAGACTGTGCTATGACAATCATTGATCCATCCACAAGTGAACTTGCTGTGCACTAGTGCATTGCTTTCTAGTTGATAGCAGCGTTTGTCACCTTGTTTGTGATCAACTCCCTCAAGTGAGCACCTCCAATCCGATGCTCCCCGCACATCCATGTTGTTGCTTCCAGCTTAGTGCCATGTGAAACAGCACCATCAGGCTTGATGATACTAAACCTCTGCAGATGCGTAGTCCCAGCATGCTCTCTTTGCTTGTCTGTCAGATCGTGTGGCACGTAGTACTGTCTGGGCAGCCTAGAGTCAGCTGTCAACACACAAGCAGGAGTGGCGCTGACCAGAACAGTTACAAGGTTATCGTAAGAGGACCACTGTCCTGAGACATCTGTGCAGCCTGTTCTCCAAGCTCCATGTTTCACCTCACCATCAGCAGTCTGACATCTGAAATCATTTGCAAATGCATCATGGGCTCCACGCCGGACTGCTGCATGATGGGCCTCATCAACCACCATGACAAACAGCTTGTTTGCATTGTTTGCAGAGGTCACCTTGGCTCTGAAATCGCCAAACAGCCTCTGCAACATAGACAAGCAATTCAATTGCCCGTGCAGGCAGACTCTTACGCTCCATGCATCAAACAGCATGCTCTTGAGTGGACGCTGAGCAAGCACTACTGAGTGAACACTCCATTGACCATCACACAATGGGAGGTCATGATAGGTACTTTGGTGTGCTCAACAGAAATTATGGTGGGTGGCAATGAGCACGGTCAGCATATGGGTACATTTTGTCTGCATAGGCAGAGCATGAATACTTACATTGCAGCTGAGTTGGTGCCTTACCGCTGTCTGAGCAGAGAAGGCATAGGGCAAAACTACAGGATCTGACCCATCACTGTTCTTGAGACCCGCGTCCTGCAACCGTTGCAAAGTCTGCTGGCGTAATGTCAAATACACAGGGGTCAAGACAATGAAATCCAAGCCCCCCGTGTATGTGGCCCTCAGACGCTCTAGTCCTCTCTTGTAGTTGTCCGGCTCATTCTGCAGATAGCCTACACTCAAGGACACTCAGTAAACTTCTGAACAAGCCTTTGGAATCTGCAGTGCCCAACATGTAATCATGACGCACAGAAAAGAAACTATCTTCACATCACGTTTTGCAATTGAAATCTGCAGTGCCCAACATATGTTCATGAAGCACAGCAAAAAAACTCTGTGAACATCACCTTTTGCAAGTAATATACGTTGAATGATCTCATTTAGCAACAGCATTCTGATTGCTGTTCACAGCTGGAAGATGATACTCTAATGCTTCTGGTGTAATTGACAAGGCAGCTGCATCTTCCACAGGCTCTTGGGCTGCTGCTGCAAGTTGCAACTGCAGCTGAGACTCTTCAACAGAGACTGACATAGTTGCCACCCAAAGCCTTGCCTCTGTGTTGTTCTCCCCAAAGGCCTCTGTGACATCATCTGCGTGCTTGCTGCGCAATTGCGATGCCAAGGAGGAATGTATATCAAGCTCCTGAACAGCAGGCATTTTGTCGGCACCAGGACCCTTCATGCATGCGTTGAACAATGCAGACTGACCCTGAACTGCAGTCATAGACATTGATCAATTGCATCATTGCTGAGCAAAGTACTTCACATGCTCAGGGCAAAGCAAACACAGCAAGCAACATGCTAGTCTCCTTGATGCAACTAACATAAGGCTGGCCATGGTGCTGTTGAAGTAACCTGTGGATCTTGAGGTGAGTCAATGCCCTCATCTCTCTGCAAAGAGATCTGAAGCAACTGTGGACAGTGAGCTGTATCCACATCAACCTCGAACCTGGCCTTGAGCTCTGCTGCAACGTCATCTATAAGATCTTTCACTGCTGTGCGCTTACTATTGCTGCTGGTCAGCCTGACCTGCAGCAGTGACAAATCTATCGTCAAAATGACAATGGCAAGCAGTTGCAAGCCCTGCAGCTTTTTGCACATCTGCTGTCGTGTGCAATCTATATTACTTGCACAATTTACCTCAGGATCTGCCTTGTTGCACATGAACATCTGTACAGTCATCTCTAGTGGTGTACCACCCCACTCCACTGATAGTATCAATGATAAGACTGGCTCTATGACAGGATCCAGCAGCCTTTTGACTGCTTGGATCTGGTGGTCTGTCCGTAAGATCATGCCAATGTAGGCAATACGGCCGCTTGGCCATACTTCAGGCTTTCCCTCTTGCTCCTGGTCTTCTAGCACGGCATGTAAAGCTGACTTGTCCAACACCTCCAAGTTTTGGTAAAAGCTGTTTGCGCTAGCGTGTCCCTCAACTATTACAAAGATTGCGGAAGAAGAGCTGTCTTGGCTATGCCACATGGCATGAAAGCTCTGCAATGCCTCCTCTGTTAGCTGCAAAGAACTTTCTGAAATGACATTATCAGGACCCTCAGACTCAGCTTGCAGGACTACCAGCTGATGTGCTGCTGCCAAATCATCCAATCTCAGGTCCGACAATTCTGGGATCCAATTCAGGTGCTTTTTGCGTCCCTCAAGCTGCTTGTTGATATATTTTGTAATCTGTTGCAGCTCTGCAGCTGCATTCTTTGCGAGCTCTTCATAAGCCATGCTCCAGGGCTCTTGCAACTCAAACGAGACATCGGCTTGCCTGCACATTATACAGAAGCAGGTGTCACTAGCAAGCAGCTCAGCAAGGGTAGCAGCCACTCAAGCAGTCCATCACTTTACTTGCGAGATGACTAGGTAACAATATGAGTTACAGGCTACTGCAGTCTATGACAAAGCATGCTTTGAGGCTGCCTTTTGTCCTACCTCAGAGCAATCAGATGGCTAAGCAGTTTTGCAGCTTTTGGGCGCTGAGAGGGGCCCCCAGGGTGCAAGGCGAAACGAGCTTGCAAACTGGTCAGTTTTCCACCACCTGCAGGCAAGCACCAGGGCACTCAGTCATGTTGCCTACAATCAGAAATAGGAGAAACAGACAGCGTTGATCTGCGCACACCTGCACATAAGAGCTTATTGCCGTTCAAAGGTGAGCTCTGCTCCGCCTCTGTCCCCTACAAAGACGGGAGCAAGTTGTTGCTGCCCTCAGCTAACGCTTTCTTTGTTGACTTCTGTGGAGCTGGAGGAAATTCTGACTTCTCCAGCTGCTATGTACCGTGAAACGAGCAGCAAATAGCAGTTCTTCTCCTGACGTGCCGTCCTCGTGAAGGACATCAAAGCCTAAGATTCGCCGGTGCATGGGGCAGTGCGTCGAGGGGTGCGGCTGGACTTTTATGCAAGTGCTCAAGCCACCCGATCAGATGCAAATGGGCATGAGCACTTTGGCACTGCTGGTTCTAAGGGACGCGACCACGGACTCGACCGACGTTTGTTGCCTATAAAGCGTGAGTCACCAAGTCGTGCTGTACAGCCGTGCTTGTCGCCGGAGCTTACTATCCGACAAGGCTTGCATCGGCGCACCAAAGCTAGCTGTTTCTGTGCTTGCAATGCCTTCAACTCTTTTTGGTTACCGAAGCGGAACCCGAAGCGAAACCTCAGGAAGCAGCTGCAATAGAGTCATTTGTAGTCATCCTCATCATGTCCAAGACACCAGCAGGATCAATCAATTTACATTTCCTGTCTTCAGGACTCATCAGGGGAGTCAACAGACAACGACTGGGAAATTAACGTACACTGAGCACTGCATGTTCAAGGCGTTCGACAATAAGCACCAATGAAATTGCAGTAGTAATGCTTTAATGAAGGGGGGCACTAGTACCGCGACGCCACATGCTCTACGGAAATCTAGTTCCATAAAGTTCAGAAGCCAAGCTAAAACTGTGACAGTCCATGGACTGGCCAACACAGATTGTGTTTGTGCAAAACATGTCTTAAGATAACTGCCTAATACATTGGGTTGATTAGTAGCCAGAAAACCTGCTAGAAAAGAAAAGAAAAGACTACACCTTTCGGCGTCAATTTAATGAGAAGCCAAGTATTATACCGGGCTGCCCAGACAGAAAACCTGCTACTGAAGATGAGGCCTGATGAGAAAGGTGGCTGTACATGTACTGCAGATGTATGTGACTGTATGCGCGGTGGGCAGTCAAACACAAAATGGTGTTCGTCTTCAACTGAGCCAGACATACACACAAGACAGACCATGTCCTCCCTGCATGCAATGTTCACGACCGTTGCCAAAGCGGCCTGTGTCAACATGTAGGCCATGGCCATGGCCATGATGGCGACCACACTGATCAGCTGCAGTCTCCTGTGAGGATAGCATCTGACAGTAGACAAATAGTCAGAATACTGGTAATCTAAATGATTGGCTTTGTAAGCAGTCCTGTAGAGTTGCAAGCTGCTATGGTCTGAGTCAAAAAGAACGTCCTAGGATGAGGCCTCATCCCAGAGCGCGTTTTCTCGCTCAATAATGGAAATGATGGAAATATCTAACTTGTCATAAAGGA
>JAABUV010004866.1_pt1 | contig 15665 bp, 15 predicted proteins | sample 5559971 | NCBI WGS metagenome assembly JAABUV01 (sample SAMN10711881, study PRJNA513362) | rock metagenome | isolation source: Antarctica rocks | place: Antarctica: Victoria Land, Knobhead nord | collected 2015-12-19
TGGAAGATCGACTCGTCGATGAAGCCGGCGATGCCAACCCCCACCAGGAATCCGGTGACTATGGCGGCGCCAAGCCGCCGCCTCTCCCGCGTGCCCTCGTCCGGTGTCATCGCGCCGCCACGCCCCGATGTAAAGGCCATGTTTCTTTCCCCTTCGCTCCGCTGATGCGATGATATTGTGCCGGGGCAGACTGGATTGGGGCAAACGCGCGGCCGGCCGGCCGAGACCGGCAGGTGGGCGCGCGAATGGCTCTATGATACTACAGGCGGGTCGCGCGTCGATGCGCGCGGGCCTACCCGGCAGCGCGGCTCAGTGCCACCTCCTATACAGCCTAACCGCGGTTGTGCTCGTCACAACCCGGCGCATGACTTCGGCCTTGGCGTGGCACCCGGTCGTCCTCCTGCCCCAGCCCCTCCGCGTGGTCGCGTGTAGCGCAGGGCGTCATTTCAGTCCTTCGCGCCGGCCGAGGGCCACTCGCGCACGATGGCCTCGGCGCGCGGGTACGCCTCCGTCACCTGCTGCCACAGGAGATCGCCGCCCGCGTCGTTGTCGAAGCCACAGTGGACCAGCGCTCCCCTGGCCAGCCCCTCGTCGATCTGCGAGCGCGACATTTCGCCGTAGCCGTCGGTGGACAAGACCATGTACTCCCCTTTTTCCCACCCGCAGGTGGCCGTGTGTGGCGCGCCCACCCTCGGCGTATACGACCCCAACGGTCGCGTCCCGTGCGGCGCCCACGACACAAGGCGCACTGCGGCGCGTGGAGAAAAGCCGTGCCATTCTCTTTGTCGTCCATCGTCGACGCATGGCGTGGGCGATAGGCGGTTAGTAGCCGGCGTCGTGGGGCAAGCGTTCCTCATACCGCCGCGCCATCCGCGGCGCCCGATGCGCGGAGTTGGGCTACGCGCACCGTGTGTCGATCGTGGAGGGGGAAGTCACCTCGACCGCGGAGATGCGTGTCCAGGAATTGCACGATCCAACGCTGGATTAGCGGAGGCAGGGGCTCGCGCGGATACGGCTGGCCCGCCTCCCAGAATCCGTGATTGCCGTCCTCCACGACGACGAGGGTGGCGTCGGCGCCGGCGTCTTTGAGCGCCCCATAGAGCAGGTCGGCCTGCGAGAGGGGGACGATCTCATCCTCGCGCCCATGGACGATCAGGCAGGGCGGCGTGTTGGGGCCGACGTAGCGCAGCGGATTAGCCCGGTCAGCCAGGGCCAGGTGGTCGAGGACAGGGCCGCCCAGCAGCAGATGCTCGGCGCAGGGATGCCCCTCCGCCAGGTGTGGATTGAGGGCGGGGTCGGTCGCGCGCGGGTTGCGGGCGAAGTCCGTGGGCGCGGCCAGGATGACGGCCGCGCATGGGCGCGGCCCGTGGCCTGGCAGGCCGTTGCCGCCGTCGAGCGCGGCGACGCCTGCGGAGGCCGCCGCCAGTGCGGCGAGATGGGCGCCCGCCGAGAAGCCGGCGATCGCGACACGTTCGGCGTCGACGCCGAGCACGTCGGCGTTGGCCCCGAGATAGCGCAGGGCCGCCTGGACATCATGGATTTGAGCGGGGAACACGGCCTCGGAGGAGAGACGATAGGCCGCGGACGCCAGCGCGTATCCGGCCTGGGGGAGACAATCGAGCATCCCTGAGGTGATAACGTTGCGTTTGTTGCCGCTGTACCACCCGCCGCCATGCAGCCAGAGCACGACGGGGATCGCGCCCTCCTGCGGTCCTGTGGGCAGCAGCATATCCATGGTGAGCGTCCGGTCGCCCACCTGGCCGAACGGTATATCAAAGACGCGACGGAATGTGTCCATGGTTGCCCCTCCTACCCTTGTCTGTGCCGCACCGTCATGACGTGTCATCCACTAGTACGTGCCATATCCGGGCGCGCAGCTTTATTCTCCCTGTTTTTGCCCAACTATCCGCCCCTGGGAAGCACCGACTGGCTGGGGCGGGTAGATCGGAGGGTAGTCGCACACAGGGCACGCGCTGCGGCGCGCGGAGAAAAGACGGCGACGGGTACGATTCACTTACAATTGACCGCGATAACACGCGTTTCTTGGCCCTGACACCCCTATAAATAGCATTTTCACCTTGACAAAGTGTCTGTGTAGATGGTATGATTATAGGGTGAGGGGCGACAGCCCCCCACGGACGCCGAGGCAGATGGAGGGGCTGCGAGACATGGCACGACGACACCGCAACCGACACGACACGGCCACCGTGCGCCGGACGGGGCGCTACACGTTCGAGATCGCCAGCGGCACGCGGGCGGGGCTCACGCACACACAAGACGTGCTGCACCTGAAATGCTCGTGCGAAGCAGGGCTAGAGGGCATCCGCTGCTGGCACCTGGCGCGCGCGCTCATGGCCGAGCAGGGCTATCGAACCATCAAGCCGAAGAAGGCGCGTGACGCGCGCAGCGCGCCGATGCCACAGCCCCCGACGCTCACCCGGCCCGCTGGCATGGCCGCACTGTTGGAAGTGTTCGGCGTCTAAGACAAAAAACGTGGGCAGGGGATGGAGGTCCCCCGCCCACAAGTGAAGCACGACGGAAGGGATCAACGCTCATGAAGACCCACACCGCAGCAACCACTCCCAGTATAGCGCCGACGACCGCACCGGCCGAGGGGCGCGCCACGTCCACTAATCCCACCGCCGCCAACGTCGCCAAGATCGACGTTTGGATGCAGCGCCTCGCGGACGAGACCGACCAGGTCGCGCAGGGCGCCGAACTGACCCGCTACCTACAGACCGTGAGCCGTTTCTACACCTACAGCGCCCACAACTGCGCCCTGATCGCCATGCAGCGCCCCGACGCCGCGCGCGTCGCGGGTTACCGCGCGTGGCAGGCGCTCGGCCGGCAGGTCGTGAAGGGCGCGACGGGCATAGCGATCTTGTGCCCCGCCCCAATTAAGGGCAAGACCGACGCGGGCGACGACGCCGTGATCGCCCTGAGATTCCGCACGGGGTACGTTTTCGATCTGGCCGACACCGAGGGGGATGACCTCCCCGCGCTGACCGTTCACGCCGTCGAAGGCGACCGCTACGACACGCTCCTCCGGCAGCTTATCGAGATCGCGGAGCGCGGCGGCCTCTCTGTCACCTTCAAGGATCGCCTCGTGCGGGACGCCAACGGCGTCAGCTACGGCGACGGCCGCATTGAGTTGAAGCGGGGCAACCCGGCCGGCAACCTTTGCAAGACACTAATCCACGAGATATGTCACGAGCGGATGCACCGGGCCGAGGAGCGCCGCACGTTCACGACGCAGCAGGTCGAGTGTCAGGCCGAGGCGACGGCGTATGGCGTGTGCCAGGCGCTCTCGATCCCGACCCCGAACTCGCCGACCTACCTCGCGTTGTATCGGGTCTCGCGGGAGGTGCTGGCGTCCAACCTCGACGCCATCAGGCGCGGCATCGCGGCCATCATGGGCGAGATCGCGCCCCTCGTCGCGGCGACCGAGGCGGCATAAGAACGGCAGCGCGGAGGGCCGGCTCCACCCCAGGACGCCGGCCCTCCCCCCTGGTAGATAAGGAGAAACGACCAATGGCACGGACAACGACCGCGCAGACAGCGCCCACCATCACGGACACCGCGACCGAGGCCGCGACCACACAGGCCGCGCCGGCCCCCCATACCGCCGCGCTGACCGAGCTGCGCGAAATCGCCGTGGCCGACATCGCCACCGATGGGAGCAACCCGCGCACCCTGTTCGACCTGGACGGCGAGGCCGGCATCCGCGAGCTGGCCGCGTCGATCAAGGCGCACGGCCTCGTGCAGCCGATCACCGTGCGGGCGAACCTCGACGCGGGGGAGGGCGCGCCCCCCTATCTGCTCGTGGCCGGCGAGCGCCGCCTGCGCGCCATCAGGGACGTGCTCAAGCGGCGCACCATCGCCGCCATCATGCGCCACAACCTGACCGAGGACACGGCGCTAGAGGCGACCGTCCTGGAAAACCTCCAGCGGCGTGACCTGCACCCCATGGAGGAGGCGCGCGGCCTGACGCAGTTGCGCGCCGGCCGAGGCTACACGGTCGAGCAGATCGCCAAGAAGCTGGGGCGCGGCAAGGAATGGATCAAGGACCGCTTGAAGCTGTGCAACCTCCCGGCCACGACGCAGGACCTCTATCTGCGCGACACCACCAGCCGGCTCACCCTGACCAAGATGCTCAAGCTGCACGAGTACACCCACGGCAATAAGGACAACACGGGTTCCCCGCGCCTGATCGAGGCCATGGCCGAGGACATCGCCACGGGGGTCAACAACGACGCGCACCCGAGCACCACGGCGAGCCTGCACGCGGGACTCGTCAAGCGTCTGACCCACTGGCACACCGACCAGGGCGGGCGGTACGGCGACAACTACTTCGACACGTACGCGGTGTGCCGCGCGTGCCCGTTCGCCGCCTACCGCTCGCCCTACGGCGACTACGAGGGCTTCTGCCTCATGCCCGACCACTACGCCGCGCTGCACGCCAAGGGCAAGGCCATGTGGGAGGAGGCCGAGGCCGCGCGCCGAAAGAACGCACCCGCCGCCCTGCCCGGCGCCGCCCCTATCGGCTCCGGTGGCTATACCCGGCCGGCCGAGAAGACGGCGGCGCAGAAGGGCAAGGAGACCAGGGCGCGGCGCGCACAGCAGAAGGCCGACTACATGCCCAACGTGCTGGCCGTACGCCGCTCCGTGGACCTGATCGCCAACGTCGAGGTCCACGACCTGGCGACGCTGGCCGCGTACTCCCTCGCGCACGTCAGCCTGAACAAGGAGGACTGGGGCGAGATCGCGCGCCGGCATGGTGTGGACGCGGGCGCGCTCATGCGGGCGGGCGGGAGTACACGCCCGAGCGCGGACCACATCAAAGGGCTGCGCGCGCTCGACCCGCTCGGCCTCGTCAAGGCGACGATGGAGGCGCTACTGATCCGCCAGGCACAGGCCGCGCGCGACTACGAGCCCGACAACTACCACAGCGCCGGCCCCGATCCGGTGTTCAAGCTCTACACCGGCGACCAGACCAGCGCCACCGTGCCGTCCGCCCCCCTGCCCCCGACATTCGCCCCTGTCGGTGTCGGCGGCGGGATCGCGGACGATCCGGCGACGGGCGACGACGAGACCACCGAGGAGGACCCCACCGCCGCCGCGTCTATGGACCAAGACGCCGCGACCGAGGAGGAGCGCATAACCGAGGACGACGCCATAGAGGATACCCTGTCGTCGGGGTCTAACGACGACGCCTAACGGGGCCGACGCGGGGGCCGGTTGCACGCCGCCCCCCCGCGTCAGCGCGTCAGTGTGGGCCGGCCCTCCCCTCCGGCCCACCCCATGCGCTACGATAAAGGGCAGGAAGGGGAGGGCCGGCGTGTTCGACAAGGAGGGGCAGCCGTTGTATACAACGGCTCAGGCGGCGGAGATGCTGGGCGTCTCGCCCAATACGATCAAGAACGCCATCCAGCGCGGCGTCGCCTATGAGCACATCAACCCACGCCTGAACATGGTCACGTTAGAGGCCATCGAGACGTACCGGCGCGAGCGGTTGGGCCAGCGCGGCGGCTACCGCCCCGGCGCGGGACGCCGACCGACGCACGAGCCGGCCGCGTCAGGGGGAGAGGAGGGGCAGAGTGTGGAGTGACCAGATACCCTCGTTTCGCTCATTCGATGGGCCGTTTACATTCACGAGTGCGCATGGCGGGGAGGGCCGGTGCTACCTCAGCGTGTACGAACACACTGGCACCTTGCCCGTCGTCATAGCCTACGAGTTAGCGTCGAATCACGGGCCGAGCGTGACCACCGCCGCAGCGTCGATCGCGACCCAGGTGTGGCGGCAACTCCTCCCCGACGCCAAGGAGGGCATCATCTTCATCGAAGCCTACAAGGACACCCAGCGCCTTGCTGGTGAATCGTCCGAACGCTTCGCCGAGGTGACATTTGACCTCGACAGCAACGCGTTGCACTCGCCGCGCTGGCGGCACATTGAACGGGCCGACGTCGAGGTGCTGATCGGCGGCCCGGCTAGCTTGCCCGTCGAGCGTAGTTATTGAGGAGGGGGCGCATGGCGTGGGTCATCCGAGTAGCATCCTGTCCCCGCTGTGCCCATCATGTGTGCACGGATGTGTTGCGGTCGGCGGCAGTCGAGTGGTTCGACAGCGACGACACCGACGGGCTCTGGCAGAGTGGCCGGCCCGACACCGCGGCCGAGTTGCGCGTTTGTCTCTCGTGTCATGAGACCTTGCTGCAGATGTACTACGAACACCTCCATTGGATGCGCGAAGTCCGCTTTTACCAGGAGGGTGGCTGATGCGCCGACAACAACGGCCGCGGGCACCGGCACAGAGGCGCCGCGATGTCCCTGCTCGTGCCGCCACTGTCCTCGCCGTGGTGACCCATGTGGGTCGTGTGGCGCAGGCCCCCGTGCCATGCCGTCAGGTGAGCGCGGATTGTGCAGGGACGCGCGTTTCCACGTTTTCCCCGCCCCGCCGGGGTGGCCCTGTGTGCCGCGTGACCGTTCACACACGCCGCGCCGCCACACGGTGAAAGGACGGCCGTAATGACGCCGGGCGACCCCGACGAGGCCGAGAAGTTGTGGCCGACGCCGCTCATCGAGGGGAGGGTCATGGCGTGATCGACGTTGATGACTGGCGATCCATGGTCCTGGACAGATGCCGGGAGCGTCCCGCCCTGCTCCCCCATGTCGCCGTCGAGGCCGTGCGCGCCCGGGACTACGCGACACGCCTGCGCCTGTCCGACGACGAGCGGGCGCTATGCGAGGTGTTCGCGCTCGCCCACGACCTCGGCAAGGTCGACTCACTGCGTACCACCGGGACGGATTTCCATCCCCTCGACGGCGCCGCCTTCGCCTTGGCCTGCGGCGAGCCGCGCCTGGCCGCGCTCATCGCCCACCACTCGGGCGCGCGCTACGAGGCCGTGCTGCGCGGGCTGACCATCCCCTATCCCTATGAGGACAGCATCGTCAATCAGATCGTCGCCGTGGTGGACGCGTCCACCTTGCAATCCGGCCTCGTGGTCCCGATCGTCGAGCGCCTCCGCGATATCGCGGATCGCTACGGCCCCGCGAGCCCGCCCGTGCGCGCGATGCACGCGTTCTGGCTCGAGTTGGTCGCGGTCGTGCGTGCCATCGATCCGTCACTGCTGTGAGGCGAGGGGGACAGGTTGTGCGCGCATCCCTTTTCCTCGGCGCGTGCCGGGTCGCGAGTAGCAGCGGAACAGTGAACCGGGTTAAGCTGGTGCTCCATCGGCGGGTAGGATTGCTAGGTCATAAGGAAGGCACCTGGGACCGCTTAGACTGGAGAAAGGGGTTCGACTATCATTGAAACCATAGCGTACGCTAAGCCTCGGAGGTCGCGCCTAGCTCATCTCGGGCGAGGCGAAGTGGTAGCGGCCCAAGAAATTGATGAGGCGATACCACTGAGAGAGATGGAGCAGAAATCATGACCGAGGGGCCTGAGACAGCGGCATCACGACAAGGCCCGGCCGCGGCGCCCGATTTTGGGAGCGAGCCGGGCCTCGTGGTGGTCGAGCAGCGTCTGGGCCACGCGCTGGGACAGGAGCAGCGCGCGTCGATTGCGGGCACCCTCAGAGAGATCGCGGACGCATGGGCGCGCCACCGCTCGCCGGTCCCCGATGGGACGGAGCCCGCGTTTGTGTTTCACCCTATTCCTCTGTTGTCTCACGGCGACAGACCAGCTCTCGTCGAGGAGGCCTCTCATGACTGATCGCGTCGTCGCGTACTCCTCGGCCACTGAGTTGGGGCAGCTCGTGCAGCGGCGTGAGATCTCCTCCGTCGACCTGACGACGTGGTGCCTCGAGGCGCTGGAGACGCGGGGGCGCGCCCTCAATGCGGTGGCGGAGCTCACGCCGGACCTAGCCCTGGCACAGGCGGCGCAGGCCGACGCGGAGATCGCGGCGGGCCTGATCCGCGGTCCCCTGCACGGCGTCCCCTACGGCGCCAAAGATCTGTTCGCCACCGCGGGCATCCCGACGCGCTGGGGCTCGCCCACCCACCGCGATCAGGTGTTCGACTACGACGCCACCGTGATCGAGCGTCTGCGCGCGGCGGGTGCCGTCCTGGTCGCCAAGCTGGCCATGGTCGAGCTGGCGGGGGGCGGTGGGTATGGCGATCCGGGGGCCTCGCTCCATGGCCCCTGCCGGAACCCCTGGAACCCGGAGCGGCGGGCGGGGGGATCGTCGAGCGGATCAGGGGCCGCGGTTGGCGGGGGCCTCGTCCCTTTTGCCCTGGGAACGGAAACGTGGGGCTCCATCACCGTCCCGGCCGCCTTCTGCAACGTCTCGGGCCTGCGCCCGACGTACGGGCGTGTGCCTAGATACGGCGCGATGGCTCTCTCGTGGACGATGGATAAGATCGGCCCGTTGGCCCGCTCGGCCGAGGACTGCGCTCTCGTCTTGCAGGCCATCGCCGGCCACGACCCACGCGACCCCACGTCGGCGCCGGGCACATGGACGGTCCGGCCGGGCGCTCTTGATGGCCGCCCTCTCCGGCTGGGCATCCTGGTCCACGACTACGAGGTGCGCCACGCACCTGAGGCCAGGGCGCGCTTCAGGGCCGCGCTGGAGGTATTCCACGACCTGGGACACCGCAGTAACGAGGCCGCGTTGCCCGATTTCCCGTACGGGGTCGCCGCGCAGACCATTTTTATGGTCGAAAGCAGTGCGGCCTTCGAGGACTTGATCCGTAGCCCACGGGTGGGGGAGATGGTCGACCCGGTGCTGCAGGCGGACCTGTTCGCGGGCCTCGTCATCCCCGGCGTCGACTATCTGCGCGCGATGCGTGTCCGCACGCTGGCGGGGCACGCCGCCGTGCGCGTCTTCGAGCGTTTCGACGCACTAATCGCTCCCACGTTGCTACAGGTGGCCCCCCCGATCGACCTGATTCCGGAGGAGGGTGGGCGCGATGCGGGCGGAAACGGTGGGTTTGGGAACCTCCTGGGCTGGCCGAGCATCTCCATCCCCATGGGCCTGGGCCGCGACGACCTGCCGCTGGGCCTCGAGATCATCGCCGCCCCTTACCAGGAGGCGACGGTGCTGGCCCTGGCCACGGCCTTCCAGGGCGAGACGGACTGGCATCGCCGTCAACCGGCAGTGTAAAGGTACCTTCCTCACGCCAGTCGTTTCACCACACCCATCGTTGGTACATCTACGACGCGGCGCAGCTCACGCTCCCCGACATCGATAGCCCTGAGGTCTGGCCCCTCGGGTTGACCGAGGCAGCGTTTGACCGACGTGCCGCCTGGGTGAGTGCCAGAGAAAGAGCGTTCACTGGCACGGGTGCCAGAGAAACGCGCCTTGTGACCTGCACGGGTCGCGCCCCTAGACTGGCCAGAACATGAAATTCGCTGGCAAGTAGGGGTAGTGAACAAGTACCAAGAGGCTTAACCCGGTTCACTGTTCCGCTGCTACTCGACACCCGTGCCCGTGTCGTGCGTGGCGAGGATATAGACGACACAGCCCGCGCCGCACGGAGAAACGCGCCGGCCAGCGCGTGCAATCTTCGGGCGCGCCCGCCCCCCCGCGTCGGGCCACTGCGCGCGATGACCCGCGTCTTTCGCGTCGCGTCTGGGACACTAGGGATAGGGATATGAGGCGTCACCGGCGTACCGCGAGGGTCGGCGCGCGGTGCAGGGACGAACAAGGAAGAGGGAACGGACAAGCGTGAAGGTAGAGTACATGCCATTGGGCGGCGCGGGCGAGGTCGGCGCGTCGTGCGGCCTCTTGCGGATCGGGGACCGGCGCCTGCTCATCGACGCGGGGATGCGCCCGGCGGCGCGCGCGGGACAGGACCGCCTGCCCGCCCTCGACCGGCTGACCGCCGAGCCGCCGGAGGCCATCCTGGTGACGCACGCGCACATCGACCACACCGGCGCCCTGCCCCTCGTCTCCGAGCGGTTCCCGGCGGCGCCGATCTACTGTACGGAGACAACCCTGCTCCTGACGCGCCTGCTGCTCGCCGACAGCGTGCGCGTCATGGAGGCCGAGCACCTGGCGCAAGAGAGCGAGACGCCCCTCTATACGGCGGAGGTGGTCGAGCGCACCCTCGCGCGCGTGCGGCCGGTCGAGTGGGCACAGCCCGTCGCGCCGACCCCTGACCCCGCCATCACGGTGCGCTTCCTGCACGCCGGCCACATCGCGGGGGCGGCCATGCTGCTCATCGACACGCCGGCCGGTCGCGTCCTGCACATGGGCGACTACTCGGTGACGGCCCAGCGCACCCTGCACGGCCTGGACGTGCCGGGCCTGCCCCAGGCCGACGCCGTGATCACCGAGGGCACCTACGGCGACGCGATCCACGCCAACCGCAGGGAGCAGGAGCGCGCGTTGGTGGCGACGGTGGCCCGCGTGGTCGGGCGCGGGGGGCGCGTCCTGCTGCCGGCGTTCGCGGTGGGCCGCGCGCAGGAGGTGGCGCTGATCCTGCGCGCGGCGCGTACCGCGGGTGAACTGCCTCCGGCGGCGATCCACCTCGACGGCATGGTGCGCGGCGTGTGTGACCTCTACCAGGCGCAGGTCCACGACCTCAACCCGCGCCTGCAAAACTACGTCCGCAACGCGCGGCGCCCGCTCTTCGCCGACCCCTCGCTCGCGGTGTATGCCGTCACGGCGGGTCGCCGCCGCGCCCTGCTCGACAATCCCGAGGCGGCCATCGTCATCAGTTCGTCGGGCATGATGACCGGCGGCCCCGCCCCGCTCTACGCGCGCGCCTTCGCGGTGGACGAGCGTAACGCCATCGTGTTCAGCGGCTATCAGGACGACGAGAGTCCGGGCGCGGCCCTGCTGCGGGCGCGGCAGGGCACGACCGTCGCGCTGGGCAAGGAGGAGCTGACCCTGCACTGCGCGGTGGAGCGCTATAGCCTGTCGGCGCACGCGGACGCCGGCCAGATCGAGGTGTCCGTCGCGCGCGCCCGGCCGCGCGTGACGGTGCTCGTGCACGGGGAACCGGACACGCTGCGCGCCCTGGCCCGGCGCATCGCCCGCCATCACCCCTATATCGCGGTGAATGGGGAGGCGGTCACACTGATCGACGCGCCGGCCCGGGCCGCGTCAGCTACGCCGTTGGGAGAGGTGGTGCGCGCCTTGTCCCCCGTGGGCGGGACACCCGACGATGTACAGGGGGCGGACGGCGCCGTGTCTCCCGCCGACCTCGCCGCGATGCATCGGGCGGCGTTGGCGACGGGAGGGCTCCATCGCCCGTGGACGACGGTCGAGTTGGCGCGCCTGGCGACGGGCGCGCGCTACACCCCGGCCACGCGGGTCCACGTCCAGGAGCTGCTCGACGCCGACGTGGCCTACTTCACGCGCAAGCGCCTGGGCGCGCAGGACGTCTACCTTCCGCGCGCACCCGAGGAGGTCGCCAAACGCCAGGCCACGCACGTCGCCCTGGCGCCGGGCGATATCGTCATCGCGCGCATGAATGAGGGCCAGGGCGAGGCGCGCCTCGGCGTCATCACCAGCGCTGTGGAGCAGGGGACCGTGCAGGCGACAATCGCGGGGTGGAAAGGGGAGCGCTTCCCGCTGGCGGTGATCCAGCTCCCGACGGGGGTGCGCCGCCCGGCCTACGTCGCGCTCCCGCGCGAGGAGCGGCGGGTCACGCTGGCCGCCGACCAGGAGCGCCTCACCGCCGCCGCGCGCCCAGAGGGCCATCAGGTCGTGCGCGATCGCGCACGACCTGATGGCCCTCTGGGCGCGCGGCGGCCAGACGACGGAGGAGATCCTGGGGACACAGGACACGGACGACGGGCGTCTCGCCTTAGCGCGGGATCTCGTCATGCGCGGCGGTGTCCTGTTCACGCGCCACGGCGATGTGTGGGAGCCGAAAGCGGAGGCGGACCTCGCGGCCCCGGAGGCGGTCGCGCGCCACCTGGCGCTCCTCGCGTATGGCGCGGAGACCGCAGTCACGTATCGGGACGGCCACGGCGGCGTCCTGTCCGGCCGGGGCCGCTGGGGGCAGGTCGAGGTCGCGTTCGATGACGGGAGCCGGGTGTGGTGGCAAGATAAGGACGTACGGATCGCCAGCGAGGCGTCCGCGCCCGCAGCCGGGGATGGGTCCGACCGCGCGGTGGCTGCCGTTGCCACGGCCGTCGATGATGACAAGTGGACGAGATGAGGCCCGCTTTTCGCGCGCGCCCGCGCGCCTGTGTGGCGCGTGCCCTCCATGCGGGACACGAGGGGCGCGGCTGGTCACACAGCGCCGGCCGGGGGCCGGGAGAAAAGAACAGGAGCGGCTCCGCGCTGGGTGCGTATCGACGGCCCTCACGGGGCGTTCTCTCATCATCTTCACCGCGCGCCCGCACACACTGCCGCCTCTCCCCGTCCCTGCCTGGGGCCGGTCGGCGGGGCGTACGTCGATGAGCGAGGACACCTGGGACCGGGCGCTCGGCGACATCTCCGCCGCGCTGGACCGGGACGCCGCGGCGGAGAGACAACTCATCGCGCTCACGCCGCTGCTCTCCGACGAGCAGATCCTGCGGGCGTGGGCGTATCTCGCCCACGATGAGGCGAGCCGCTGGCGTGCGCGCGGCGCCCTGGCCCACGAGGCCCTGCAGCGCGTGGTGGGCCGGGCCGAGCGCGACGGCCGGGGGACGGCGGCGGTGCGGCAGCTCGCGGCCGAGTTGGGGATCGAACCGGGGCGGGTCTACCGCCTGGCGCAGATCCACAGCGTGATCGAGGGTGGTACCCTGGACGCCGGCATCGTCGAGGTGCTGCCGGAGATGGTCTGGTACGACGAGGCGCTCGCCGCGCCGGACCCGGCCGCCGCGCTGGGCTACGCCGCCGATCAGGTCACCGCAGGCCGGCCCTATCGTCCGACAGACTTCCGACGCGACGTGCGGAAGGTCGCGGCGGCGCGCGGGCAACCGGCGCGGGAGCGGCCGCCGTCCCCGCAGGTGCGCCTCCGCGTCACCCGGCACGACGGGTCGCACTGGCCGACGGCGGATGCCGTGGCGTTCGATCTGGTCGATATTGCGGCGATCGAGGTGGAGACGCCGTGGGGGCGGGCGGTGCTCACTATTGACAGGTTGGGCCACATCAGCGCCGACGTGCAGCAGGAGGGATGAGGTTTGGTGAGACGCGGCAGGCTCTCGCGGCGAGGGTGGGAGCCGCAGGGACGGGCTGGTCGTCGCCGCACATAGGGACGGGCTGGTCGGGTGGCAGTGGCATCGTCCGGCTACCCGACCTTCGCCGCTCCCTGTACGTTGTCACAAAGGTTGAGCCGGACGACGCGCGATAGCACCCCGTTTTGCCACAAAGGGTGAGGTTAGCTATCGGGGCGGCGCCTATGATCGCCCCACGTCCGCGACCACCTCCCGCTCGATGCGTGCGCGGATGGCGTCGCGCACCGCCCGATAGACGGCGAGCTGCTCGTCGTCCGTCCCCGTCGCACGGGAGGGGTCGGGGAAGCTCCAATGAAGGCGCTCCTTGGCCCCGAAGAACACCGGGCACGCCTCATGCGCCTGGTCACAGACCGTGATCACGGCGCCGAACGGCTCGCCGAGGTAGCGGTCGAGCGTCTTGCTTTCCTGGCCGGAGATGTCGATACCCAGCTCGGCCATCGCCCGGATCGCCAGGGGCCGGACCTGCGTGGCCTCGGTCCCAGCCGAGGAGGCCTCGAAGCGGTCGCCCGCGAGGTGGCGCAGCAGCCCCTCGGCCATCTGGCTGCGCGCCGAGTTGTGCGTGCAGAGGAATAGGACACGCCTGCGGTCGGCCATCGCTACACCTCCTTGGCCCGCGCCGGCGCCGCGCGGGGCCGCTCGAAGCGGAGCCGACGCCCGAGCCAGAGCGCCACGTAGACGAGCCCGACGAGCGCGGGAACCTCGATCAGCGGGCCGACGACGGCCGCGAGCGCCTGGCCGCTGGCGATCCCGAAGGTGCCGATCGCGACGGCGATGGCCAACTCGAAGTTGTTGCCGGCTGCGGTGAAGGAGAGCGTCGCGGTCTCGGGGTAGGAGAAGCCCGCGCGCCGCCCCCACCAAAACGACGCGCCGAACATCACGGCGAAGTAGACGAGCAGGGGCAGCGCGATACGCAGCACGTCGCCGGGCAACGCCACGATGACGCTGCCCTTGAGGCTGAACATCACGACGATGGTGAACAGCAGCGCCATGAGCGCCAGCGGCGCGATCCGGGGCATCGCCACGTCGTCGTACCAGGTCCGCCCCTTGGCGCGCACCCCGACGAGGCGCGTGAGCGCGCCAGCGACGAGGGGGATACCCAGGAAGATGAGCACGCTGCGCGCGATGTCCCCGAAGGCGATGTGGACCTGCTGCGCCGCGCCCAGGTGCAGCCAGACCGGCAGCACGGCCAGGAAGAAATAGGCGTAGACGGCGTAGGCCACGATCTGGAAGACGCTGTTGAGGGCAACGAGGACGGCCGCACCCTCGCGGTCCCCGCCAGCGATCTGGTTCCACACCAGCACCATGGCGATGCAGCGCGCCAGGCCGACGAGGATGAGCCCGGTGCGGTACTGTGGCAGGTCAGGCAGGAAGATCCAGGCCAGCGCGAACATCAGCAGGGGACCGATCACCCAGTTGAGCAGCAACGAGGCTCCGAAGAGTGTGCGCGCCTGGCGAAAGCGCCCCAGTTGCTCATATTTCACACGCGCCAGGACCGGGTACATCATTAGGATCAGCCCGACCGCGATGGGCAGGGACACGTCGGCCACCTGCAAGGCGTTGAGCGCGCCCGGCAGGCCTGGCACGAGCGCGCCGAGCGCGAGGCCCAGCCCCATCGCCACGAAGATCCACACCGGCAGGAAGCGGTCGAGCAGGGAGAGGTTGCCGACGACGGCGCGCACCGTCGCCGGCCGCTCGCGGATCGCCGCGTTAGCCACAAGCGCACCCCCCGTCCCCGCAGCAGCCACCCCCCGCAGTCGCCACCGGAACCATCTGGCCAGCCGTCGTCGGTCGCGCCGCCGCAGAGAGGGGCTTGGTCGCGCGCACGAAGGCGCTGGCGAGCTTGCCGTCACCGTCCTGCCAGCCGGCCGGCAACGTGGCCGGGTCCAGGCCGGCCTCCGCGACGGTGTAGCGCCGCGTGATCTCCACGCTCACGTCCGCGAAGCCGGCCTCGACGAGCAGGGCCTTGTACGCGTCGATCTCCAACGCGCCGGCGAGGCAGCCCACCCACGCCTCCATGTTGCTGCGCAGGCCCGCAGGCACCGGTCCGTCGGCCACCACGTCGCTCACGGCGAAGCGGCCGCCCGGCGTGAGTACGCGGAAAGCGTCCTTCAGGACGAGCGACTTATCGGCGGCGAGGTTGATGACGCAATTGCTGATCACCACGTCCACGGAGTTGGCCGGCAGCGGGATCTCTTCGATGCGTCCTTTGAGGAAGGCGACGTTGGTCGCGCCGGCCTTCGCCTTGTTCTCCAGGGCCAGGGCCAGCATCTCGTCGGTCATGTCCATGCCATAGACAAAGCCGGTCGGCCCCACGCGTCGGGCCGAGAGGAGCTCGTCGATCCCGCCGCCCGAGCCGAGGTCGAGGACCGTCTGCCCCGCACGCAGGTCGATGAGCGCGGTCGGGTTGCCGCAGCCGAGCGAGGCTAGTACCCTTCGCCGGAAATCGTTCCGCAAGGAGGGGTAAACTGAGTAGGTGAGGGACGGGGTGGCCACAGGCCGCTGTGAGGACACGACAGGAGGGGGATGGGGCATGCCACGGGGGATACACCG
>JAABUV010004867.1_pt1 | contig 15664 bp, 21 predicted proteins | sample 5559971 | NCBI WGS metagenome assembly JAABUV01 (sample SAMN10711881, study PRJNA513362) | rock metagenome | isolation source: Antarctica rocks | place: Antarctica: Victoria Land, Knobhead nord | collected 2015-12-19
ACTGCGGTCACTGCTGTACTTTGCTGCTGTCTGCTGGCAGATTGCAGTCTGACTTTGTTGGCTTCATGCAATGCTGTACACAGGCAGATTTTGTCAAGTCTGCACTGTGTGCACAGAGTGCAGCTATTATCAAGTCTAGGCTGAGGCATACCTGTAGGTTTTTCTCTGTGGGTGGCTTGTAGCCTCCGTCCCTTGCTGCCCTGGCTTGCGCAACGCCAGCAGGAATGACTGGAGGGCGGGACACTCCATCCCGGGCTTGCGGCTGTGCTACATGCATCCTGTTCACCACATCCTTGATGCGTTTGCCCTGTAGCAAGCTCAATCATGTTCATCCTGCCAAATCCTGTACTGCCTGATCAGAGTAAATATCTTGACAGGGCAGTCAGGCAGACAGGTGAGCCCTGTACCTCAGTACTGCCATCCGCGGTTTCTTGTCCTGGCAAGGAGCAAGCTTATCATAGGCACAGACACGCAAAATGGCTCAAGGCCAAATTGCATAGCAGACAGACAATGTGAGGCAGCCAATTGGATTTCAAGGACAAAGATGATGATGTGATAGCGGTGAAGGGTGACGCAGACATACCTGCAGCTTGGTTTCCACTCTGCTGCTGAGCAGGCGATCACATGCCACCTGCTTTACATTCATGACACCCTCTTCATTCAATGTGCTCATGGTCAGCAGGTCTGCCTCATCTGAACCCTCAGCTGGGGGGATGCCTGCACACCAACACCAATCGTGACAAATGCAACCTCATTCACCACCTGCTATGACAATATCTGGTCAACAGTGTAATGTTGACGTGTTGCAGTTGTGCTGTCAATAAATATACTTGGTGCTGTCAATAAATTTGCATGATGCAGGTAGACGTCGGCTCTGATATCCATGTAATGAGTGATGCAACCATGTACACTGCAGCAAAAGGTCCTCACCACCATTGCTGGCAGTAGCAGCAGCTGAGACCATGTCCCTAAGGGTGGCATTGTCTGCTTCAGAAAGGGAGCTCAGGGGGGCGGCATCAGTCTTGTTGGCAACAATCATGAGAGGCTTGTTGGAAAAGAGGGGCTTGATGCTGTGAAATAGGGCTGCTTGCTGAGCTATGGTGTAACCACACTGCTCTGAGATGTCCATCACGTATAGCACTGCTGCTCGCAAATGGGCCAGAGCTGTGATACTCTGCACACAACAAGCTGAAGTGATGGGCTTTGTAGGTACAGCGTGACAGTGTTGCAGCACAGTCTCTGTGCAGCATGTTGCCTGTCTCATTGGGCAGCGAAGAAACATAAAGCAGACAGACATTCTAACAACTCCCCTTTTTCATCTTGTAGCAAAATATTGCTGTGCCACACAGAAAGTAAGCTCCTGTTCGCCAAGCTGCAGTTTGAAGCTGGCACTGTATACTCTAAAACACGGTTCCAGTCCATGGCATCATCCAATATACAGCTATGCCAGCAGCTGACCTGCATCTCAATTGTGTTTCTGTCCTCCAAAGGTCTATCAAGGATTCCTGGGGTGTCTATGACCTGCCACCTGAGATACTTGTAGTCTGTGTGACCCACAAACAAGGACTTGGTGGTGAACGCATATGGCTGCACATCCACATCAGCCCTTGTCACACCTACGCATGCAGCAAGCCTTTTTGCATCAAGACCTGAACTCTTGAGTAGCAGTTGACGCTGTCCGGCACCACATGGAGCGTGAACACTACAGCATGTGGCCTTGCTGCTATCACTGCTTATTGCGGTACACAATATCAGAAAACTGTCAGGTCTGAAGGTACTGCATCAAAACAGCATCAGGGACACAGCATGAGATGGAATGGCAATGCATGCTGGGTACGGAAAGGGCTTACGGTTCATGAAGCTACTCTTGCCGACATTGGGGTATCCACAGACCAGGAGGGTGCGGGTGTTGGGGTCAATGGCAGGCAGCCTGCTCATGTGCTGCCTCACCTGCTCTAGGTAACCCAAGCTGGGAGTTTGCTTCTTCATGATGGTGCACATGCGACCCTGCACAGCAGTGTATGGTCTACTCACATGCATCTGCCTAACTGCCTAAATGCCTACCTGCTGAACTGCCTAATCACATGCACCTGCCTAATCTTTTCACCAGGACAGGTGATGGTTGCATCTATCAGCAGTCAGGTCTGAACCTTGTGCAGATGTGACAGTGCTAGGCGTTGCTGTGCTACAAAGCTTGTATGCAGACCATCACAGGGGACTGACTGAAGGTGAATCAGAATCTCACCAAAGCTGCACGCTTCAGCTCCTTGCACCGGTACAATGAGTCTCCGTACTTCAAGAGCCGCACGTAGTCTGCAAAAAACAGACTGCTGACACTGAACTTGGTGCTGGGTCCCAGTCAGCCTCTCCAATACATAGTTACTTAAAGTACCTTGCGACACTCTGTCTATAAGGTTCCTGGCCATGTTGAGTTGTCCAAGGGCCAGCTTGTAATGGTCTCGATCATACAAGACGTTCAGCAAATCAGCGTAGAAAGGGTGAATATCATCCACTTTTGGGAAGTCATCCAATATCTGCAGGCGCACAAAACCTCAGGCCTAATGCTAACGTGGCCAGGCAGTGTATGAGCCTTAGCATCCATGTCCTTACCGTGGACAGCTTTTCGTGCCAACTTTGCTGTGTAAACTTGACCTTCCGCATGTAAAACTGTCTAATACGGTTGATGGACCAGCCATTGTGAACTACCGTTGGTGTTTGCCTCTGAGTTTTGGACAGGACTATGTCCACAAAGTCCTTGCCAGTAGGTACTACTTTGATGGCTTTGAAATTGTACAACGGCATCGATCAGGAATACGCAAAGCAATTGCAAATCGAACCCAAAGGTGAGAGCACCAAAATCCGCTAGGCCTGCAGTGCGTGTAAGGTGCACAAGCTTCGACTGAGGGTACACAGGCAAAATTAAGTCAAAGCGGCATCTCAAAGACTTATCGCACAATATGCGCACCGGTGAGCGTTGCGCGATCGTGCAGGCGAGTTTTGCAGGTGCAATGAGCAGCCAACAGGCTGCTTACAGTGCAACCCTAACTTCCGAGTTACTAACCCCAGGTGACAAGAGTCAGAACCCTATCAACCATCTTGTGCGCTTGCTTATCTGTGAATTTGTAGACAACCTTGCAAACTTGCACTGCCCAACTGGCCTGGTAGGATCAGTCTAAGTGAGGCTGACTTAGTGGGCATATACAGGCAAAACACGTGCTACAAGTTTCAGGCCGTGCCATCAAGTGCACTACCAGGCATCTCCGAGTAACCTGGTCCCAGTTGGTTGGCTGAGTGCTGGTCGGCACTCATAAAACAAATTTGCCATGTGCTGCGTCTGCTTGCTCAGTTACATCTGTTAAGGTTGCAAGCCAACACTAAGTGCTCATGCCTGAAGCAATATTGCTACTGACGCAATCATACTCATGATCCTCGCAGGTGCACACTGTTGCATAAAAAAGTATCATTGCATGTAGCGATAGCATTTTGAGCGCTTCGAAGCTGGCACACACAGTATAATGCATAAAATCTTTCTTTGTCGCCGTGACCAGTTTGACTCGTGCTTGACGCTTTGTTTTAGCCCAACAAACAGTCGTGACAGACAGCATGCACAATGTGTACCCATCAGCTAGGTACACACGTGCCTTGCTAAGTTTTGAGCAAAGGGATTTATAAGTTCTTGATGTTTGTGCTTCTCACACCAGACCACCTGTCTGTTTGGCATGTCTTGCCGTGGGGAAACAGGTCTCCAACAGATACTGACGATGCTGACCGACATTTTCAGCAACATCTAGGATCACTCCCAGGGCCAAAACAACCTGCTCTGAGGGTGAAAAAGCACACATGTATGCATAAATTCTCGTGACAATTTTACATACAGCATTGCCACCAACTTGGTACCACTATCATACAACAGCTGCAGCACATCATGATAGAGACACTGTGCAAGTTCAGAGGGGACAGTGGGTCAGTCAAGGGGGGACTAGAGGTCCCTGAGAGGTGGTGTTAGAGAACACAGTAACCTTTTGCAATTACTTCAATTTGTCAGACTAGGAGCTACAGCACAAATCTACAAAAGTTATCATAAGCGTTGCATGCAGATACTCTGGCATATACACAGCTGAGATCTGGAAAGAACGTCTGTGCCTTTTGGCAATAACATGGGGAGCCTCCTGAGGCGGCAGCTCAGAGAGCTGAGATCTGGCACCATCCAAGCCCACTGCTGCATGGGGTGGACAGCTCTGAGAATGCGAGGGAACGAGGTGCCAACACTGCAGACTCTGTATACAGAGTATTTTTACCCAGCTTGGTTGCCATGTCAACCTCCTGATGGAACATCTCAAAGAAGGCCTTGTAGCGAGCAACACTGATCCTCACCTCAGTAAATTACTCTGCTCCATCTGGGCCCCTGCAGACACAAGCACTTCGACAAATGTTATATGCCTGGAAAGTATCACCTTTATTGACTCACAGAGCTGTCACAACCAGTTTTGCCCCTGAACACAATATCCACACTACAGCTTGTGGGTTTGATGTGGGCTACCCCACACATGGCACATGCTTCTGACAAGACAACTGCCTTAAATGGAATAGTCAGGCTGTACCGTGAACACAGGTATCAGGGATTGCGAATGTTGCAGCCTTCATTGACCCGCTGGACCTGCCAGATATGCTGTGTTGCAGTTAGCGAGCCAGCAGGAAGCAGAAGACTAGCTCCTCTCCAGATGTGGCAGCCCAATTGATTTCCAGCTATACAGCTGTCCAACTGCCAACCTCAGAGACGGACAGTAGCATCAGATGCGACTGTCACTGTTGACTGTTGAACAGATTCAACAATCAGATCTGTAGCATCCTTGTACGGATGTGACAGTGCTAGGCGCTGCAATTTGAGTTTGTGTGCAGATGATCACAGGGGACTGCAGTGTAATGCGCAAACAGCTATGCTGGTCTCTTGACAGTCACCGCCATGATGCATTATGGTGTGGCTCTTGACGCATGATATTCCTGTCAATTTGGGTGGGAGCCATGTGATGACTGCTTTGAGCATTTACTGCGCACAGATGTGTAGGATGAACAACTGTCATTGACCATGCATCACTCTTGATGCCAAACTCTCGTGGAGTTGCGTTATACTTCAGTACAACCCCTACTGACCAGCACAAAATCAATGGAACAATTGCAGACTGTAACTAAACTAGCTAAGCTGCCCTCTGCATGCTGATGCTGCAAAGCACAATAACCAGGAGGTGCTAGCTCTTCTTTTGCTGTACCTTTTTGAAGATGTCATTTGCAACATTAAATATCCCTCTGGTGGGCTTTTCACAAACAAAGCATTTGCCTGACTTGGCATTATGTTTAAGCGCACACTGCTCACAAAAGTAGTGCTTGCACTGTGTCACAACAGGTTCCTGAACCTCCTCCCAGGGTCTCCTACAAATATAGCATGCAAATGGTAGGTCATCCTCCTCCTCTTCCTCAGGTGCTTCTGCATATGGATCAAAGTTTGCTATCTGTTTCTTGGCTGCTTGCCTTTCATCCCATTCCTGCACACAATGGCTTGTCTTGTTGACTTGCGGCAAATGTAACAGGGATTGGCATCAGGGAAGAGGGTATTCATAGGTGTTGATGTCTATGGCAAAAACAAGCAAGGATGGTTGTTTGAGAGCCAGGGGTTAAACATGTTGGCATTCCACAAAAAAGATGTGTACACAACCCAAAGCAAAGTTACCATCAGCATGCATCTTTGCCTAACATGGTGTGGCTATCGCTTACCTTCTCTAGCTCCCAGCCAGATTTATAATCTCCACGATCATGAACAAACTTGCATGCATCTCCATATCCACAGTAACCTGTCTCTTTGTAGTCCTTGCAGATATCTGGCTTGTAATCAAATATGACCGTTGTGCGAACATGCTGGCTAGCTCGCAGGGGCCCATGGGCCCCTCCTCCTTTCTCACTGCCTATTGTTTGCTCTCGCCTGAACCCTTGCTTGTAGTCTGTGTAGTTGTTGAGGCCCTTATACAGTGTTGGGCCACCAGCAGCTGCTTCTTCAGGATTATCTTGCGCCTGCTTCAGCACTTGTTCCCGCAACGCTCTGCAAATCAACATGTTCTCAACATAATGTTATTGCAGGATGATCAGCTACAGAACGCAAGATTTGACAACCCACCAGCATACCTGGCATCTCTGTCATGCTGTGTTTCAGTCTGCAGGACGGCGGTTGCCCCCTGGTCACTTTGTTGCTGTAGTGTTTTGCTGCTGGAGTACTTAAAGGTCTGCAATTTGTCGTCATCATCTTTCTTAGTGCTGAATGCGGTGCCGCCTTTAACAGCTCGTGACCTTTTGCCGCTGGCAGCAAGTGCTGCTGAGATTGCTGCCTGAGGGTCTGCAGGCTCCTCGGTCTCGTCTAGACTTCGCTTGCGCACGTTGCCTTTGCTTTTCCGTTTGACGAAAGCGACCGGGGCAGCATTGTCTGATGCTGGCGTGGGGTCCATGCTTACATACAAAGGGCAATGTGCGAGTGCGATAGTGTTTCGAAGCTCCTGATCAAGCAGTGAGAGTGTCAGTGTTAGTCATCGTTAATTACTAATACTGCTTCTCGGTCACAGCCCCGGTGTAAAGTCACAGCACTGCGCCCGTCAGTTGCCAGCGATTTCAAGCACTCAGACTTCATGACAGCGAGAAGCTCTCGGTCGCTCAGCGTGCGGCTGCTGACAGCTGCCAGGTTGCAGGTAGCTCATGTCGAGGCTGATCAGGCGCTTCGAGTTGGCGAGCCTGCATAGCCTGCATAAGCCTAATGTTATAATCCATTCTGTCGCAGGGCTGCTCACGCGTCGTGTCTGACATCTGTTGTCCCACACAGCTGACGAATTTGAGGGGATTTGCTTCTGAAGCTCAGGGCACAAGGCGAGCCACAAGAGGCGTGAGCTATTTTGCCTTTCTCATGGATGTCATGAAATGTCTTGTCTCATGCTCCTACCTGAGGGCATGCAACAGCTGTGTTGCATCAGAGCATTCACTCCTGCCTTGCTGCGCTTGCAGCCTGTAAACTTTGCCAGCCTCGGCCTGACTGGAATCACAGCTGCTGGATTAGTGTATTACTATCAGCATCTCAGAGAACAGAAGCTAAAAGGTATGGAGCTACTGAATCAGCATAAACTTTTTGCAGCCTCTCAGCTTTGGTGCTGTTTTGCTATGTACAGACGCTACCAAAACACTGTCAGCTGGCAAGGCTGCAATTGGAGGCCCATTTGATCTTGCTGATGGCGATGGCAAGACCTTCACAGAAAAGGACCTGCTCGGAGAGTTTGCACTACTGTATTTTGGATTCACATTTTGCCCAGACATATGTCCAGATGAGCTAGAGAAGATGGCAAGAGCTGTCAACAGTCTAGGTAAGGAAAAAGCTTGTTTGTTGGATCTCTTGCCTGCGTTTGTCGGCGTTGTCTGCAGTCAGCACCATCGACAATACATACATCATGATGCAGAACAGGCAGGCAAGTCAATACAGCCTGTGTTCATCTCTGTTGACCCAGAACGGGACAGCCCAAAGCAAGTGAAGCAATATGTAAAAGAATTCCATCCTAGAATGCTTGGACTGACCGGCACCATCAAGCAGGTAAGTCAAACATTCAGCTACAGCACTCAGGTCGTTACTGTATGCTATCACTGCCAACAGCTGCCAAGCTGGTATGAGCCTGCATGTTGTGTAGGTCAAGGATGCAGCCAAGGCCTACAGGGTGTATTTCACAAAAACAGATGACTCCAAGGATTACCTTGTGGACCACTCCATTATCATGTACCTGATTGATCCAAAAGGCAATTTTGTCAGCTTCTATGGCAAGAACTACACAGCAGATCAGTTAGCTACTGCAATTGGCAGTCAAATAGAAAAATGGAAGGCATAGCTAGGCAGAGATACTACTCATGCATGGCAGCATCAAGGCAGGTACAGTACAGGTGTCAGGTGACGCTAGCCATTACAATGGCATGAACAGATAACAAGATGAATGGCGAGCAGCATGTCAGCTTCAGATACAATTTGCTACCAGCCACTCAATAGCTGCTTCCAAGTTGTGGTTGTTTTCTTGCAAAGCCTCCTGTGCTTTGCTTCTGCTGAACCCCATGCTCTGCAAACGTGATCAACAAAATGAATGAATGTGTCACAGCATGAACAAACGATAGCTGCACTGAAGTATAAGTTGCAAAGCAGGCAGAATTCAGTTTCAAGCACTACACTTAGCTATAAGCAATATCAGAGCCGATACCTGTAACTGGCCAATGTCTATGCTAAGAGCAGCATTTGCAGTCTTTGCAGCTGCTGCCTCATCATCAATGGCTTCAGTCTCTGCATGCACACTCCCTAACCGTGCATGTCTGCCTTGAAGAGCTGGAGCTGTATGGCGCTTTGACTTGCCAGCGCTGCAGAACAGTCACAGTGTGTAGCACTTGATCTGTTGAAGCTGCACAGTCAAGCATCATTTGACTGGATGTGAAGTACCTGTCTAGTCCTGATATACTTTTGCGCTTTGCAGCTCCCCTTGGCGGCTTCTTAGCAGCCATGCTTCTGCTGCTGGGCTGTAATGTAGATGCTGTCTGGGCTTTGCTGCCTGAGGATCTGCCAGCTGATCTCCTGGACACCAACATCCTCACCTGCAATTGCAACAATTGGAAGTCATCAGCAGCTGGAAGGCCAAGTTATCACATACCCAGTTTCACAGCATGCATGTTGCTGTGTGCAATGTTTGTCATGTTAAAAATGGTGACAGTCAGTAAGACAGGCATGTGTTGACCTGTCAAGCAGCAAGCTTTGCTCACCGGAAAAACTGTGTCATCCTCATCATCTTCATTGGCTGCAGCATTTGCACATGTCTCTGGCAGCTGCAAGTCCTGTGCTGCTGGAACCTCCTGCATCAACAGGAGCTAACATTACAGAAAGCCACATGACAGGTGCGGCTCGCACACATATTGCTGCTGTGCCATGCTCAGTCTCCACCTAGAAGCAAACAACAGCTGAGACATGTACCCCTGATATTGCACACAAGCAAAGGTCACAGGCATACCTGCTGTGCTGGGGCAGCTTCTGCTTGTAGCAGCTGTGCATGCAAGAGCTGCAGGCCCTTGCGCAGCTGCTTCAGCAGTGCCAACTTCTGCTCACGAGGCAGGTCATGTGTCTCAGACTCTGCGGTCACCAGATCTACATCAAACAAAGTGGTGCATGCTGCAGGCACCAGCTGCAGATACAACTGCCATGGCATGTAGTACCAGGCTGAACACCTTGGATTCATCAGTGTTGTTTTGGGCTGTATAACGTGCCCCCGCAATGAGCACCAAAGTGACGAGTACATGAGCCCAAGATCAGGCAGGGATGCTTGCTGTGTTGACGTGCTGCTTTATGGTGCGTACATGTTGGCTGACCTAACAGGCTGACTAGAGGGATCCCAGGGGATCTGGACTGCCTTTGGGGCTTCAGCTGATGCACCTTCTTTGTCACCTCTTCCAGCAACTCATCCACATCCTTCAGCTCTTCCTTTACAAGCCCAAACCTGTTGCAGCAAACTGGGCAGGCTAAGCAGCACATAGCATGGCTGCCACCAATCACAGCGCCGGAGAGCATGAATAATTCAAGCATGTCCAATGGTGTGCAGCATCAAATGTATTGTGAGAATCATGCCTTGGCGCCTGACCTGCTTTGAGCTTCCTTTCTCCATGCGTCCCTCATTTTCTTGTTTGGGTTTGCTGCATGCATCATGTTGGTGGTGGAAATTTGCACAGAGCTTGTGCAATAGCAGCAGCAGCAGAGCATTCTTACGCCCAGACCAGATGATCAATCCTGACTTCCGCTCCACATCCGTACGCGCTGCATTGTCTGCTCTGATGCGGTCAATATCAACCTGCAGGCCCGTGTAAGCTGCAGCAAATGTGCATTTGTTGATGCGCCAACATCACAGTGCCAGCTAAGTCAGCTGTGCTACTCACCAGCCAAGGACTGCTGTCCTATAAGTCGTTGTGTCTGTCCGTTCAGCTGCTGTATGAGTTTCCCTGGCAGCAAGCCTGTGTCAAGAATTTGCACCCAACGTCCCACCCCGTATTTCATCAGGCAAAGCTTCAGGATTTGTGCTTCTTCCTTCGTCCAACCAGGAGAGGGCGTGAAGTTCCATCTGCATAACAAGTGACAGTACAGTTACTGACCGAAGCTTGCAGACGTTGCAGTACATCCCAACGCGCTCAACAGATAGTGTAAACAGGCTGCATCAGCTTACAGAGAGGCTGCATCCCCCACTTTCGGACCACGTTTGTTTTCTGCCTCCCGAGCGGACATGCTCGCTAGCTTTGTGACAAAGCTGGCGTCTGCTGTCTCAAAATACTTGTTGCAACAGCAGTCGGATCCACAAGAATTGCAGTCAAGATGAGGCAGACTGAGATGGCAACATTCGAATTCAAAAGGCGTCTTGAGCAGAAAGAATGCTGCTGCAGAAGTTACAGCATGCCAATGGCTTGCTGCTCTGGATGCTAGACGAGATGGTGCATAGGATGGCAGCGTATCATCTATCACATCATGCATTCCAGTGCGGATTAAGGCAGACGGATAGTTGCTACTGTCCTGCTACTGTCCATCATGCTACTGTACAGCAACAAGTCAACACACTGTGAGTGTGACACTGTACAACACGTACACGTTGGGTGGTGACAATAATGCATGTTAGATAGCGTTCGCTCTCCTGTGTGCTCCACAGCCAGATAAATTGCAAGTCTGGGTGCCTGTTGTATTAGTATTGCTGACCAACTTTCAAGTGATTTAATGCTTACCTGTAAATTCCCATCTGAGATCTGCCATCGATTCACTGAAACACGTACTGAAATTCATTAACTGAAGGTTTCAATAATCATGACATGCCGTCGTCAGGTCTGCTTCATGAAAAAGTCACCAGTTGCAGTAAGAGTGGTAGCATGGGTGTCCTCCAAAAAGCTCATCGTGGGTGCGCAAGCGGGGAATCGAACCCCGGGCAGTTGCGTGGGAGGCGACTATGTTACCACTACACCACTTGCGCTTCTGGCCAATTCGCTTTTTTTGAATGCCATAACCCCTTTGAAAAGACATAATCGTCACGCCAATCTGCATCTGTTCTTAATCATAACATCAAAATTCACACGCCTGATCTGGACTGAAACTGAAACTATGTAGCTGCATGGACACTTAATAGGTCAGAACTGTCGTGGTAAACCTAGGACTGTATGGGACAACGTTGTAGTGTCTGATGTTCACAATTGTTGAAGGTAGCTACGTAGCTACGTGTCTGGAGGGAGCCGACTTGCGTTGCACGCACCCGATGCCTGCTGGCTAAGCGTTTGAAAGCTATTATTATTCAGTAGCTGCTGGTAGCATATCAGTTCTTGCCAGCTGCAAGTGAGCTAATGATGTTGCATCTGCATTGTCACATCTAGAAATAGAGCTTTAGACTGGATTGGGCCGCTGATGGCTATTTGATGAATGTTTGTCTTGTACATCCCTGTTGCAGTCAAGTCAACATTGAAGTTGACCTCTTGCAGCTGCACAGCTTGCCAAATTTATTTGACTGGGGCCCGTTTTTGGCGCAGAGCGCCATGTGGTGTCATGCAATTGCAACGGCAATGTACTGAGCCAGCAACATGACGTCAGGTATATTGCCCAGTGGTTACAGTGTACAAAACAATGACTGCACCAATCAATCAGACACCAGGTGCAGAGCAATCTAACAAGTTGCACTACAAAAGCAAAAGACAGTTCATGAACAAATTAGTACACAGTATAGGACATGTTGATGGCAGCTGTGTTCTCAGCGAGCAGCTTGTGAGCTCTGTCAGAGTGCAGCGGCAGGTCTAAGTCCTTGCTCTGCAGATCATGCTGTAGCGTGCCACTCAGAACTGCAGTGAAGAAGTTATCAACAACATCCAAGGCTGCTGCAGCATTCTGCCTACCCCTCCATGCTCCCTGTGACACCACAACAGCAGTCAGACACCTGCTCCAACACGACAAGGTTGCTGTTACTGTGACACTGTACATCTGGATGGTCTCAGCTTTGTTTGTGAAGAGGGAACACTGTGGTGCTTAACTTGGGCATTGAGCAGATTCTATACCAAGATTTGAGGTGCAAGGGATAGCTGGCATTGAACCCAAGTCAAAGGGCTGATCTGGCAGGTCGCACAGGGACCGACATGGACATGCACCGACCTTGTTTTCTTTGCCTTCTTGCAAGCTATCCACATAGTCATAAATGTCCTTGCTGGTGAAATCCCAAAGGCCACGCCCAACAGCCACATACACTCTGCCATCCAAGGAGCGCAGCAGCGCCGCCAAAATGTCCTCCATGGCTTCCAGCACAGGACCCACCTGCACCATTGTCATCATGCTCATGGCAAACCTTTTATCATGAATTGGCACTGCAGACAGCTTATGTATGTGGCCAGTGCAGTATGGTGTGATGCGGATATGGGTCTGCACACTTGTAAGCCTGAAAAGTGATCATGCTGATCATGCTCTATCAGGCAGGGTGATCCCTTGCGCCATCATCACCTGGTAAGTGTGTATCAACATTCCAATCTGCATGCTTGCATCAGTCCATTACTGTACAGCAATGATATCAGGCAACCTGATGATGGGTGCTAAATGTGACATTCACAGACAGGAGTCGACACACCCTATTGGTTTCAGGGGGTTGCCGCAAACTGGTGGGGGCTGACTGGGCTAGCCCCTGCTTAATGCATTACACTACTGCACATAGGCCAAGTTTTTGGGGTCTGCCTCCATCTGGCTGTTGACCTGATGAAGGCAGCCATCCTTGCCCGTCTCATTTCAAGGGGGGCTGTTGAGCCCTGAATACAGAGAGCTGCAAAAGGAGAAGACGACTGGGTATGTACAAATAGCAAAGGGCATTACCTGCTGCTGCATGATGGAGGGAGTGCCAGAGATGCCATGGCGGTGCAGGGTGGCATTGATGGAATATCCCGGCCTCTGAAAGAGGGCACCAGCAATGCGCTCTGCACAGGCTGTCACCGCTGCAGCATATTCACTGCGCAGCTCCTTCACCAGCTGCGCAAACTGAGCTCCTAAATGAGGACCTGTGTTGACCAACAGCCCCAACTAAGTCACAATGCATACATCTGTATCCACTGTGGATCAGCTCCCTGGAAGCTGCCAGTCTTCACCGACCAATGTGCCTAACTATGAGACTATGACATAATGACAACATGCAACAAAGAGGGAAGTGGGGATGAACCTCCAACAATTCATCAAGGTTAAGACAATGTCTGTGCTCAAGCGTTGCGCTAGAAGTGGAGTAGCACACATACCAGGGCCATCATGGGTGAGGGCGCCAGGAGGGGGTGGGCCGTCTCTGTTAGGGGAGGGGGGCCCAGCATTGGGGCTGCCAGGGCGCTGCCCATCGGGGCCCCCACACCAGCGGCTGAGGGTGTGCTCTGTCTGGGGCACCACCGTCAGCAGCCGCCGCAACGAGTTCAGCAACACCTGCACAGTGAGTCAAGCAGCATCAGACCCTCCTCACATCATGCCTATTGTGGTCCTGCCACAATGATCCAAGACCCATTAGATTACCAATAGCAATAGGGTCAGCTGATCATCACATGCTGTTCACAAGATGTAGAGCCAAACGGTCCGAGAGTATGTCAATGAAGAGCCAGTCAGAAGATTCAAGCATTCGCTGTGGCCTGCTGCATCACACAAGTCACAGTGGAAGTTGGCAAGGCAATGAAAAAGTTTGGGCACTCACAGCCTCATAAGGCAGTACAGTAGTGGCGCCAGCAGGAGCTCCCCGGGCTGGTGCAAACTTCCAGAGCCGCGGCGACTTGTGTGGTGGGCCTGCCGCGCCGTACACATTGCTGGCCTTGCACTGGTGGGGCGGCATGTTGGACATGTGCACCTCCTCCTCACTCTGCAATATGCTGTCGACTTCAGCTGTCCAGAATGGAGCTGTCTGAGACTTGTGCTGTTGAAACAGTACACCAACCAGACAAGCTATAATTGAGGTATCAATGCAGTCACGAAACCTGCAATAGATGATGAACACTATGCAAGAGGCGGCAGCCCACATGAAAGAGTGTACAGACGCTACATTATGCGTGGGTGACTCTACACCCTGGGTATCTGAACAAGTGAAGCGCGGCAGCTGGAAAACAGCATACAGGGCTTGTGCCCTACAGGTGCAGCACAGCAGGCAAGCATGACAAGCACAATGTGCTCTGGTTTACAGTGAGCAATACAGCATGGGAGGTGGAGGGGGCTGACCCCAATCATGGGTATGAGGCCACACTGGCGGGAGACAGCAGCAGTGGTGGTACGCAGGGCAGCACAGACAGCAGCCTCCAGGCTGGGTCCAAAGGTGGGCCAGTAGGTGATGACCCTCTCATAGCGCGCCACCTCTGCCTGGATGCGCTGCAGCATCTCTCCCACCAGAGGAGCAATGTGGGATTTGCCTGCAAGAGGATCAGTCTGTTTAAGCTGCACATACTACACAGCCAGGACTTATGCATTGAAGGCAACACAAAAGGCGTACTGACATTATGATGCATTGCTGTAGAAGCTGCCTTTCCACTGAAGGTTGCTGTATGATGCACAAGGGGCAAGGGCTTTTCTTGAGCTTCATATGCATCTTGTTTCATGCAGGAGACTACAACCCTACTTTCAACTGCAACAGCAGACAAGTGCATTACTGTGTTGCTGGGGTACAGATCCGCCTAAAGCTGGTTACAGAACTTCAGTGTCACTGCAAAGCAGATCAAATGTAGCTGCTGAGGACAGTGCAAAGAACAGGTGCCATGTAGACGACAGAGACCAGGCCAGCTGCATGCAGCTGCCAATGACAAGGGCTGCAGTCAAAGTCATAGGTGAGACCATAAAACTGCTGGGCAGGGATGAGGCTTACCATCCTCCCCTGTGGCACCCCCCTGAAGGGCCTGAGTGGAGCCCTCCAGTTGGTGGCACCGCTGGCACAAGGCATCCTGGCTGTTGTGGATCCATCGTTCCACATGCGGCGTGAACACCTGAAAGCAAAATGAACCAAGCGTCAACTCATATCTTCACCAGCACCACAAAGTCATGAGCAGACTAAAGGTGCCCTGTGCTTGCTTTGAAAGGCACAATTTGTATTTATGCAGATTGGGCTGCTGATGTTCAGTTGCAGGCTGTGATTCAGATATTGTCATTAGATACGCAAGCTGGCTGGCAGTCGGTGCGGCTGGATAAGCCAGAACAGCCATTTGTCTACATACTTGAGCAAGCTCAAGGCCAAGTGCACACAGTGAAGAAGAGGGAGGGGCCTGACCGCGAGGGCGTCAAGGGAGCCAGGGTGGCCAGGGGGGGGCAGCAGGCTGTGCCAGATGAGGAACTCCTGCTGCTGCCCAACTGTGACCAGCAGATTCACTGCTGCTGTGCTGGGCTGGGGAGGAGGGTACTTGTTCAGGGTGTCCTCCAAGGCTGTCAAATACAGTCGTGTGTACTCAGCACCTGTCACCTGGTCATACCACACTGTGCTGTCAGATGGGTGATATACACAACGCAGTCAGTGAAACAACACAGCCGTGATGCTCATCTTGTCCTGATGCAGTGTTATATCAGCTGCAAATGGTATTTCAGCGATGCTTGCACCACATACGACTGGTGAAGCAAGGTGTG
>JAABUV010004868.1_pt1 | contig 15660 bp, 18 predicted proteins | sample 5559971 | NCBI WGS metagenome assembly JAABUV01 (sample SAMN10711881, study PRJNA513362) | rock metagenome | isolation source: Antarctica rocks | place: Antarctica: Victoria Land, Knobhead nord | collected 2015-12-19
AGAGCATCTCAATTCGGACCTAGACTATGCATGGCGGGTCAAATCGAACAGGATGCGGAACTGTCGGACTTTATGGGCAAAGCTAGTTTACCCTACTATTACCTAACCTTCGTCATTCAGCCTGCATCATCAGGAGTGGCGCAGAGCCCAGAATCACTGGACATTAACATGTGGGTGGCGCCCGCAAACTCCGTGGGATGGTAGTCATCCTACACAGCCGCCGATCGTCACGCGCCTCACCGCACGCCGCTCTCCAGGATACGCAGGCGCTTCCTCGTCGCGTCGAGCCGCGCCTGCACGCCCAGGGGGAGAGTCGCTATGCTCTCCCCGTGCCCTATCGGCGGGTGGTAGAGCGTCGGGATGCCCAAGGGACGGATGAGGTCGTCGAAGACCTGCTCGAGGCCGAGCGTGTTACCTGGCCCTTTCGGCGCGCAATCGGCGTGCTCACCGATCACGATGCCCGCGCAGTGCTGTATCTTGCCGGCGGCGAGGAGTTGCGAGAGCATGCGGTCGATGTCGTACGGCGCGCAGTGGACATCCTCAAAGAAGAAAATCTTGCCGGCAAGATCGGGCTCCCAGGGTGTCCCAATCAGTGAGACGAGCAACTGCAGACAGCAGCCCGCCAACTCGCCCTCGGCCACGCCGCCGACGAGTGTCTCCACGTACGGATCGGCGGGATCGGGCAAAATGTCGAACGGCGCGGTCTCCATCAGCGCACGACGAAAGGCCGCGACCGTATAGTCAGTCGCGTGGGCGAACGAGACAATCATGGGGCCGTAAAAGGTCACCCAGTCCAACGCGTGTCCGAGGATCGTATGGGGGACGGTGATATCCGAGTAGCCAATGAAGGGCTTGGCCGGCCGATTAGTTCATCTTCGCAATAACGGGGGTCCATGCCGCATTACTGGCCCGCGTAGAGCAATGAGAGGCTGCAAGCGCCGTGATCGGCGTCAGACAAGGCTTCGATGACCTCGATGGGGTCCGAAAATGCTGCATATGGCCTCTTACAGTATTACGAAGATGAACTATTGGCGAGGCGCGCGAGGCGGTCGTGGTCGAGGTGTAACGCGGTGCGTAGGGCGCCATAGCCTCCCCGTAGACAGATCACCGCGTCCACATCGTCGCGCTCCAGCATAGTCAGCAGGTCGTCGGCGCGATCGACGTCCTGTCCCGCCAGATAGCCATAGCTGTCGCGTACATGCGTACCACATACCACACGGAAGCCAAGCCCTTCGAGCGCGTCCACACCTCGATAGAGCAATGAGCGCTCCAGCACGGGACTACTCGGCGCGACGACGCCGAGTGTCATCCCCGGACGGAGACGAGGCGGCTTGTGCATCCGTGACATCGCATAACCTCCATGTACCGATAAGCGTAACGCAGAGCGCGACATCCATCTAGCGAGGGCGGCCGCGACCGCATGACATCCTGACCTCTGTTCTATTTACACTTGTAGCATAGCTACAATCGTCTGCATCACTCAGTGAGGATACATGGATACTGTCGCTCAACTCGTCGGATCGGTCCGGGCATTTGTTGGCGGGGCCGTCGCGTCCCTTGTTGCCACGATTGTCTTTATGCTGGCGACGGGGCAGCCAATCGGCCTCGCCCCGTCCGTCACGCGCGCGCTTCACGCCTGGTGGCCTGCCATCCTGGTTGTGTGCATCCTTCTCTACGCGCTGACCATCGGCATCGGAGTCGCACTCGCACGGCGGCGACGCAGCTCGGGCAACGCTCTTCCAGGCGCACGCGCTGGCGACCATGGGGTGGCGATCGCGGCCGAACGCGTCGAGGGAAACACCATCTCCATCGACAACACAGCCCACCATGACTACTCGCGGACGACGTATGTTCAGGGAAATGGGGCGGCCGACGAGTTGCGGCGTGCCCGGCATAGGCCCGACGAGGCGGGGGCGCTGATGCGGGGGCTCGGCAATTATGCCAATGCCGGGCACGCCGATTGGGAGCATATTTACGACACGACTGGAGCCCACCGGCTACGTCCACGCCACCCCGGCGCGCACATCCGGCGTCCCTTGCGTATTCACATGGAGATGCGGACGCGGCCCGGCGAACCGACGTTCCCGGATCTGCTGCTGCGCGCGTGGGAGGACCAGCAGCCCGTGACCATCGACCCAAACACGCTGACGCGCTTCCAAGAGTTCCTGGGCGACGACCTGATGCGCGACTCAGCCGACGACCCCCGCGCGCACATCACCACCGTCATCACGGTGCATCCGTCCATCCCGCCGCGGCGCTGCATCTATCGCGTCGTTGAGACCAGTGATACTATCCGCAACCTCGACATGGCCTGGTTTACCCTTCCCGACGGCAGGGATCGATTCACAAACCGACATGATCAGGATGCGCCGGTGTGGGTGGCCCTCGACATCGCTCTCCAGTCGCACGGCGACAACGATGCCGAGTCAGACGGTGCGACTTCGCGCGACCCGGACTCCGTTGCGGTGCAGTTTATGACGCACCCTGTTCCCGGGCGAAACGCGCGCCATCTCCTTGCGCTCTATGATGTCCTCTACGCCTTGCAGGAACAGAGACACGTCGAGGTCATCGACGATGTGACGTCCGAAGTCGTGTTCGCTGGCTGTGTGGACGTACCCCAGCCGCTTGCATCCGAGGTCCAGGGGTTTAGGGAGGCGCTGCGCGCGGTCCAAGACGCCTTCCCCGCGACCGTGTTCGACATGTCGGGGCAATCCGACCCAGGCGACATGAATCAACTCTATCGTGCCGCGCGCATCGTAATGCACGGCACGATGGACGCCCGCCTCGAAGGACTTGAGATGACGTCACCGGCCATAGTGGTGCGCAACCTCCTCGGTTGGGCAGATGAGCGCGGCGTGCTGCACCCGCCTGACGACGATGGACAACCCGGCCGTGTGACGATCGCCGACCCCGACGACGAGGTGGTACGCCTCTTCGGCGCGACGATCAGCCTTGGCGAGAAGACGATGGAATTGGAAACGGCGCGTATCGTTGGGGATGTCGATGAATTGCACCCGCGCGCGGTGTCCCTTGCCGACGATGCTCCGCTACGTATTGCGCTTGCCCCAGCTGACCCGGCTTACGCTGGGCTCACGATCCGTTACGAAAGATTTCCTCAGCAATCATCTAATGGGGCTTGATTGGCGGAAGTGCTGTGGATGAGGGTGCCCAGCGTCTCGTGGGCGGCGATGGCTGGGAGGATGCCGCGCGCGGTGTGGTGGACACGCACGACGTCGTCCTCGGGGAGGGGACGACACCGACGACGGTCGCGGGGTGAGCCGTGGCGCATGCGGCGGCGATCTCCGCGGCATGAGCGAGCAGGACGCCCTCGGCGGCGTTGATGGCCGCGATGGTGTTAGGGCTGGACATGTGCGCCGCTCGTATCGCGTGAGGGGCGTCGGTAAACCGCGTGCCGCTCATACCAGTCCTCCCCCATCTTTACCCGTAGCTTGTTCCATTCTTCATCGATGCATGCATCACACCGGAGCTTGCCGGACGGGGCCGGCCGCGCGCAGGTGGCGCACGTTTCCGCCTGATGGGCGGTTGCCGGCGCTGCTCGTGTCAACGGGGCATCGGGTGGCGCGTCGTTGTCCCACATGGTCACGCACCCCCGTCGTCGTCGTCGCCGCCGTCGCGCTCTACCCAGGCGAGGTCGGCGCGCAGGATGCGGAGTACGGTGGCCCTATCGGCGGCGTGGAGCGGGCGGGGCTCGCCGTCGCGTCGGGTGTGGAGTTGGATGATGCGGAGGTCACGCAGGCGGACATGGCCCGGATCGTCGGGCACCGGCGGCGTCTGTGGCGGTGTCATCGACCCGGCCGCGATGGACGGTGGCGTGGAAGCGGGCGGCAGGCCACCGGGGAGATCGCCCAGGGCGACGCGGAGGATGTCGCCGACGTAGCGGCCGACCGAGACCCTCCGCTCGGCCGCCTCGGTGCGCAGGCGGCGCGCCAGGTCCAGCGGGAGGCGGATGTTGATGCTGCGCACAGCGTCCTCGGCCTGCCGCCGGCGCCACGCGGCCAGCTGTGCGTCGTCGTCGGGACGCGGCGTGGTGTAGACCATCGCGCTAGCCCTCCCCTTCTCTGTCCGTCTGTCCGTCTCTCCCCCCAGTATCGCGCACCGTGCGCGTGTGCGCCGGTGCGGAGAGCGCTGCCCGCGCGTAGGGGATGCGTCGGGAGGCCCCTCTCTGATGGTATGTCACGTTCCCATGCCGTGCCGGTCCGCCTAGCGTAAGACCCGCCCCGAAGGGTTGCGGCCAATCAACCTCGGTTGCGTGTGGCGATGACCCAGCCCGGTTACGCCTATGGCCTTCTAGCCAGACATAAGCCTTCATCCCAACGGCAAGAGAGCGATGTCGCTGGAATCCCACGCCGTTCGCTCGTATCCGGCGCATCGTACCTTTCGTCATGAGTGGCGTGATCGGATGTGCGGTGGACACAGAGGGGCAGGGGCGGCGGGTACACTTCGTGCGTGCGTCACAACGCGATATATTGCGCTCTAGGTAGACCGAGGTGCCGTCATGTTCGACACGCTATCCCTGCCCCTCCTGCTCGCCCTCTTCGTCGCCGCCGCCGCCGCCGTCTGGGTCGCCGGGACCCAACTCTCCGACACGACCGATATCCTCTCGTCGCGCTTTGGCCTGGGCCAAGCCCTCGGTGGGCTCATTATCCTCTCCATCGCGACGAATCTGCCCGAGATCGCCATCACGGTGAGCGCCGCACTCAGCCACAACGTCGGCATCGCCATCGGCAACATCCTGGGCGGCATCGCCATCCAGACCGTCGTGTTGGTCATCCTCGACCAGTTTGGTGTGCGCCAGAAACACCCCCTGAGCTACATGGCCGCGTCGCTGCTGCTCGTGCTCGAAGGCGTATTGGTGGTGGCCGTGCTCACGGTCGCCATTATGGGCAACCAACTCCCCGCGTCGCTGATCTTTGTCCGCGTCGCGCCCGGCGGCCTCCTCATCCTGGCGCTCTGGCTCGTCGGCATTTGGCTGCTGGGTAAGGCGCGCACCGACCTGCCCTGGCAGGCCAAAGGCGACGCGCCGGGGGGGCAGGAGCCCGGCGACACGGCCACGGCTCAGCACAAGAAGGGCGACGCGCACAAGGGGAAGAGCACGGCGCGCGAGGTTATCGTCTTCCTCGTGGCGGCTGTCGTGACGCTCGTCGCCGGCGTCGTGCTGGAGGAGAGCGGCACCGCCATCGCCGGTCACATCGGCATGACCGGGGTCCTCTTCGGCGCGACCTTCCTCGCGGCCTCGACCTCCATCCCCGAGGTCTCGACCGGGCTAGCCTCGGTCAAGCTCGGCGACTACCGGTTCGCGTTCAGCGACATCTTCGGCGGCAACGCCTTCCTGCCCGTCCTGTTCCTGGTGGCGAGTCTGCTCTCCGGCCAAGCCGTCCTGCCGCGCGCGCAGCGCACCGACATCTATCTCGCCGGGTTGGGCATCCTGCTCACGACCGTCTACCTCTATGGCCTGATCTTCCGGCCCCAGCGTCAGGTGTTGAATATGGGCCTGGACTCCGTCGTGGTCCTCGTGCTGTATGTGCTCGGCCTCGTCGGCCTCGTCGCCGTCGCCCATGGATAACCGTTGGCGTGGAGGCGTGAGGGGACGGGGAGGAGATCGCGCCAAACCCTTGCCCGTGAATGAGGTCACCCAACCTTCAGACGCCAGCCCAGCGCTGTCATGCAGGCGCCACACGGACACGACGAGCGTGGCGCCGTCCTCGTTGTTCGGTACGCTGACGGGAGAGCGCCACGGCCCGCTGACCTTCAACGAGACGTGCCGACGGGGCACCCAATCGGCGCAACGCACACGACATACGTGTCGCTCGAACACTGCGGCACGAGGTCACAGGCGTTCTCCTTGCGCCCGGGCCACTCTCATGGCGTCGCCGCGCGCTTGGCGGCTTGCAGGCGCTTGGTGGTGGCGCTGGTGGCGTAGACGGCGATGCCCTCCACGCGTGCATCGAGGGCGGCGTAGCCCTCGATGATGGCCGCGTCCTCGGGATCGGCGGCGAGGGCCTCGACGATCTTGCTCCACTGCTTGCGCGCGACGAAGACGGTGTAACGCGTGCCGGCGGACGGCTCCGGCAGCCCCTTGGGCAGGTCCGGCGCCTTCTCGCTCGTGAGGGCGAGGGCGACGGCTTGGCCCTGCTCGACGGCCGCGCCGGGGCGGCCGATGACGGTGATCTTCACGGTGGTTGCCCTCCCTATCTCTTGCTGTAGCCCGGCCATGATACGGCGGTAGTCGTCGTCTGCCCAGGTCGGCGACGGTGCAGAGGTTGACGGTGCCGGCGTGGCCAGCGTTGGTGCAGCGCTCGCCGCCTTCGTGCGCCCGTTGCGTCCGAACTGGGGTGGGAAGATGGAGACGCGATCTTCGCGGCTGAGGGTGTCGTCGGCGCGCACGAGATGGAAGAAGACGCCGCCGGGGGTACGGCGACGGCTGCCGTCGGGGAGCATCAGGCCCCCGGCCGCCTCGATCTCCTGGGTCCGCGTCAGGAACGCGCGGGCGCGGTCGGCGCCGAGCCGGCCGACGACGCGGCCGACCTGCCCGCGCGGGCCGCGCTCTGTCTCGCTGAGTTGCACGGCGATCTCCTGGGTGGCCCGCCAGTCCTCCGGCCCCAAACGCGGGCGGGGAGGGGCGACCGGGCGGGGACTCTGGTCGGCCTCGCCCGGCCGGCTAGGCCCGGCCAGGGCTATCCCTGGTGGTCTCTCGTGTGTCATGCGGTGTCCTCTCGTTAGGGGTCGATACGCCAGATGCCCTCACTATAGACGAGCCGGCGTTCCTCCTGGCGCGTGTCCAGGCGCGCGAGCTGGGCCGGGAGCGCGTCGAGCGCCGTTGTTATGTCGAGTAGGTCGCGGCCCCTGAGAGAGACAAACACGCCATCGGCCTTGAGTTGGAGCGTGGCCGGGGCCGGCCACTCCCCAACCCCGACCCCGAGGGCGGCGGCGAGGGCTGGAGTGACGCCGACTGGGGCCGTCGCGGGGACGACAAGCCGAGCCAGGGGTAGGGGTGAGCCGGACGTGGCGAGCAGGAGCACGCCCCAGGGGTGTTGCTCCTCACCGCGCACGGGCAGGAAGGCGTGCCGCTCGACCATGACGCCAGCGGCGTGCAGCGCCTCAGCGAGCGCGTCTATGGCACCTCCGGTGATCTGATCCGTTGTAAGGGTTATAGATGCGAGGAGTCTACTGCGATCCTCTGCGTTGTCCCTGTGTTGGCTACCCCTACCCATCGTTCGCGCCCTGCCCCCGTTGGACCTTGTCCCTGAGCCAAGCGAGGTCGGTTTCCAGGATACGCAGCACTGTTACGGGATTGGCGGCGCGTTGACGCGGCTTGCCATCGCGCCCCTCCCAGAGTTGGATGATGTGAAGATCGCGAAGGCTGACCTGACCTGGGTCGACGGCTGATGGAACATCGGCCGCCACTGTTCCCGATAGCTCGATCATGACGGATTGGGGTGCTACTGCCGGTTTAACCGGCGGCGTGGGCACAGGGGAGGATGCAGTTGCTGGGGGCAGGTCCTGCCGATTGGGGTGGTCATGCCAGTCCTGCTGATCGAAGCCACCACTGTCGGTCAGGCTTGCCGGTTTAACCGGCACGTTCACCGCGTCGTCTTGCCTCTCGACATCGTGTGGTGGGACGCTCGGCGAGGGGGCGGCTGCCGGTTTAACCGGCAGGGTACGTTCCAAGGCGGCCGCTTGCACGTCCTTGACCTTAACCCGCTCGCCCCGTTCGGCCCGTGTCAGCAGATTCGCTCGCGCGTCCTCATCGGCCAGTTCGGCAAGTTCAAGGGCGACAGTTGGACCAAGCGTGCCGATCGTCACGGCCGCAGCGATGCGCGGGTCGCGCACGATCTTGAGCTTGTCGTCCACGTAGCTATGATTCTTGCCCAGGCGTTCGGAGAGGGCGCGCGCGGAAAGCTCGAACACCTCCATCATCTGCTGCAGGGCGCGGCCCAGGTCCACCGGGCTCAGGTCCTCGCGGAACACGTTTTCGACCAGGGCCAGCTCCCGTAGCTGACGATCGTTCAAGTCGCGCACCACGCAGGGAACCGTCTCAAGGCCGGCGCGTTGCGCGGCCCGCCAGCGGCGCTCCCCAGCCGCGATTTGATACGTGTCCTCCTCGCCCGGCGTCTGTCGCACGAGCAGGGGTTGGAGGACGCCGTGCGCGCGGATCGACGCGGCCAGTTCATCGAGCGCGGCGGACTCGAATCCCTCTTCCGAGCGGGGCTGGAAGGGGTTGGGGGAGAGGCGCGCGACGGGGATTTGCCGGGCGTTCGACAGGTCGGTCACGCCGTCGGGGAGAGACGAGCGGAGATAGTTGCGGAACATGGAGCGGCGGCCGTCCTTATCCACGCGCCACCTCCGTTTCTATCTCTGCCTTGGTCGACGCCGCGGCCCAGCGCGCCAGCAACTCGTCGGCGATGGCCAGGTAGGCTTGCGCTGCGGTGTCTCGCTCGGCGTAGTCGAGGATGGATTGACCGGCCTGCATGGCCTCGTTCACGCGCGTTGAGCGTCGGACCTCGCCCAGGATCGGGATCTCATCGCCGAAGGCCGCGCGCACGTCCTCGGAGACCTCGCGGCTGTGTCGCGTGCGCGTATCGACCATGGTCAGGATAATGCCGCCGACCGTGAGGCGTGGGTTCAACTTTTCGCGGCGCATCTCGCGCACCGTGTCGAGCAGCCCCTTAATGCCGATCACGGCCATATACTCGGGCACGACGGGGATCAACACGACATCGGCTGCGGTCAGGGCGTTGACCACAAGGACACCCAGGCTCGGCGGGCAGTCGATCAGGATGGTATCGTAGCGCGCGGCAGCCGGGGCCAGCACCTCGGCGAGGACATATTCGCGCCGGCGCACGTTCGCCAGCACATGCTCGGCGCTGGCCAGACCCTTGCTATTCGGCAGCAGGTCGAGGTTCGGCCCCAGCGGCGTGACGTACTCCTCGAGCGGCGCGGCTTCGCGCTGGGTGATGTAGTGCTGCAACGCGTCGGCGACGCTCGCGGCCGGCTCGTGGACACCGGTGGCGATGCTCAGGCTCGCCTCCTGGGGGTCCAGGTCCACCAGCAAGACGCGCTGCCCGCGCCGAGCCAACGCGCTCCCTAGGCTTGAGGTGGAGACGGTCTTGCCTACCCCGCCTTTTTCGTTGACAATGGCGACGATCGTACTCATAACTCTATGTCCCTTGTGTCGTGGTGTCGTTCGCGGCGTCTTCCGCGGCTTTCGATTTCCGGCCCCTATAGCCACCCCGCTTGCCCAGGCGTTCCCGCCGGTACTTCTCGATGGCCTCTACTGTCACCATGTTGAGCCGCGGATTGATCGGGATGTAGTCCAGGGTCCCGCGGACAATCGCATCTTTGACTGCCCCGGGGGTGATCCCCAGGAGGTGGGCAGCTTCGGATGTCGTGAATAAGGTGCGTTGCTCTCCTTCGGCCATGTGTGTCCTCCCCAAACGGTCTCTCCGTATCGTACCGCCTTGAGCAGCAGGGAGGGCGTAACCCACAAGGGTATAGTCGAGGAGCGCGGTCGATCGACGTGTCCGCGTCGCCGACGCGAGGCGTGCGCTCAGGGTGCGATCCTGGCCTTGGATGTCGATGGGGACGAATCTATCGCGTGAACGGTCCATGGTCGTTTCCTACTCGCCGTTTGTTTGGTGCGTGTCGGTGTTCCTACTCGCCGTTTGTTTGGTGCGTGTCGGTGTTCCTACTCGCCGTTTGTTTGGTGCGTGTCGGTGTTCCTACTCGCCGTTTGTTTGGTGCGTGTCGGTGTTCCTATGATCGAGCGGGGGTGCCGGCGCGGGATAGATGTACTAGAGCCGCCGGCACCCCCCGATGTCCCGTGTTCCCCTCTGTTGTCAGGCGGCATGTTCGGGTGTCGTCCTCATAGATCGCGTCGAGCGTCGCGCCGAGGGCGCGAACCCTGTGGCGCAGAGAGGCGTCCTCCGGCCGGTCACTGTCCAACCGCGCCGCGATCACGGTGGCGCCATGCAGGACCGTCGAGTGGTCCCGGTGGCTGAGTAGCCAGCCGATCCGCTCGCAGGGTAACTCCCTGTTACCCATGGGCATGGGCCAGGTCAGGCGCGTGCGCATGAGGTACATTGCCATCTGGCGGGCCTCGACGAGCGGGTGGGCGCGGCAGGGAGCGCACAGATGCGCCGGGGTCAGGGTGTAGGCGGCGGCGACGGCCTGGCGGATGCGGCGGGCCTCGGCGAGCTGCGCGCGCCGGAGCCGGTGGAGCGCCACGCGGCGCTCCGCGTCGTGGGCGTTAGGCTGCATCGTCGGAGCCCTCCCCACCCGTGGCGGCGTAGGGACCCAATGCCTCCACGCCCTCCCGCATCTTGAGGGCGCGGGCACCCTCGGCCTCATACAGCGCCTCGAAGGCGGCGACGAGCAGCGCGCGACCCCACGGTGCCAGGGTGTCGTCATCCAGGGTGTCGAGGGTGTCCAAGGCGTACTCGGCGCGGGCGGCCAGCGCCTCTGCGTCCGCTTGCCGCGCCCGGAAGAGGCGGGCGATCTGGCGGCACGCCTCGGGCGTCGGTGTTATGTCAACGGTGTCCATCAGGTATCCCTTCTGCCCCGTTCGGGCGTCGGTATCGTCTGTTGCGTGGCCGCTGGTGGTCATGTTGGTCCTCCTATGGGGGTGGGGGCCGGACCGTGGGGCGGCAGCCCGGCGTGGGTGGTGGTGGTCAGGCGGCGTCGTGGGTCGGGGCCTGTGCGGTGTCCCCGGTATCCCCGGTGCCGTGTGGGGGCGGGGAGTAGGGAGCGGGGGGCGTGGGCGGCGCGCTGGTCTGATCGCCGGTGTAGAGCTTGAGTACCGGATCGGGACCGGCGCTATAGCGGTTGTCGGGCTCGTAATCGCGGGCGGCCTGGGCCTGCCGGATCAACACCGCCTCCATCGTCGCCTTGACGAGGCCGAGCGGGTCGAGCGCGCGCAACCCCGTGATGTGATCCGCGCGCGAGTGTGTGCTGCCGCCCGCGCGCATGAGGGCGCCCGCGTCCACGCCGTGCCGCCGCGCGATCTCGCCCCAGTCCTCCTTAGGCAAGCTGACGTGCGCGAGGGTGTACGCGGCCAGCGTCGCCAGGTCGTGGACCTCGATAGAGGGGATCAGATCCACGGAGCGGCGCACGGCCAGGACGTTGGGCATATAGTCGGCCTTCTGCGTGAGGCGGCGCTTGCGTGTCTCCTGGCCCTTCTGCGCCGCCGTTTTCTCGACGGGGGGCGTGTAGCCGCTGGCACCGGTGGGGCCGACGCCGGGTAGGACGGCGGGCGCGCTCTGTTGGCGCGCGGCCGCGGCCTCCTCATACGCGGCCTTGCCCTTTGCTTGCAACGTGGCGTAGTGGTCGGGCATGAGGCAGAAGCCTTCGTAGTCGCCGTAGGGCGAGCGGTAGGCGGCGAAGGGACAATGGCGGCACACGCTATAGGTGTCGAAGTAGTTGTCGCCGTAGCGGCCACCCTGATCGGTGTGCCAGTGGGTGAGGCGCTTAACGAGCCCCGCGTGCAAGCTCGCCGTGGTGCTCGGGTGCGCGTCGCTGTTGATCCCCTTGGCGATGTCCTCGGCCATCGCCTCGATCAGGCGCGGGAAGCCCTTGTTATCCCGGTTGCCGTGGGTGTACTCATGCAGCTTGAGCATCTTGGTCAGGGTGAGCCGCCCGGTGGTGTCGCGCAGGTAGGTGTCCTGCGTCATCGCCGGGAGGTCGCACAGCTTCAAGCGGTCCTTGACCCACTCCTTGCCGCGCCCGAGCTTCTTGGCGATGTGCTCGACGGTGTAACCGGGGCGGGCGCGCAACGCGGCCAGGCCGTGCGCCTCTTCCATGGGGTGCAGATCGCGCCGCTGGAGGTTTTCCAGGACGGTCGCCTCTAACGCCGTGTCCTCGGTCAGATCGTGGCGTATAATGGCTGCGATGGTGCGCCGCTTGAGCATGTCTCTGATGGCGCGCAAGCGGCGCTCGCCGGCCACGAGCAGGTAAGGGGGCGCGTCCTCTCCCGCGTCGAGGTTTGCCCGCACGGTGATCGGCTGCACGAGCCCGTGTGCCGTGATCGACGCGGCCAGTTCGCGGATGCCGGCCTCGCCGTCCAGGTCAAACAGGGTGCGCGGGTTGCGCCCATTGGTGGTGATGTCAGCCACGGCAATCTCGCGCAACTCGGCCCGTGCGGCGGCGTTGAGGGCCGGCGCGGTCGGGGCTTCGGTGGCGGTGTTCGTGGTGGTGGGCGCTGTCTTCGCGGTCGCTGTCCGTGCCATGGTCTATCACTCCTACTGTTTCTAGTCGGGGAGGGCCTGGGGGTGGCCCTCCCCGTTGTTGTCCCTATGCGGGTGTCGCGGTGGCGTCGATGAGGGGCGCGATCTCGGCCATGATGGCCGCGACACCCGCCCTGATGGCGTCGATATTGGCTGCGAGCGTGGCGCGTGACACGCGATACAACGCGAGATAGGTCGGCGAGTTCGGCGTCGGGACGTTGAGCGCGGCGCAGAGGCAATAGGCGACGGCCTCGGCCTGGCACTCGACCTGCTGGGTGGTGAAGGTGCAGCGCTCCTCGGCGCGGTGCATGCGCTCGTGCGCGATCTCGTGGCACAAGGTCTTGCAGAGGTTGCCGGCGGGGTTGCCCTGCTTCAACGCGATACGTCCGTCGCCGTAGCTGACGCCGTTGGCGTCCTGCACGAGGCGATCCTTAAAGGTAACGGAGAGGCCGCCGCGCTTGGCGATCTCGATAAGCTGCCGGAGGAGCACGTCGTAGCGGTCACCTGCGACGGCGTGAACGGTGAGCGTGGGGAGGTCCGCGCCGTCCGTATCAGTCGCATCAAAGACGTACCCGGTGCGGAAACGGAGGGCGATCACAGCATCGTCGCCCGCGTCGGTCTTGCCCTTGATCGGGGCGGGGCACAGGATGGCGATACCCTTGGCGCCCTTCTTCACCTGACGGCCCACACCCTGCCAGGCGCGATAGCCGGCCACGCGGGTCGCGTCGGGGCGCTGCATGGCGATCAGGGCGCAATTGTGCGTGCTGTAGGTATAGAAGTGCGCGAGGGTGGTGAGGTAACGGGTGAGTTCGGCGCCCTGCGCGGCCTGGTCTGTCTCGTCAGCGAGGCGCTGTATCCAGGCGTCGATCTTGGCGAGATTGTCGGCGGTGGGGTTGGCGCGCTTTTCGGTGGTCTCGGTGGTCATCGGTCTACGCTCCATCGACTGCGGGGGGAGGGCTGGCGAGGATACCAGCCCTTAGCTGCGCTACCAGGCGTACCAGGGGACGGGGAGGGGAAGCGGAGCGCGGACGGGCGCGGGGTCCGCGTCGTCGTCCATCGCCTGCTGGTAGGCGTCCCGGTAGGCGATTAGGCGCGCGATTGTTGCATCGAGGAGGGTGAGCAGGGCGGTAGCGTCGGGGAGGTCGGGGGAGACGACAACCTCGGTGGCGTCGATGGGGTCATGGGGGCGAAAAGTGGCGGTCACGGATACGTCGCCGTCGTCGAGCGCGATGGCGGTGCGGGGCGGTATACTGGGGATGCTGGCCGCGAGGTGGAGAGCGGGAATGGCGTGAGTAGTCATCTCGATGTATCCTTTCCGTGGTCCGGTTGACAGTGGGCGGGGGCCTTATTCCCCCGCCCACTTTTTTATGTGGGTGGCTAGGCCCCGAAGGCTTCGAGCAGGGCGGCGGCGCCGGCGGGCCGGGTGAGTGCGGGGGCGTGCGGCGTCGGCGTGGTGCGCGCGCGCTTGGGGGTGATGGCCCGATAGCCCTGCTCCGTCATAAGGGCGAGGGCGAGCGCCCAGCAGCGCATCCCCTTCTGGCCGGCCTCGCAACTGCACGTTAGGCGCAGCGCGTCGATGGTGTGGGTGTGGCCGGGGCGGGTGCGGCTGTCGATCTCGAAGGTGTACGTTCCGGTCCTGCGGATGGTGGCCGTGCGGGCGCTCGCCTTGTTCTGTCGCCGTTTCTCTTGCCGGGTCATGGTGTGAAGCTCCTTATTAGCCTCATCGTCTGTGGGAACTCTCCGCCCTCACACTTTAATCATACATGCTATGTAGCATGTTTGTCAAGGTTGAAAATGGAAGGCGGTTGTAAGATTTCACTCATCTTGAGCCGGTCCCACACTCACCCGTTGGCTTTGTTTCACTCGTGCTGGGCAGGATTTTTCACTTGTCCTGGGCCAATCCGCGGACATTATCATGTGTCCCAGGGTCAGGGTGTTTGCATGCTCAAAAAGAGGGGTGAGAGGGCGCGAGGAGGCTCCTGGTGCAGGATGGCGCACCTACTGTGGAAAATTCGGCGCAGCTACTGTGACGTTCGGCGCAGTTACTGATATTGGTGGCGAAGTCATTGTGGGGGTCGTAGCCACGGGTAAAATTGACTCGCCGTGAGCGCGAATAGCCCCTGGCTGCGAACGCAAACCGACTTCGCCACCAATATCAGTTACTGTGACGCCTTACATGCAGCTGTGGTGGCTACCGTCGTCATCCGTGCGGCGTATTTATTATTACTGCCGCACGGATGACGACGGTAGCCACCACAGGCATCTGTCCGAAGTCCACGTCCTCGGCCACATGCGATCGCATGTTCATGTTGTAAGATCCGGCGAGGAAGTGGCTCATGGGCTCTTTTGATGATGCTGTCTGAGAGGGAAGTTTGCACCATATGGGTGAAAACCAGAACATTTGTCTCCGCCAATGACGATGACCATCAGTTAGACAACCGAAACGATCGAGCGGCCTTACATCATCCCGACCATGGCATTCGGCGACGAAGCCCCGCAACAAAACGAGTGGCCGTGAGCTGCGAGAACTCAACCACTCCTATTCCTGATTGGTCATGTGCCATGTCGATACGATGTCAGCCAACCACCACGCGCATAATTTCTCGTCGCTCCCGCCGCACATCGCCACGGAATCGGCATCATCAAAAGAGCCCATGAGCCACTTGAACGCCGGCACTCACACCAACAGGGGTATCATGCCTCCTCGGGCTACCACCACGGGTGCATCGACACGCTTGTCTCGCGCGGCACGCGTGTCATCCGTGCGCCCAAAGACCGCTGTCCACGCTGTCTCGTCGTCGGCCTACCATCAGCAGAGCTGTCCCTGACCCGTGTACCACATGCGGGTCGACAGGGTCTACCACGAGCGTCTCGTACCGCGTTTGTCTGGAGAAAAGGCGCGTGGTCAGCCACCAGCATGCGACTGATCGCTACGTGCTGACCGCGTCTCAGCTCAGGTCTTCTTCCTCGGCGTCGGCGTTGCGCGACTGACGCGTCTCGCCGCGTGCGGAGGAGTTCGCATCGGAGCCCAAGAGTCGCCCGATGAGCGGGAGAGCGCCGCCGTTGTTGTCGGCCCCGGTCGCGGCGTCGTTGTCGTGGTTGCCGAAGAGGCCGAACACCCCGCCGCCCGCGTTATCACCGATGACCACGTCGTTCGTCACGTCGACGACGCCGGGGACGCCGCGTGCGATCTGCTCGGCCGCCCGCTTGACGTCCTGGCTGCCCACGGTCCCCGACAGCGTCACCGTCGCGCCCTGCGCGGCCACGTCGATCGCGGAGCGTGCGGTCGCTGTATTAGGGACGCGGAAATAGCTACGCATCCCGCAGCTCTCCAGCGACATAGGGGATATCGACGAACCACTTGTCCAGCGCGGGTAGCCGCGTGACCTGCGCTTCCACGGCGGCCATGGCCGCTGTGGTG
>JAABUV010004873.1_pt1 | contig 15656 bp, 13 predicted proteins | sample 5559971 | NCBI WGS metagenome assembly JAABUV01 (sample SAMN10711881, study PRJNA513362) | rock metagenome | isolation source: Antarctica rocks | place: Antarctica: Victoria Land, Knobhead nord | collected 2015-12-19
GACGACGGGGACGCCGCGATCAAAGAGATGGTGACGGTGCTGGGCAAGGCCCTGCGCCAGTAGGGAGCCGGATGAGGAACACGATGAAGTCACGATGGTGGGGCCGGCGCCGCGCGGGAGTCGTGCTGGCGGCCGTCCTCGCCCTCCTGGTCGTGCACCATCCGCTGATGGGCCTGATGCCGGCGATAGGTCCTATGCCCACGGTCTCCACAGCCGGACAATCCATGACCACGCAAGCGCCACCGGACGCCATGTTGATGGGCGCGCCGGACGCGACGGCGATGGACGGGTACGGCGGCGCTTGCGCCTCCTGCCCCGACGTCTGCCCGATGCATGTGCTCGCGCCCGACCGCTCCGCGCTGCGCATCGTATCCCCTCAGACGTGGACGCCCATCCCTTGGGCCGGCGGCGCCGTGCCCAGCGCACGGTCAGCTCGCATGTGCGCCACGTCTGCCCGCGTCGTTCGCGCGGCCCATTCTGCCCCGTCAGCGCACACGCGTCGGGCTATCCTCCAGGTGTTTCTGTTGTGAGATAGGGGCGTAGACACAGGGAGCGCCGGGTAAGCCCGCGCCAGTGTCCTGTGTATGTGAGCCTTCGCGCCCCTCATTCGACCGCTAGATAGCGGCAAACATCAGAGGAGATATCATGACATCCACGTTCGTCCAGCGTGCCCTGCGCCCTGTTGGCGTCGCGCTCACCCTCATCATCGCCGCGCTGGCCCCGCGCCTCGGACCCGTCTCGGCGGCCACGTCCCAGGCGTCGAGGCAGGTCATGGCGGCTCCGTTCGACCGGCAGTTCATCGACATGATGGTCCCGCACCATCAGAGCGCTGTCGCCATGGCGCAAGTCGCGCTCACGCGGGCGCGGCGCCTTCAGATCAAGAGCCTGGCGCGGTCCATCATCGCGGACCAGGACAGCGAGATTAACCAGATGAAGACCTGGCGCAAAGAGTGGTACGGCAGCTCCGCCACGCCCAGCATAGCCAACATGCCGATGCTGCCCGGCATGACGATGAGCATGAGCGGCATGATGATGGCGCATGACATCACTAGCCTCAAGACGGCTAATCCCTTCGATAAGGCGTTTATCGACGCCATGATGCCGCACCACCAGATGGCGATCGATGCGGCCACCTTGGAGCTGCAACGCGGCTCCCATCAGCAACTCAAAGATCTCGCCCTCAGCATCATCAAGGGCCAGTCGCGCGAAGAGGGGCTGATGCAGGCGTACCGCGAGCTGTGGTACGGCGGTATGGGGTCCATGAATGGGATGTAACGCGTCCCGCACGCCGGGGCGACGGGGACGGACACAGAGGCGCCCCACCGTGTTCCGTCCTTGTCGCTCCGCGCCGGCGCCCCGACCACCGTCTACGACGCGGCCTCGCGCCACTGTGACCGGGTCTTCTGCCGCGTCGCGCCGTTTCATAATGCAGCCAACAACCCGACGGGTTATTGGGGAATTTCTAATCTATGGGAAGGAGTTGACAAAGAGCCTCTTGGCGCGGTATATTTAAATAGTCATTGAAATGTTGAACAGTGAGGGACGCGGGTGACGGTGAGCGGCGGGGGCTACGAGGCGCTGGCACGGGTGTTCAAGGCGCTCGGTGACGAAACGCGTCTGCGTTTGGTGTCCGAGTTGGCCCAGCGCGGGCAGGTGACGTGCGGCGAGTTCGCCACGATGTGCGCGTGCTCGAACTCTGCGCTGACCTATCACCAGCGCGTGCTCAACGAGGCCGGGCTCATCGCGGTGCGGCGCGCGGGTCAGTTCCGCGTGCTCACCTTACGCCACGAAACGCTGGAAGCGATCCTGCCGGGTTTCCTGGCGCGGCTTGCCTCCGCCGATGGGGCGATCTCGATTCCGCCGCCGCTCGTGGCGGAGGGCGCCGAGCTCGCGTTGTGCGGCGCCGACGATGAGGCGGCGCGGCCCCTGTCGATGACATAGGACGTGGCGAGCGAGTTTCTGTAGGAGAGCCGGTGTCCAGGGTTGGTCCTGGCAGGTGTGATGATGGTTCCCCAACTGGGGAATTAGGAACGGAAAGAGGATACAACAATGAGCGCGAACGTTATTTCGACCGACGATCAGGGTTTTGAGAAGGCTGTCTTGAAGTCGGATGTGCCGGTGCTGGTCGATTTCTGGGCTCCCTGGTGCGGTCCCTGCCGCCTTGTCGCCCCCGTGGTCGAGGAGTTGGCCGGCGAGTACGGCGACCGCCTACGCGCGGTCAAGGTCAACGTCGACGACAGCCAGGAGGTAGCGGGCCGCTACGGCATCATGAGCATCCCGTCGCTGGTGTTCTTTAAGAACGGCCAAGAGGTCAAGCGCGTCGTCGGCGCGCTGCCCAAGGCCAACATCGCTCAGGCCATCGACGAGGTCATCGGCGCCGCCGGGGTCCGCGCGTAATAGCCGGCATAGCCGTCAGCAAACAACCCCCGGCCATCAGCTTTGTAGCTGATGGCCGGTGGCTATGTGCTTTGGGGGGTGAGAGCTAGGACTTGTGAAGCGTTGGGTATGGCCGCGCGCGTCTATCTCCACGCGCCTCTGCATGGCGGGTGTTCGGAGCCATCTCCCCAGGTTCCCCCTTGGCGCGCTGGGCCGTCGGCCGCAGCCGAGGGACCAGTCAGCCATGGGCGGAGGGGGGAAGGAACCTATTGTCGGGAACCGTCGCAGCACGTATAGTGAGGGTCGGACATGGTGGCAGGACAGCCGCCGCCGCTACTGAGGAGACACGACCCGTCATGTTCTATCGCGCTCTACACCATCACCCTATTCGCACACTCGCCCCGCGCGCTTTGGCCGCCGCTACGCTCGTCGTCGCGGCCGTTGGTCTTAGCGGCTGCGTGAGCGGCAGCGCCCTCTATACCGGACCCGCGTCTACCACGAACGCCGCGTCCGCGCCGACGGTGACGACCGGCGCGACCAACTCGGCCCTTCCGTCGATCTCGCGCTCCAAGCCGGCCGCGACCGTGGCGGGGCAGACGATCTCGGGGGCCGACTACGCCGACGCGGCGAACGAGGTACGGCTGTCGGCGGCTCAGCAGGCGCAGCAGCAGCCGGGCTCGCCGTTACCTACCGAAACGCAAATCCGTACGGTGGCGCTCAACGGCCTCATTGACCGCGTGGTCGTCAACCACTACGCCAGCCAGCACGGCATCAGCGTGACCTCGGCCGAGGTGCAGCGCACCTACGACAGTTACCAGGTGCGCTATGGCACGCCCGTTTCCTTCACGCAGGTGCTCGCCACGTTCGGCTATACTCCGGCAGCCTTCAAGGCGGTCGTGCGCGACCAGGTGCTGCAAGGTAAGGTCCAGAGCAAGGTCGCGCCCACGCCGACGACGGTCACGGAGGTGCGCGTACGGCACATCCTGGTGCGCACGAAGTCCCTCGCGGACTCTATCGACGCACAGCTACAGAAAAATCCGAGCCTGTTCGCGTCCCTGGCCAAGAAGTATTCGATCGATACCGGCAGCGCGGCTAACGGTGGTGAGTTGGGCTACCTGGCGCATGGGGCTACAGTGCCGCCGTTCGACAAGGCTATTTTCTCGCTCAAACAGGGGCAGATCAGCGTGCCGGTGCAGTCGCAGTACGGCTACCACATCATCGAAGTCGAGGGCAGCAAGACCGTCGCCTACAAGTCGCTCGACGCGCAGACGCAGCAAGCTGTCACGACGTACGCGTTCCGCAAGTGGTTGAGCGGCCAGCGTGCGCAAGACAACGCGCGCATCCTCGTGCCGGGCGTCACGCTGGCGACATCGTAAGCAGTCAGCGATCAGCAATCAGCCGTCAGCTTTTAAAGCTGACGGCTGATTGTTTAGAGATGGCTAACGCGGCTAGGGCAAGGGCATCTACGTGTCTTACCGCGGAGATAGCTGACAGCTGATTGCTGTCAGCTATCTTTAAAGCGCAACGACAGAGCGGTCGGCAGATTATCTTTGCCTGTACGCTTGCCCGCGATGACAATGCCCTTGTCCTGCAACCCTTTGAGCGCGGCGATGGCCGTTTTCTTGGAGAGGCCCGTCCCCGCGTCGATCACGGCGCCGTCGCGGCCGCTGACGCCGCCACAGATTTGCTCGAGCGAGATGGTGTCAGAGCCGTGCTTGAAGGGCACAGTCCGGCGCACGATGTAGGCGAGCACTTTGAACTCGGCGCCCGTGAGGTTCGCCATGACTCGATCGAGCAGCACATCGGGGAAGACCGTCCCGCTGAGATCCTCCAGCCCCTCGAACCGATAGCTGTTGTCGCGGGAATCGTCAGTCTCTTGCACAGGCGCCTCCCCTTTTGATAAACGACCGTATACGCGCGCAGGGTCTGAGCGTCAACCACGACTAAAACGGGTTGACGACATAACTCCTCTCACTACGAGAGGAGCTCTGTCGTCAACCCGTTTTTGCCCTTTAGTGCCGGCCCTTGTTGAAGCGCGCGACCAACTCTTCGGCCGTCGTCGGCGCGGGCTCATCCGCGTCGTCGTCGCCGAAGATCGTGTAGTAGTCCTGCGCCGCGCCGCCACGGACTGGACGGAAGTCCTCCGTGTCCTCCGAATCGCGGCGCCGGCCGGTCCGTGGACGGTTTTCACCGCGTGGCTCCTGGAAACGGTTACGCCCGCCGGGAGGGGCGTTGCCGCCGCGATCGGGGCGCCGGTTCCCGCCACGATCGCCGCCGTCGCCCATCGAGCCGCCCGCGTCGGGCGTCGGTGCGGACGGGGTATACCCCCCGCCGCTCTGCGGCGGGCGATCGGTCGACGCGGGCCGCGCGGGTCGCGCCGCGTTGGGCTCGCGCATGCTCAACCCGATGCGCTGACGGTCACGGTCAATCTCGACGACGCGCACGCGCACGGTTTGCCCCGGCTGTACGATGTCTTCGGCTTTCTCGACGTAGCCGCCGGTCCCCAACTGCGAGATGTGGACGAGCCCATCGATGCCGCCGAGGTCGACGAAAGCGCCAAAGGGTACCACGGAGGTGACGCGGCCCTCGCGCCACTCGCCAACGGTCAGACTCTCCAGCGCCTCGCGGCGTCGGCGGTCGCGCTCCTCGCGCGGGACAAAGGGGCGCCGCTGAGGAGCGGCCGTGGCGGGGCGCGTCCCACCGGTGGCGCCCTGATCCGACTCTGCCGTGGCGGGGCGCGCCCCACCGGTGGCGCCCTGATCCGACTCTGCCGTGGCGCGGGGTGTCCCGCCGGTAGTGTCCTGATCCGACTCTGCCAAGGCGGGGGGCGTCCCGCTGTTAGTGCCCTGATCCGACTCTGCCAAGATGGTTTCTGATTCTCCTGTTATGGCCTGTGTTGTGGCCTACTTGCACGGCACGCGACGCATGCCGGACGGTGAGCGACACAACCGGCCGCTTTCCCTTTAGTATAGCGTGTTTGGCCGCTGTTGTGGTAGGGGCAAAAATTGGTCGATGGTCGATGGTCGATAGTAGCTTGTTCGGCATCAGACCATCGACTATCGACTATCGACTATCGACTAGCGTGCGCGCGGCGGCGGCGATGCAGTCGGCATCGATGCCGGCCGCGTGCATCAGTTCGGCCGGCTTGCCCGAGCCGGGTATTTCGCGCACCGCGAGCTTGACCACGGTCGGCAACACCTCACCCTGTCCGCTGAAGGCGTCGAGCACGGCGTCGCCGATCCCGCCCTCAGGCAGGTGGTCTTCCACCGTGAGCAGCTTGCCGCCGGTCTCCCGCGCGGCCTGGCGCAGCGTGTCCACATCGACCGGCTTGACCGAGTAGAGGTCGATCACGCGCGCGTTGACACCTTCACTCTTGAGCGTGTCGTAGGCCTTGAGCGCCTCGTGCAGCGTGATGCCCGCGCCGATAATCGTGAGGTGGTCCTGGTCAGAGCGGCGCAACACCTTGCTGCCGCCGATGGGGAACGTCTCGTCGGCGCTATAGAGGATCGGCGTGTTGGCGCGCGTGGTGCGGATGAAGCTGATGCCCGCGAGGTCGGCCATCTGGCCGACGAGGCTCGCCGCGCAGGTCGCGTCGCTGGGGTAGAGCACCGTGCTGCCATTGACCGCACGCATGCTGGCCAGATCTTCGATCGCCATCTGCGAAGGACCGTCCTCGCCGATGGAAACACCGGCGTGCGAGCCGGAGAGGCGAATGTTGGCGCGCGAGATGGCGGCCATACGCACGAAGTCGTAGGCGCGCGAGAAGAAGGCCGCGAAGGTCGACGCGAAGGGCACGTAGCCGCGCACCTGTAGGCCGACCGCGGCCGCCACGAGCTGCTGCTCGGCGATGTACATCTCGAAAAAACGATCGGGGTACTTATTCTTGAACTCATCGGCGTGCGTCGAGTTGCTCACCTCGGCGTCGACGGCCACCACGTCGAGGCGCGCGCCGAGCGCCTGTAGCGCGTCGCCGTAGGCCTTGCGCGTGGCCACGGCGTCGCCGCCGACTTTGTATTGGGGTAGCCGCACCGGCTCGGACGTCCCCTTGATGGCCGGGCCGGCCTTCATCGGGCCGCCCTCCGGCTTGGGACCCTGCACGATGAGATGGCGCTCACCGCCCAGTTCCTGGATGGCCTGTTTGGCCTGGTCGGCGTTGAGCGCCTTACCGTGCCAGCCCTCTTTGTTAGCAAGGAAGGACACGCCGTGACCCTTCTCTGTCTTGGCGACGATGCAGGTCGGGCCGTCCTTATAGGCCTCAGCCGCGGCGAAGGCCTTGTCGATCGCGGCGATGTCGTGTCCGTCGACCTCGATGGCGTTCCATCCGAAGGCGCGCGCGCGGGCGACGTAGGTATCGACGTCCCATCCAAGCTCGGTCGCGCCGCGCTGGCCCAAGCGGTTCACGTCGATAATCGCCGTGAGATTGGCGAGCTTATAGTGCGAGGCCTTGTCGAAGCCCTCCCACACCGAGCCCTCGGCCGTTTCGCTATCGCCCATAATGACCCACACGCGGTAGGGCAGCTTGTCGAGGTACTGACCGGCGAGTCCGATGCCGACGCCGATGGGCAGGCCCTGCCCCAGCGAGCCGGTCGCCACGTCCACGTAGGGCAGCAGCGGCACGGGGTGGCCCTCGATGCGGCTGCCGAACGTGCGTAGCGTCATCATCTCGTCGTCGCTGATGGCGCCGGCGGCCTTGTAGGCGGCGTAGAGCACCGGCGCGGCGTGGCCCTTGGAGAGGATGAGGTGGTCGTTGTTGGCCGCGTGCGGGTTGTCCCAGTCGTACTTGAGGTACTTGGCGAGCAGGACGGCCATGACGTCGGAGGCCGACATCGACGAGGTGGGGTGGCCGGAGCCGGCCTGCGTCGTCGAGCGGATGCTGTCGACGCGCAACTGCTGCGCGAGCTGGAAGATTTGATCGTTGCTGGAAGAGTTGGTAACAGTGGCGTCTTGAGCTGTCTCGGTAACCATGAAAAGCGTCTCCTTATTGTGGCATGTCCATCGACCACAGTCTCCAACAGGATAGTAGCATGGAAGGCGCCACGCATTTACAGCTTCGCGATCTCGTCCGTCAGGCGCTCTCGCGTCGTCGTGGCCGCGCCGAGGCGGCGCACGACGATGCCGGCGGCGAGGTTGCCCAGGTGCGCCGCCTCGAGCAGCGACGCCCCGGCTGTCAGCGCCAGCGTGACCGTGGCGCTGACGGTGTCGCCGGCGCCGGTGGCGTCGCGTACTTCACTGAGCTGCGAGGCGGGCAGGTGATGGCAGGCGCCATCCGCCTCGACGAGGGTCATGCCCTCGCTGCCGCGCGTGATCAAGACGCCCCGCGCGCGCATCGAGCGTACCAGATCGGCTCCGCCCCGGCACACATCGTCGTCCCCGCGCAGCGGCGCGCCCAGCGTCGCCGCCGCCTCGTCCTGGTTGGGCGTGGCGATGGTGATGCCCTGGAAGCGGTGCAAGTCGCCGTGGGCGTCGACGGTGATCGTCAGGCCGTGCTCATGCGCCAGGGGCAGCGCGGCGGCGATGATGTCGCGGTTGATCACGCCATTCTCGTAGTCGGAGATGATCAGGGCGTCGAAGCGCGGCAGCTCGCGGCGCAGGTAGTCGATGATGCGCGCCTTGGCCGCGTCGTTGATCTCGGTGCTGACCACGCGGTCGATGCGCGCGATTTGCTGGCTCACCACCTGCGAACTGCCGCCGACCACGCGCGTCTTGGTCGAGGTGGGACGGCCCTGTTCCTCGACCAGCCCGACGATGCCGACGCCCGCGGCCAGCAGGCTCTCACGCAGGGCGCCGCCCGGTTCGTCGCGTCCGATCACCCCGGCCACGGCGACCTCGCCGCCGAGCGTACGGGCGTTGCGCGCCAGATTGGCGCCGCCGCCGGGCACGATGTAGCGGCCGGTCCACTCCAACACGGGGATGGGCGCCTCGCGCGAGAGGCGCCCCGGCCGCCCGATGATGTATTCGTCGGCCACCATATCGCCGAGCGCCAGGATGCGCCGGTCAGTGAAGCCGGCCACGATCTCACGCAAGCGTTGCTGTGAAGGATTATTTGATGTAGTCGTCACGCCGCGCATTGTACCATGTGACACACAGCTTATATCCCCATAGTGTCGAGGTGTACAATGATGGTATCTACTACACAAGCGCATATACAAGAGAGCGAGGGGGAGATGGCAGCGCCGGAGCAAACGACGGCAGGGTACAAACGTCGAGGTAGACCGCGCGTGCGCAAGTCGCCGTCCGGTCTGGTGCGACGTAATCTATTAGTCGATCCCGTGGCGTTGGAGGAATTGCGCGCGCTCTATGGGAGCAAGAGCGAATCCGAGGCGGTACGCAGGGTGATCGACCTTGCGTTGCTTGCCGCCGAAGCGCAGGCGATCAGTGAGAAGGTATCTCGCCGCACGGACCCTCCCGTTGTCTATACGCCTCCCCCACCTCTGCCTGTCTATCTACAGCCCGGTGACGTTCCGGATGACCTGTTGGAGTGATGGTCGTCCTACCGGACAGTTCTATATTGATCGCTTTCTTCGCCTACGGACACGACGGCGACCGGATCGAACGTGAGTTGCGCGCGGGGCGTTTCGCTCTATGCTCTGTTGTAGCTATGCGACGACCGCATAGTACTTCTGGGTCATAGACAGGGGGGAAGGATTTCCTATATGATGTGCGCGGATGGGCGACGTGTGCCCCTCACACTGCCGTGGTTATCATGTGGAGAGAAAAATGCGGGTAAGGCTCACGCGATCGACGCTCTTAGCACTCTGGCTCGGTCTGGCTCAGGTCTTTGTACCGGCGCTCACGCGCGCCTCAAGCCCAATGGCACTCGCCGCGCCACCGTCGACATCGACAGCGAGCCCTGTCCTAACAACACCAACCATGTCGGTGACGGCTGCGGCGTCGATGACCGCGACGGCGGCGTCGAGTAACACGTCCACGCCCGTCCCCACTCAAACAGTCATAGCACTTCCATTATCGACGTCAGCAGGTCACCGCAAGGGCGACGAGCACGACAATGGCCTCCACTCCATCCGTGGCAACGGCGACGATGGGCGCTTCCCCTTATCCTATGTCACCATTACCTGCGGCACCCGCGCAAACAGCACAACTCATCCATACGGCAGCAACGACTACCTTTTCGGAAGGGATAATCCGAACCTATGCTGGCAGTCATTTTGGCGACGGCGGCCCTGCGACCCAGGCAATCGTGCAGCAGCCCGAAGGCGTGGCGGTGGACGGGGCCGGCAACCTCTACATCGCCGACTTTAACAACAACTGTGTCCGTGAGGTCGTCGCGGCGACGGGCGTGATCACCACGGTGGCGGGCACCGGCATCCAGGGCTACGGGGGCGATGGCGAGCCGGCCACCCAAGCGGAGTTGAACTCTCCTGCGGGCGTGGCGGTGGACGGGGCTGGCAACCTCTACATCGCCGATTACTACAACAATCGGGTGCGCGAGGTCGTCGCCGCCACAGGCGTGATCATCACGGTGGCGGGCACGGGGACGGGCGGCTACGGGGGCGATGGCGGCCCGGCCACCCAGGCGTCGCTATATTCTCCCCGAGGCGTGGCGGTGGACGGGGCTGACAACCTCTACATCGCCGACGCTGCCAACAACCGAGTGCGCGAGGTCGGCGCGGCGACGGGCGTGATCACGACGGTGGCGGGCAACGGGGCCCAGGGCTATGGGGGCGATGGCGGCCCGGCCACCCAAGCGGAGATGAACCATCCAGACGGCGTGGCGGTGGATGGGGCCGGCAACCTTTACATCACCGACGCTGCCAACAACCGGGTGCGTGAGGTCGGCGGCATCGCGTCCGGAGGATCCTCGCAACAAGGCCAATCCTCACACGGAGGGGGTGTTATCTCCTGGCACGCGCACCACAACGTCCGGCTGGCGGCCAACCTGGAGGCAAACGTTGACCTGACCGACGGACACGTCGACGTCAACGTATCGACGATGCAGCTACCGGGGCGTGGCCCTGCTCTCGCTATGGATCAGGCGTGGGACAGTGTGCGCGCCCAAGCCGGTCTCACGACGACCGCCGGCCAGGGCTGGGTCAGCAGCTTGAGTCCAAGCATCGGCGGCTCAATCACAGGGACGCTCGTGTTCACGGACGACACGGGCGCGTCGTGGCCGCTGACCTACACGGGCGCGCTCACCGCGACCGCGCCGTACACCTCCTACAGCGTGCCCCCCGGCCAACCCTGGCAGCTCACCATCGCCACGGCGCCCACGACCACCTACACGCTGACCAACATCCTGACCGGCGCGACGATGAGCTTCGACAGCCAGGGACGCTACAGCGCGACCGCGGACGCCTACGGCAACCAGAACGCGCTGCCGATCACGGGTGGTCCCGGCCCGAGCAGCATAAGCAACAGCGGCGGACGGTCCATCCAGATCTCGTACGGCTCCACCGGCCTGCTCACCGAACTCAAGAGCCCGTTGTGGGTAAGCGGGGGCGGCGGCCAGGCGGGGAGCCAGCACGTCGTCTACGGGTATAAGCCCGGCACGAGTCAGCTCCAGACGATCACCGCGGCGGCGAGCACCACCGCGCCGCTCACAACCACGTTCGGCTACAGCGGGACGCAGCTCATCAGCGTGACCACGCCCTACACGCAAGCGGCCCACACCTGGCCCATCGGATATGACGCTCAAGGGCGCGTGGCCGCGATCACCAGTCCCTCGTCCGGCGTGCAAGGGCAGGCGGGCTACACGCCCGCCTATACCACCGCGTTCAGCTACACGACCGGCCAGACGACGGTGGTGGAGGGGTTTGGCACGAGCGGAGCGCTCACCACGACCTACACGCTCGACGGACAGGGGGAGCCCACGGCCGTGTCCGACGGATTGGGCGACACCAGCTACACGACGTACGACCAGGACCACGACGTGCTCAATAGTCAGGACGCCAACGGCAACCAGACGACCAATGCGTACGCGTACGTCGGGCCGAACGGCAGCACCGGCCTGATCACACAGACGGTGCGGCCACCATTGGGCTCCTACCTGCTCGCGGGGAGCGGCAGCGTCTCCACACCGATCACGACCACTCGTCGCTACGACCCGACCACGTACGACCTGCTGGAGACGGACCGCGTCGCCAACGGCACGATGCACATCACCGAGAACGGCTATGACGGGCGCCACTCCGTGATCACCACGACCGAACTGCTCGCCGCGACCCAGACGGGCGGCGGGACGGGGTGTGGAAACGTCGCCACGGCCATGACGCCGCAGGGCCGCTTCCAGCACACGATGACGGTACGGGCCGCGGCTATCACGGCATCGACGTGCGTCTACCACACCACATATCAGTGGCGCGGCCGGATCAACCAGTATGATCAATATGGCGAGCGCGTGGCGAGCGTGGACGGGCGCGGGGTCAACGTGCCGAACACGACCGACACGACGGCGACGATCACGGCGACCACACTCACCGCCGCGGCGAAGCTCTACACGAGCCACACGGTCTACGACACCCAGGGCGACGTGACGAGCAGCGGCACGCCGCCGATCAGCGCCACCGTCAAAGGCGTGTCGGCCATGACGCCGGTCACGACGACCGAGGGGTACGATGGCGACGGGGAGCGCACGAGCGTGACCTCGGCCAACGGGAACACGACGACGTACGGCTACGACCATCTGGGGCGTCAGGTCGGCATGACGCTGCCCGCCGTGACCTTATGGACCGGCGCGACGGTCACGCCGACCGAGGTGATCGGCTACGATGGCGACGGCAATACGGTGTCCACGCGGGACGCCACTGGCGCGCTCACGACCAGCCTCTTCGACCCGTTGGAGCGCCAGATCAGCACGACCAACCCGGTCAGCGGCACATCGATCATCACGGACAACGCGACCGAGCAGGTGGCCTCGCAGGACCCGCAAGGGAATATAACGCGCCAGAGCTACGACGGGGCCGGCCGCCTGAGCCAGGAAACGGACCCGACGGGGGGGGTGACGCAGTACCAATACGACCCGGTGGGCAACACCGTGGCGATCACGAGCGGTGACGGGACGACCCCGACCAGCGTGGAGACGCGCGGGTACGACGCGTGGAACCACACGATCACCGACACGGTGGCCGGACCGGGCACGGCGCCACAAACCACCCTGACGGCGTACGACGAGGACGGCAACACCACACAGGTTGTCCAGCCCAACGGCGACTCGACGCAGGACTTCTACGATTTGGCCGACCAGCATCTGGAGACCTTCGTGCTGCCCGCCGGCGCCACCAGCTCCAGCAGTGACGAGCAGGAGAGCTACGACGCCGCCGGCAACGTGACGGCGCGCCTCGATTTCGACAATCGCCTGCATCAGACGACGTACGACGGGGACAACCGGGCGATCCAGAGCACGGACACGTATACCACGGCGACGGCGATGACCACCACGGCGACGTTCGACCCGGACGGCAACGCGTTGAGCCAGGCGACGATCACGCAGACAACCGGTATAAGCGGCCAGGTGCGGACGAGTGGCTATACCACGACCGTGGCGTACAACGCGGCCGATTGGCCGATCACCGCGACGGAGCAGGCCAGCGGGAGCCAACCCGTCGCGACGAGGTACGGCTACGACGCGGTGGGGCAGCAGCGCACGCAAACGGTGCTCAACGGCCGAACGCCGGTGACGACGGCCCTCGACGCGGAAGGTCGGGCCACGGCCATCGGCAAGGGCGTGGGGGGCAGCACGGCCTACACGACGACCGTCGGCTACAACCAGGACGACCAACCAATCACGACGACGCTGCCCAACGGCGTGCGAGAAGTGGGGCGGTACGACGGGGCGGGTCGCCTCACCGCGCTCACGGCGACGGCACCGGTGAGCAACGCCTACGGCTACGGCTACAGCGCCGCGACCGGCTGGACGACGGGCGTCACCGCGACCCTCAACGGCGTGACGACGACGCAGACGCAGACGCTCGCGCACGACGCCGAGGGGCGGCTGACGGGGATGCAAGGCTCGGACGGGACGCGGCAGAGCTGGGCGTACGACGGCGACGGCAACCTGCTGACCTCCGCGAGCAACGGGGTTACCACGACCTACGGCTACAGCGCCAGCGTGCCCAACGAACTGCAGACGCTCGCCGTGCCGGGGCAGGCCACGCGCCACTATGGCTACGACCAGAGCGGCGACACCACGCGCATCACCAGCACCGCCGGGATCAGCACTGGCCTGCAGTACGACAGCCGGGCGCGCCTCGCCGGCGTGACGCTCGCCGGCGGGACGCGCGTGAGCCAGACCTACAACGCGGCGGGCCAGCGCGCGCACTACACCGTCACGAAGTCTGGTCAGCCGACGCTCACGGAAACGTTCAGCTACCGGGGCGACGCGTTGGGACAGGCCGTCGTGGTCAGCGGGACAAAGGCGTACACCGACACCTACCTCTACGGCGTGAACAATGCGCCGTTGGAGCTGCTGCGCCAACAAGGCGGGACCACGAGCCGCTACTGGTACGTCGTGGACGGGCGCGGCAACGTCGTCGCGCTCACCAGCATCACGGGGACGGTGGTGGACCGCTACGCCTACGACCTGTGGGGCGCGCCAACCGCGACGAGCGAGAGCGTGCCGCAGCCATTCCGCTACGCAGGCTACTGGTACGACGCGGCGCCGGGCTGGTATTGGGTGCGTGTGCGCCCCTACGATCCCGCGCTCAAGCGGTGGCTACAGCCCGATCCCAGTGAGCAGGACGGCGTGCGGACGTATGTTTATGCGGATGATAATCCGGTGGACGAAACGGACCCGACGGGCCTCGACGTAGGAGGAGTCGCCGTGGGAGCAGGGGCGGCATGTGTAGGGACGATCTGGATCCCGTTCTTTGGAGAAATAACCTGCGCCGACGCCATCCTGCTCGTCGGAGCCGCTTTCGTGGCCGATTACATCGTCCATCACTATCCGCATGCGCACACGCCCCCTGCGGATTCCGGCGCCGCACAAGGCCACCAATCTGCTCCGCTGCACGCGGCGACGTGGAGCCCGACCGGCACGATAACCGTACGGATCGCGGGCCGCATATACATCCTGGGCGCTTACAGGGAAATTCGCAAGCTAGATCGAAATATCAGAAGAGGCTCGCAAATCCATCACATCATTCAAGATGCTGCTTGCGAGAGCCCGGATGGTCGGTGTAGGATAAGTCCGGATTACAGTTATTACGATGCTCCCGCTATCCTTCTAGAAGGAGGCTCTACTGTACCCGGATCGCCGCATGATCGTGCTAGTAGGGCTCAATATGTGGGCGGAAACGGCACTTACGAAGGGGAAAGAGAGGTGGGTTACCGCGCTCTTATTGCCGCGGGTACCCCACCCCTGGTCGCCGGATTTCTTATCCTCTATGCTGACACCTATTTTATAGGCCATCTCCATCTCAACTTCAACTCACCGACCTGCCCTGTCAGCAGTCGTGTTCCCTAATAAACTGGATTGCATGACGCTGATTGGATAAATAGAGCGATGCTAGCAGTTTGTCGGAGAGAAGCTTATCGCTCCGAAATCGTGGCTTGGGAGAGAGAAAAGGGCACGCTTACAGCCGGTTTTCGTCACCGAAAGGGCTCCCTGTCTCTCGGGAAGATGTGTTCTTTCCGATAGGCTGCTAGTGCGAAAGGAAAGGTTGGGTCTGATATATGGAACAACGTGTGCCATCACAACTCATACCATTTATCAAAGACACAGTTCATCAACTCGTTATTGGTAACTACGCTGGATTGATAGCGGACGGGCGCGCCGATCTTTGGTCGGAGGATAGGCTGCGCGAAGTTGTGACGGAGATCACCGAGGCGCAAGGACCTCTTGTCGACCTCCCCGACGAGGCGTTCAATCGAGAGGTGGCTCTGCCCCTTAATGATGGGGGATGGGGAGTTGATATTCACTTATGGACTGCCAACGGGATAAGCGCTTGGACGATCGTTCTGGATATTGACAATAAACTAGGTGGTATTGTCGTACATATCGAGGATATAGGAGTAAAATAGGTGAGTTGCAGCGTATGGCAGCGCAACAACAGGTACTACCACAATTCATACCGCTTATTAAGGACACGGTGCATCAGTTAGTCATCGGCAATTACGCCGGATTGATAGCGGATGGACAAGCCGACAATTGGACGGAAGAAACGCTGCACGATATCATCGCGGAGATCACTGAGAGGCAAGGCGCTCTCGTCGATCTGCCCGATGAGGCATTAGTTCATCTTAGCAATAACGGGTGAGCGGGTATAGTGAAAGGAAAAAGAGAGGAGAGAGCCGCCGATGATCCTGCGCTATTGCTACCTGTCGCG
>JAABUV010004875.1_pt1 | contig 15650 bp, 9 predicted proteins | sample 5559971 | NCBI WGS metagenome assembly JAABUV01 (sample SAMN10711881, study PRJNA513362) | rock metagenome | isolation source: Antarctica rocks | place: Antarctica: Victoria Land, Knobhead nord | collected 2015-12-19
TAACTTTATAGTTATTCTTCTTAATAATAATAAAATTTCTTATAATTTTAATAATTCTAATAGTTCTTAAGCTTATAATAGTTCTAATAGTCTTATTAATATTAATAGTTCTAATAGTTTTAATAGTTTAAGTAATTCTAATATTTCTAATAGTTTTAATAGTTTTAATAATCTTAATATTTTTAATAGCCCTAATAGTTCTAATAATTCTAATAATTTTATAAATATTAAGAATATTTTAAAACTTAATTATTTTATAAAGATTTAAATATAAAAAGTAGGAATAATTTTAATAAAAAGCTTAATATATCTAACTAAATTATATAAGATCTAAAAGAACCTCTAGATATATAATATTATTTATACGCCCCCTTAAACTCGCTAGTAAGAGGACTAAAAGTCTTTATATATCTCTTATATAGGATAGTATGATATAGAGCTAACTATAACTAAAATATAATAAAAGTAAATCTACCCTAATAGTAGAAAGTAACTGGCCTTAGGATTTATTAATAGTTATTATAAAATAGAGCTAGACCGGAAACTACTTACGCGTAAAAAGGTAAGGGTAGTTACCTTCCTTACTAGTTAGTTTAATTTAAGGAATTAAGTATATCCCTCCGTCCTACTTTCTACTAAGGATCTAACCTTAAATATATTATTAAGATAGACGTATAATAATTAAGCGCGTCCTATTATATATACTTTTATTTAGGTATAAGTTCCGTAATAATATAATTAGAGCCCTAACCTTTAAGTATAATTAGGAAGGGGGAAATCTAGATGGATCTAGGGATTATAGGAATTATAGGCTAAGTCCGTTATTATTACTATTAGATAATAACTTATTAGCTAATAAAAGGTACTATATAATTCTATATAAACGCGTTAGGATCTTATTATTTAAAATAGTAGTAGAGTTATTTCGCGGGGATAGTATAGCTCTACTCTTAAAGAAATCCGGCGGTAACGACGGCTATATAAGGGAGGTAGTAGGAAAGATATATTCTATAAAGGTATATCTATTTATATCCTAGTTTTTTACCTTAAGGGGAAGAGCTATTATCTTATATATTAATATATTATATAATACCCGGCCTATCTACCTTATAAACGCCTAGTTATTAGATCTAGTATAGAGCCGTATATTTTAATATAGCCGGAGTATATTTAGCTTTAGCTAGATCTAGGAGCTACGGAGGCTAGTATTAACTTATATAACCTAATTACCTCTCTAAATAATAGGAGTCATCTATATAAAGTCGCTACTTATAATTACTAGGAGCCTACTAAATAGGTTATTACTCTTATAGATATTATATAACGTTATATTAACCGCGGTAAAATTATTCTTATTTTATATAAATACCTTATCCTATATAATTAGAGTTATATAATAGAGTAATTCTACTATATTAGATTATATAAGAATATAATAGGTAGATATATTATTATAAATAATTAGGATCTTAAAAGTAGAGTAGGATATACGGCTACTAGGTAGTAATATTAATATAATACCGGTAGAAGTAATATATAGTACGATACGTCCTTATATACGGAAATAAAATAAAGAGCTTTATAAAGAAAGGTCTTCCTAGTACTTATAGCGCTATATATAAAGAAGTACGTAGTTTATAATAAAGTCGTAATAGTTATAAGGATAGTATTATAGGCGGAGCGTTAATTAATATTTAACTTTAAAATAGTAGCGTTATATAAGGTTACTTACTCCTTAGTATTATACTCTAATTTAGACGTAATTAGAAGAGGGTAGTCCTACTAAGACTATATAAGGAGGGATATAGGTAGATTAAAGTCCCTAAGCCTTCTACCCTAGATTTATAACTATTTAACGACTAAGAATAACCCGTAATTAAGATATATATTTACCGTACTAGTAGGAATATCTAGATAATCCCTAGTAATACGGCGTAGTAAATTATTATAGATATTATAATAGAACTTTTTTTAAAGCTTAAGCGGCTCGCTAATATTACCGTAAAGAAGTATAAATATAAATAAAGAATATAAGGAGTAGCTAGAAGAGTAGTACTAAGACTCTTTAAAGTATATAAATTACTCGCTATTATTATTAAGGAGCCCTAAGGTAATATACGCAGCCTAGAAGGTTAGATATAAAATACTATTAACCGTACGAATTACTTTAAAACTAGAAGGCCTATAAATAATAGTAAGTAGGACTTGTAAGTAGAACCTCTCCCCCTATATAACTCCGTAATTATATATACGACTAATTATACGTCCCCTTTATTAAGGTATCTACCGCCGCTCCCCTTTTTTATTATAGTAGACGTAGTACTTAGGAAAATCGTAGTATAATAGATAACGGCTATTAGAATATTTAGTATTATACTATAAGAAGTATATAAGTATTATTTCAGCCCTGTTAAGTACCCGTAAAAGGTCGGTCTTATTATTACGGAACTATACCTATTACTAACTAGGGAGGTATAAAGCGAGCCGTATAACGAGAGGATCCTTATTATAATTACGGAATTTAAAAAGGTTTTATATAGCCTAGTATAGACTAATATAGCGACTATTTAGGTAGCGTATAATTTTATCCTAATTATCCGCTAGCTTAAGAGTTATACGGTCGGCGCCCTTATATATATACTTATATATATACTTAATAGCGTTAATAGAGGCGTAAACCTTAATATTAATATATATTATATACTTACGGGTTAGCTAGGGATTATACGGGACTACCTAGTAATTATCTATCTTAATATCCTATTTATATACCCGTTTTATCTATATATATCTATCCTTATAATAGTAGTACGTAGGATAGCTATCTGCTATACCCGATATTTTAGGCTAGAACTTCCTTAGAAAATACTTTAAATAGATCTACCTAGATCTACGCGGTTTCTTAATTATATATAGCGACTTAGGATTCTAGTACCCGTAAGGGCTATAGGTTATTTACTCCTAGATAATTTAACGTAAGGAGCTATCTAGATTAATAGCGGGATTAAGTAATTCTATATAGATTAGATTATTAACGCGAAAATAGTTAAGGAAGCTATTATCCCGATATAGAAAAAGGAGGATATAAATATATAAAAGACCTCTTTTCTAGTATTTAATAGTTTAGATAGTACTAAGATAGCGCCTAAACTAATCCTTAAGGTCTTATAATAATACCTTTTTCATTACGTAAAAGACACGTGTAATAATTTCCGCCTAATTACCGGTAGTCTAGTTATTAAAGATAGTAGCCTTAATTTTAGGCTAGTACGGGTTTATAATTATTATTATAAAGAGTATTAGCTTCCCGTAATAACGCTAAATAGCTAGGGAGTCCTCGTAATTCTATATTATAGCCTGATCGCCGCTACTAAAGCTAGAAGGTAGAATAGTATAGCGTCTAAGAGTATCTATATAATTATTACCGGCTAGTATTATATCTTCTACCCCTTAATATAATTCGCTGCGGATAGTTTCTTAATTTCTATAAAGGAAATTAAGTCTTTATTAGTTAATTATAATAAAGTAATTAATAATATACTACTAAAATAGCTTTCCGTTATAGAGTATTATTAAGTACTAACTAGGACGTTAAAAGAGGTAATAGCGTAACTATATACGCTTAGAGTAATAGATAATAATATAGCGATTATTATTATTACGTAGCCGTAGGGCCTAGTACTAGCCTAGATTTCCTTATAAGAAAAGGAGAATATAATATAATAGAAAGTACGCGGTATTAATATAATTAATAGTATAAAAAAGCGGCTCTTTACTATCCTCGCGACGTTTTATAATAATAATATTATAAAAGCTACGGTCCTTATACTTATCTAGAATAAAGGCGGCGACCTCTAAAGCGGTTAGTAGATTCATACGCCTCTTATTAAATCTAGCCTTTATAACTAATTAAAGGCGAGGGTTTAAAACTACCTAGATAGGCCCCGTTATTACCCTTACTCGCTTAATTTACTCTTATATAATAGCGTATATATTAATAAATAGGTTATTATAAGCCCGTATTATTCCGTTAAGTTCTTTAAGGAGGGATAGCTAAAGATCTAGATAGTAGGATAATTAAAATATTATTATAGAAGCGGGATTATAAAAGTATAGTTAGGTAAAGGATAGAATTAAGTAAGTACTAGGTTATAAGGGGCCTTATAAGTAGTAAAGTTCCCTATAAATTATAAAAGACTAAATGCTAGTATAGCCTTATAACTAGGTATCCTATTAATATTTATAAGATGTAAAGGTAAGATTATTATTATATTTATAGATATTCTTTAGAAAATGCTTAGAATATAGTATACTTCTTTAGAGTAGCTCTTTTAGGAGTTATAAGGGCTTAGGTAGAGGAGGAAGTACGCCGTTACCGCGTAAGTAGTATATTATAAATAGTATAAGGCCGGCTTTACGCTCTTCCTTCTAGTATAAAGTAGAATAGCTTAAGTACTATTCTATTATAAGCCCTAAAGTATATATTTCCGCCTTATAATTTAATATTAGGCCCTTTAAGCGCGTACGGTTAGGTATAGGATTAGTAGGAGGGCGTTATAATTAAACGTAAGGGCTTTATAATAGGCTTTATAATAGGGGAGGAGGATTACGCCTTTAAGTACGTAGTAGAATAGGGGGTCTTAAGGTAGGAAGTAACTATTTTATAGCTATATATTAATATTTAAACTAGTAATTTAGTTATAAGACTATATTAGAATTAAGTTCTTATAAAGGGGGCCTTTTTTAACTAAGGGCTTAAAGAAGGTTAGTAAAGAAAGGAATAGAGTAGTAAGAGTTAATAATACTTAATAATATAAGTAAAGCCTTAATATAGACTAATTAGAGGCTAAGAAGTCGGTAATAGGCTTAATATAAGCGTACTTTATATAGGTTTATTATAATATCTTTCTATATATATATAGGTAGATATAGAGATATAAAGAATAGGAAAGGACGTATATAAAGGAGTAATAATATAAACGGGATAGGTAGACTATAAAAAGAAAAGTTCCTAGGAAATTAAATCACGTAAGGTAGGGCTTAGCGGCTAAACCTTAAATAGTCACAGTATTATATAGACAGCATCCACTAATCCCAAAACAGCCGCCAAGATACGAGTCTCTAACCTCTTTGGAATATAGCGCACAATCTTTGACGCGGCCTAACATCCGTCCGATCCACCTCCTTTCTCCACAACATCGAGGCTGCACACGCACCGCTTCCCGATGGTAGAAGGGTCGATAGTTATGCCGTCGCGCTCCGTGCCATGCTATGCTTTCTACAAACTATGTTCTCACGTATAGAATACAATATAGAATATATAAAGAGTAAATAGAAGCAAGCAGTCTTCACAATCCCAACTCCCAACTCCAACTCCAACATTAAAAACATCCATTCTCACATCCTCAAACGCAACACAAAACCCAAGTCTCACCCTTGATTCCACTGCTCCCATCCTGTCCAACGCTTTTGCACAACAATACATCCTCACCAATACAGCAACAAAACAACCTCAAGTCCCTCCAACCACCTCGCCTCACCAATCCAAAACCCCACCCGCAACCCCCACAGCAGAAATGTGCCACTCCAAACCCTCCCGCAGCACCAAATACCACCCCATCCTATCCCAACCACCCACCACCATGACGAATACCATGAACTCCCCACAACAGTACCCATCCCACATGAACGCGCCACCAGCCTACGACGCCGTAGTGGGCAACACAGTATCTCCGGGTCAGAACTGGGTCATACCACAAACAACACCGCCCCTGTACGAGAAACGTCGCTCGTGCGGACACGGATGTGGCCATAGAGGCAGAAGAAGCGGGGGATCAATTCGTATGCTTGTGGGGTATCTCGTACAGTGAGTTCGCCCTCCACCCCCTTTTCAAGTCCAAAAGAGGTCTTCTCTTTTTCCTGGAAAGGTTGAGTGGGTAGCTGACACAGTGTTATAGAAAGCATCAAGGGAGAACGGCTCAGGGGGTTGAGACAGCGAGAGGAGCTGTAGCTTTTGAGGCGTTGGGGCAGGAGGGTGGGGTGGTTGAGATCGCGGACGAGAAGGGGGTGGAAGTGGGGAGAGGGGTGGAGAAGGAGCTTGAGAAGGGTGGAGAGTGGGCAGATGGTGACCGTATCGGCAACCGTATCGGCCAGCGGCAGGTCTCTTTGAGAGAGTGATTGTAGGGTGGGCTTTGAGTGGGGAGTGGGAGATGTAGACGGTATAGACATGGGAACTTGGGGAGAGTCTTGTACCATTGGTTAGCGAGGGCGTCTCTTCTTCTTAATTTTTTGTAACTTTATAGGCGCCATACGATGACACAGAGAAATCAATACAATGGCGTGTATCATGATCTCTCGCCGTACGACAGCTGAGATATTCGAGGTTCTTAAAGAGCGTTTGCAGATGGCTGAATGGGAAGGCCAGTTGTTAATTCCAGATAGTCCCCGCGCTGGCGGTGGTTGAGCACTTGAGCGATTAGGCTAGATATTGCAACGAGAAGAGTTTCGGATAGGAATGGGAATACTGGTAAGTGGATTAGTCTCCGTATAGGATTCTCTATATTGATCTCTGATCTTCTATGCCTGGCCTGGAGCTAGAAGCCGTGCGGTCGACTTGATAGTGCGAACACAGAGCACTGTCGCTTCCGGCCCAAAACAGGCTCTAGCTCGCCCCATGCCTTCTCAAGTTTTCTGATCCCCAGCCCTGGAGGCGCTTGTTCTTAAGGAGATGTTCTGCATCGAAAGGTCGTTGTACACTGGTTCCAAGGACGATGAATTCCCCAAGAGCGCCTGAATCTGATCCATCCAAATGGTAGGCGCGATTGCTCTCCCCTCACTCATATAGTCACTCATGGAAAGCTGATTGAACGGCGAACTACTCGTGTATATATACACAGCTGCAGCTTCTTCACCCGTACTCACTGTACACATCCGCCAGATAGATTAGCAAGATCAGTCGCACCACGGACGTTGCGCGAAAGTCAGTTGGCTGGTGTAAACGTACAGCGAAGAGGAATGCCCCCTCTTGGTAGCGTACGTGGATCCAGGCAGGTTCGGAGCTGAAGAGCGTGGTCGATGACTCGTCGCCAACTGCAATCAAAGCTCGGAGCTGCGACTCCAGGCTGAGCCCACTTCCCTTGGCTCACGAGCGCAATGCGACAGGAGTCTGTGCGAAGGGCGAAAGGCTTAGCGAAATTGTGATTGGTGTGAGGGGCGAATAACTTGGTTAGACCAAGGCACCAATAGAGGCTTCTTCAAAGAGCCGACTTGCAGGATCTTCAGCCCGGACTGGTTTTTACCTACTGTGTCTCCATATCTTGGGTAACTGAACGATGGCGTTTGGGTAATAGGTATTACTCAAACTCGCGAAGGGCGGTTGCAGGTATTGTGGCTCGGAAAAGACTTGGAGCTGCTGAGGCCGAATATAATTTGGAGAGTGAGGGAAAGAGCTGGCGAAAGGTATTGAGGCTATGGCATTCATACAGTCCTGAGCTTCAGGACAGCCGTAAATAGTGCCACTACACTGGATGGCGGTAACGAGGCTGTAATTAGCGAAGGCGAGACTACCCAAAACCAACTTGGCACGCCGTGAGTGCCACCTGCTGGACATGGAGATAGTAGACAGCCCAAGAATGCTAGGCAGTAACGAAGTTTGCCGAGCAATGTCTTCGAGATGAGCGCGTCCGCTGAAACGCAATGGCGTTATGTACATACTCGCATATGGTGGCCGGAAGTATCTCCGCATGCGCCAATGGTGCGGCTTAGTTGGTGCTCTTTGGACAGGATACCACAATGCGTCGCGTAAACAGCATATTAGATTGGATCTCAGCTGTTCTCTGATCCGGAGTCTAGTCCGCTTGCTTCGCAACTTCCGATTCTTTCTTCTTGCAGCGACGCATGCGATTGATATCTACTTTTGAGAATCGATTGTATTCGATTGGTAGGATATGAGAGGTCCCTGTATTGAAGCCAGGACCTGTCCGATAGACAGTGCTAATAGAAGCAAGAGTTTTATCGAATGTATCTTTTCCCACTACTTTCAGGGTTTGCCTTGGATCATCGGCTCTGGATTCTTGTCTTAATGCTCAACCAGAGCTTTCCATTGAATGCTGCACCATCTCCGCTCAATAGCCGTTATTGCAACAGCATCTACGGATACCCACTTTATTCAGATTGCACCAAAGTCCTCTCAAGGTTACCGCAAGACGAATGTACTCGCTTCTTTGTGGAGCAGCAGCTTCGCAGCGTTCCACCGCGAGCAGACTGGCCACCATTCGAAGATCCACGGCCTCGCGAGCACCAACAGACTGTTGTGCAGATACCGAAGTGGTGGTCTCATGGTTAGATTGCTTTCATTTCACCCGAGGGTCCATCGAGTTCTTGTTGTAGTAGTGCACCATCACACGTGAAGAAACTAATACAAAGGGTAGGAACATGTAATGTTGCTTTGTTGGGCCACAAATTCTCTGGAGCGCCGCCAGTTGCTATGTCGTGGTCCAAGATAGTCAGGGCTGGAACTTTAGCAGCAACAACCTGCCAAGCTTCGTACCAAGGCGGTGCGGCATTGTTGTACGGTATGTTGTAGAGCATTTCGATAGAACTGTGCATGTCCAAAGCCATGCTAACGAGGAAGTCGAATAGGACAAGACCAAAAAATCCCAGCGATGTCGATCTTTGTTTGGTGTAATGGTGCTGAGTTCGATTGGTTGATGAATGAGTATATCGGTTGGGATTTCCCCACGGGGATTGATCCTACAAACACTGCATCTCTGCTCAGCAACAATTCAATCCCTTCCAAGTTCTCAGCAGTCAATTTCGTCCAGATGGAGGGAGTAGCGACTGCATAGTGGACGAATAGGATAGAAGTGTGGATCAGAGATTGTTTCGAGCATCCATCGCAATCTTTGCTTGGTCGTGGCTAGAGGTTGCGCTAAATATCCTTTGAGACCTTTGTTCAAGCTAGATGACCCAGAGCGACTGCTAGGTGCGAAGACTCAAGGATTTGCGGCGTCAATTGGATCCAGACTCGAGTCGCAAGATCAACGAATAGTAGCACTTATCCCCGGGCGAGTCGATCAGTAGAAGAATTAAAAGCCCGAGATAAAGGCACCGTGTCAGATTACCCTGCGGTAAATGGGCCCTAAGCAAATGGGCCCTGAGCAACTGGAAGCTCTACTGCTCTGCGTCCCGCACAATGAACATTCAATCCTTTCTTGGTATCAGAAACGCATGTACACTCTGTAAGGTCGATCGAGAAGGGTTTGCGTCAGGTTTCGCTCTCGATATGTATGCGAAACGACGGCGAATCAGAGCTTTGTCAATAGCCTTATCGCCCAGGTCGTAGGAGTATCTATCTGTTGCGACGCAGGTCAGCCTTGCAATGATTCGCTCGCAAAGAGCTTGAAAGATGAAGTTCGAGTGGGCTCTTACAGTCATCGTTGAAGAATGTTGCAAGCACCGTCAAAGCGACACCGACCGAGAGGTCCCTGCCAGTAGAGCAGGCGAACAGGATTCTCGGTGATTCGGCGTGGTACGGCAATGAGGCTACAAATGGGAGTAGACGCTGGAAGTGAACTCGGAGAGCTCTGCTTCCAAGCTTGCCATCAACGCAGAGGAAATGCAGGATCTGTTTTTGCTCTGGTCTTGCGTTGTTCGAGATCGAAGATTGGGGAGGTACGCTACTGCATATGATAATTCCGTCGTAGTTTTTGAATTGAGTGGCGTCTGGGACACGACCAATATAGAGCTCAGTTGAGCCTAATTTGACAGCACTACCGTGGTCAGAGACAGGAATTACGTCCGCTTGTATTATTCGATGTATAGTGTCTGCCATATTTCCCTCCACTGTTCCCAAAAGCTGGCTCTTGTGTCTCCAGAAGAGATCTGGAGTTAGCCCGTAGGACCAAGTTTCGCTGTCATCTCCAGCTCCTTGTATGTATCCATTCTCGGAGTTTTCTGTGCCTCCTACACGGTGGGATGCCGTACAGCAGACAATGCTGTGATAACCCGTGGAGCGAGCATCACGCTTCGAAAGGCAGTCGTCCGGGGTAACCCAGGAAGGACGGAGAGGCTTCTTCAATGCAGAGCGAAGGGAAGAAATGTTTAGACCAAGAGACTGAAAATTAGCACAGACAGCGACTGACAGGAACAAGCCAGACTTACATTGGCGTCTCTAACGAAGCCATCAATGCGGGCTTCGATTTGAGTATGCTCCGACGCGCTGACGACGTCTTCTGGTGTCTGCAATCTGTGGCTATCAGGGAGTTCCTCGAATAGAAGACGATTCATGACTGCACACCATATCGGTACTGTCTTGCTCAAGGCGTCTGGCATGCTTTTACCCCGTCGTGTGGAGTCCACGATAATGCAGCTGCCGGGTTCATAAGATGTCAGCCGTGTTCCACTGTCGTTGTAGTCACTTCGCGCAGAGCGTTCCTCTTACCCACCCACCATATTCTCCTATACGATCCAAGATCTGAAGGTTCAGCCGCCGGCTACTAAAGCTCCATTGTCCCCAGTGTCCATCTGTACTTTTGAAGTATGCGCTGCCTCCTTTCTGTTCGGGAGAGATGTACCAACTACCGCAACGCTCGTTTGCAACAAGTGGCAAGCTGAGGGCACGGGCAACATCTTGGACGAAGACAGCATCGTGGTGGATGGATTGCAAGCGATTACTGGTGGAAAGCGTCGAGCGCTTCAGGGATGAGAGAGTATTGGAGAGGTTTTGCGAAGCGGTCGGAAAAATGAGAGAAGATATTGAGCTGGGGAAGGACGGTGTTTCGGCCATATATACGTTCTTTGAGATACCTTAGTCCTGTAGAATGATACTCGAGCTCTTTCCAGTGGGAACACTCGAGGCTTGTGCCAAGATATCGCTCGAAGAGGCTAGAGTGGAGACTCGGTGCGCCATGAGGTTATCAAAGTGCAAGGATACATTATTTATACCATTCTTGGGATTGATAGGGGATTGCCGTTGAATTGAAGAGGTCAGGTAAGTTCCAGACTACTAGAACTTGCATGATATCCAACAATATCTAGAGATTTCTATAGCAATACATACCGTGCCTTCTCTGGTCGTTCATTTTGTTATAATTTATGCCATACGCAGCTCACGTTCATCATCCTTCCAAGTCTTCTCATTCCCGGTACCTCTCTCCACATCATCCTCTTCCACTATCTTACCCTCAATCGTTACCGCTGCCCCCTCTTCGCTTTCATAAACTTCATCGGGTAGGATCGCCCTTGGTATCAATGTCTCCGTGGCTTTCCAGATTGCCGAAAGAAGTACGTATATCATACTCGTAATGACAAAGCCCAAGATCCAGGCAAAGGTATATGGGCGCTTTCCCACGCCCACATTAATCGACGGATTGATACTGTTGATGAAGCCCGGCAGATTAGGCGCCACACCAATGATGAATGCGATAAGGGCCCGAAAATTGATGCCGTAGGTGTAGCGGTAGATACTAGACGGCAATCAGCACTCACCACCATCAGGACCAATGTAGAAGATGAGGAATACCTTTCAGGATGGTACAATGCGACAATATCATACTTCATGTCATGCACCCACCAGAAGTCCCATACCAAGATTGCAGCAATGGGCCCCAAAAACACACTGTAGGCAGACATGAAGTTCAAGAAGCCGCTTGCAGTCGCCAATATTTTCCATGGTACCATGACCCACGCAACGAGTGCGCATATCAGTTGGCCACGCCGAATGTTGATGTAGGACGGAAACAGAGCAGCTAGATCGTTGGCTGCAGAGAGACTATTTGCCGAAATGTTGACCCCAAGAGCAGCGAGGCAGAAAGCGAAACCTGCAAAGAATTGACAGGATCGGTTCGGCCAGTTACTGATTAGTGTTGCTGGATTCCAATCCAACTGCCCATAGTGCTGTTGGCCAGCAGAAGTAGCAGCAATACCAATGAAAGAGATGAAAGTGAAAACAATCGGTAACATTGGCACGTACAGCCATTGCCATTGTACGCTCGCCTTGCTGTATCGCGAGAAATCAGGCATGTTGACGGAAAGCGTCGCATAGTTCCCAATCACGGAGGTTAGAGACGACAACCAAGCGTACGAATATGCAGAGCCGGTGATCGAGGCTTTGGCGCTGCTGCCGAGAAGGGGACCGCCTGTGCCGCCGGTGGATCTGAAGGACCAGATAAGGATGGCGATGAAGCAGATAGGGACGAGGATGGATTTTGTGATGAATAGGTAGCGGAGGTTGTTGGGGTGCATGTACAGAAAGGGGATTTGAATCAGCCAAACTATGAGTAGGAAAAGGTTAGTATCCCTTCTCGGGTTCGTCGTTCAGAGAGGCGACTCACAGATGAAGAACGAGACCATCTGAGCCGTGGTGATCCCTTGGCTCGTGGGGATGGTATTATGCACACGCGCAAAGCTGGGCCAGATCGCTGTGATCATGACCTGCACGACGTCGCCACCATTGACGGTCTGAATCGCGAACCAGAACATCGCCAGAATCACTCTGGATATAATGGCCACTGATGATCATGTTTTAGCATTCACGGATGCTTCAATCCGTCTCTTCATATCCCTTTGCCTACAAGCCCAATGAAGGTAGGATTGGCGTACCATAGCTTCCCCAGAATCCCCAACCCGCACGCGCTAGCACCGGGAATGGTGCATGATATAGAACTCCCGTCGCTCCATTGAGACTGATAACCACAGAGACAATAATGAATGCTGTAGCGACAATGCCAACAGCATCTTTATAGGATAATCCAATAGCAATAATCGAGCTGGCAAACTCCCATGTAGCAGCATTGAAGGCATCGCTGAACCAATAGGCGATGAGGGCATAGACGGACCATTTGCGATCGGCTCGGCGGATGGGATCAAGATCTAATACGAGACTCGGTATCAGCATAAGATCATTAGTCTCAGAGGACTGACATGCCTTTATTACTCCATCTCGAAGCGCCTACGGCACCTGAGAACACAGAGGGGACCTGCTCAACGCGAACATTGGGCAAGTGAAATCGAGGACGCTGCACGCTGCGAAGTCGACTCGCCATGCTCGTTGTGCATATGCAGCCTCTTGGCTATTGGGGGACTGCATGGTGACAATCTGGCTCTTATGATGATAACTCTTATCGTAAAAGCATACATGCTTATCGAGTCCTCGAGGACCGAGAGAACAAGACGATGCAGCTATGCGGTTATCGCCATGATCGCCCCAAGCTATGTATCAGATAAAGTTAATAGGGCAGTCACCTACCTGATCGGGCCTAGAAGAGAACGCTAAGCGAAAAGTGGCATCTCCGCCTAAGAAATAATGAAATGTATAATGCTTATAAGTCATCTGCACGTGATTTAGGTGTAGTGCAATAGTATTATAATAACTAATAGATAGATATAGCTATATAGAATAGAATAACTATTACGAGAAATCTCTACTAGTCCGCTAAGACCCCCTAACTAGTCCTAATTAGTAACTACTAAGGTTAACCTAGCCTAAGTTCTAATACTCCCTCTTAGATCGGTAATAATAAGGTAGGTTATATATTATTAACTACTATATCTAAATACCCTTATACTTTACTTAAAGCTAGTCCTAATAATTATCTAGCTAGGCTAAAGTTAATAGGGCTAATAGGTTTTATTAGTAGATTAATATATTAGCTTTTAATATTAACCTATTTAAGACGGATTTCTTTAATTTTAGAAATAAGTTAATAGACTAAATAATATCTTATTTAGATATATTTTATAGTAGTATAATTAATCGGGTTAGTAGCTAATTTTATAGCTACCTAGTTATTAATACTTAGGAGTACTAGTACTACTCCCTTATTATACCCTAGCTCTTCTAGTATAGGGCCTAGATATAGAGCTTCTTTATATACTTCTACTATAGCGATGTATTTAGACTTATATATAAATATCGCTACTAGCTTTTATAATTTAGATTACTATAAGGGTACTACGTAATAATATAGCTATTAAGTACTATAAACGGTGCGTATACGTATATATAAGAACTCTCTATTCTCCTTAATAGTAAGACTAATCGCTACCCTTCCCTTTAAGGGGAATTCCCTCCTCTATATACTATAGGTAAAGGGGTAGCGTAGTACTACTATATATTATAGACGCTACGTTAATAGTAGTACTATATTCCTAACTAATCCTTATAATTATCTCCCTATCTAGGCTCTTAAGCTCTAAGAGTATAAAAGGTTATAATCTATAGAAAATACTCCCTTAATAATAGAATATACCTCTAATAGGAGCGTAATAATAAGATTAATTATAAGGCCCTCTAAGCTAAGCCTTAAAGAATATATAGTTTTATTAAATTATAATAATTATAGATAATACTCTTATATATAATTCTTATATTATAATATATTCCTATTATACTTCCTATTATCCTTTATTAATTTATTATAAAAGTGGTTAGAAGTCTTAGTATTTTAAAGTAAATAGGAAGTTATTACTATTAAGGGTTTATTAAGTACTTAAGGCGTACATTTTTTATATAACTTTAATATTATTCTTTTAATTATAATATCTTTATTTTTTATTAATTATATTAAGTCCTTTTTAATTCTTATTTATATTATTACTCCCTTCGCGCCTTATTATACCTCCTTATACTTCTAGTAGTTATTTTATAAATAATCTTTAATAATAAACTTACCCTCTACTAATTAAAGAAGACTACTACTATCCCTTCTATTTATAATAGTATTTAACCTCCTTTACTAAGCCGCTTATAACCTATCTTTATATTATCCCGTATAATATACCTTTAGTATACTATATTTTAATTTAAAGAGTTATAAGTCTAATACTTTTAATTAAAGCTTTATTTACTTTTTTAATAGTATACTTTATATACGCGCCTCCCCTAGCTTTATAAGGTATAGTTATTATAAAGATCTTAATACTAAATATTAATAGGAGATTCCTACCTCTACTTACTATATTTATACGCGCCTTCTTTAATCTTTAGACGCCGTAGCTATTTTAAACGCCGGCTTTAACCTCCTTTAGCTCGCTAAATTCTAGTAAACCTTTAATAGGCTTATTTAATAGTATTATTACTACCTCTACTACGCCTCTTCTACCCCCGCTACTACTACTACTTCTACTAGGGTAGACCCCGCTATTATTAGCTAGATTATAAATACCTTTAAGGATATTCTTAATATCCTCTATTAATATATATATATTACTCTATCTCCCTTTTTAAAGCCTTATTAAAGCCTTACTAATATAGTATAAGAGCGCCTCCCTCCTATTATAAAGGATAAAGAAGAGGATAATAAGGAGGATACTCTTATTACTACTAATAATAAGTCTAGGTCTAGTAGTACTACTACTATAATATAGTAGTCTTCTATTATAACGCCCTTAGCGCTTTAGCCGTATTAAGTATCCTCTTTCTTTCTTTTTTTTTATTAATAGTAATAGAAATCTTTTTTCCCCCTTTATAATATAAACTTTATAACTTTAAGTAATTATACTTAAATCTTTTAAGTATATCTAGTATATTAACTAAGTCCCGCTTATATAACTATTAATTATAATTATAAGACTAACCCTTCTACTTAATTAAATATTAAGGTTTATTATATAAGATCTTATAATTAAGAATAGTTTTAATTTCCTATTTA
>JAABUV010004876.1_pt1 | contig 15650 bp, 13 predicted proteins | sample 5559971 | NCBI WGS metagenome assembly JAABUV01 (sample SAMN10711881, study PRJNA513362) | rock metagenome | isolation source: Antarctica rocks | place: Antarctica: Victoria Land, Knobhead nord | collected 2015-12-19
AACGCCGGGTCGTAATCGGGTGCGACACCGGACGCGTCCAGGAACCGACCGTCCGCGGTAAGTACCGCCGGCTTCTCGCGACCGACGGCACCAATACGGGTGAGCTTCAACAGAGACTCCTTATCACCTGGGAGGGGTACTACCCGAGGGAGTTTCCGGGCACCTGATCTGTCAGGCGGCCGATTGATCGTGCTGAGGAACCGGCATTTCCTTGCTGTTGACCACGGCGGGAACCTCCCTGGTTTCTTTACCGATTCGCTGGAGTTTTGATTACATTTATTCACACATAAGAACATTGTTCACTATGTTGATAGTACGGAAAGAAGCGCTAATCCGAAAATCGAGGTGACCCACTACGGCAGGGCGTCGGCCCAACGCTAGCTTTTTCGGGTGGCCCCTCGAGGCGACTAATCGACGACTAATCGTTGCCAACGTCAGGCTTCCCGAGCCGCGTCTGGCCCAGTCGTTCGATGGTCTTGACGAGCAGAGGGTCGTCGCCGTCCCGACCCCATATCGCCTCGGACAGCGCAACCAGCTGGGCGGTGGCAGCGCCGACAAGCAGCGGAATGCCAAGGTGTTCGGCGAGGTCAGTGGCCGACTTCAGGTCCTTGCGGGCGATCGACAAGGCTCCGCCGCTGACGTAGTCGTTGCGCCAGGCGAGCGGGACGCGGTTGCGGAGGGCCCAACTGTCCCCGCTGCTGGTGGCGAGCACGTCGATCATCGTGTCCGGGTCGACGCCAGCCTTTGCCGCGACGACGAGGGCCTCGGCTGCGGCGGCCATGTTGGAGAAGTACGCGAGCTGGTTCATCGCCTTCACGGTCTGGCCAAGCCCAGGTCGCTGTCCGACGTCGACCACCCGCGTACCCATGAGCTCGAGAACTGGGCGACAACGGGCGAGCACCTCGGGCTTGCCGGCGGCCATGATGGTTAGCGTTGCTGCCGTGGCTCCCTCCACGCCGCCACTCACTGGTGCGTCAAGGACGTCGACACCGCGGGCGGCGAGCGTCAGAGCCGCGCTGGACACGAAGCTGGGTGAGAGGCTGCTCATAACGACAAGCGTATGGCCGCTCGTTGCCCCCGCCAGGTAGCCGTTCGGCCCATTGAGCACTTGGTCGGCCTGCGTCGCGTCGCGGACCATGAGGATGGTCACCTCGGCACGGCGTGCAACCTCCGCCGGGTTGTTCGGTCTGTCCGTGGTGGCCAAACCGGCGGCGTCGACCGCTTCGGGTCGGACGTCCCAACCGATGACACGGAAGCGTCTGGCGACGTTGCGGCTCATCGGCACGCCCATCTGGCCTATTCCCAGAAAGCCGATCTGCATGGCTACTCCGTTCTCTGCGGATGTTGGGGTCACCAGGCGGTCCAGCCGCCGTCAACCAGGAGATGGTGCCCTGTCACGAGGTCCGCACCATCCGAGGCGAGGTACGCGACGGCCGCCGACACCTCCGCCATCCGGCCGAGCCGTCCGATGGGGAGCCGTCTGGTTACTTCGTCGCGAATGCTCTCGTCTTCGAACATTTGTCGGGCCATCGGGCTGTCAATGAAGGTCGGACCGACCGCATTGACCCGGATGCCGTACTGAGCCCATTCAATGGCCAGTACCTTGGTGAGTTGCACCAGCGCACCCTTGCTGGCGCAGTAGGCAGCTCGTTTGTAGAAGCCGACCTCCGCCATCTGTGAGGCGATGTTGATGATTCTTCCCCCGGTGCCCTGGGCTCGCATCTGTTGTGCAGCGGCTTGGGCAAAGAAGAATGCGGCCTTGAGGTTGAGTCCAAGGACCGTGTCCCATGCATCTTCGGTCACGTCGAATGCGTCTTGTTGAATATTTGTGCCAGCATTGTTCACGAGGATGTCAATCTGGCCGAGCTCCGCGACGACGCGCTGGACCAGTGCCCCGCACAGTCCGATTCTTGTCACGTCGGCTGGGATTGGCATTGCAGTGCGGCCCATCGCGCTTACCTCGTCCGCGACCACCTCGAGCGCCTCGGCCCTGCGGGCCACGAGCGCGATGTCTGCACCGAGCTCGGCCAGTGACAGCGCGATGTGCCTGCCGAGGCCGCTGCTGGCTCCTGTCACCACTGCGACGCGGCCGTCGAGCCGGGGGCTGGGTAGATACGTCATTGCAGTCTTTCCACTAGCGTTGGGCACGAACGGACGGTCGCCGCGCGTGGTCCGCACCCGCTGCATAGTCGGTAAGGCATCTGGGGTCTCATTGGCCGACTCGGCGCTCGTGGCCCTCCCAATAATGGGCTCGGACTTCTCGTCGCAGCAGCTTTCCGCTGCTGGTCTTCGGTAGCTTGTCGACGAACTCGACTGTGGTCGGCTTCTTGTAGCTGGCTAAGTGTTCTTGGCAGACGCTGATGACCTGTTCAGGCGTCAGTTCGCATCCGGTGCGCAGGGTGATGACCGCCGTGACCGTCTCGCCCCAGTGGCTGTGGGGGGTCCCGATGACGACGACCTCATCGACCTCCGGCAGGAAGGTAATCGCCCGTTCGACTTCGGCGGGATAGACGTTGAACCCGCCCGAGACAATCACGTCACGCTTGCGGTCGACGATGTAGAGGTAACCATCCTCGTCGAGGTAGCCGACGTCACCCGTGCGAGCCCAGCCCTCTGGATTGATCATGTCCGCCGTGGCATCCGGTCGGTTCCAATAGCCCAACATCACCGAATCTCCCCGGACATGGATGTCACCCGGTTGCCCGCTGGGTGACTCGGATCCATCCTCCTGGGCGATGCGGAGTTCGACGAACGGCGTCGGCCGCCCGGCGGACGTGAGTCGAGCAGGAGGCGGTTGCCCGGGGACACTCCAGTGCCCGGAGGGCGGTAGCGCGGTGAGGGGGACGAGTGCTTCGCTCAGCCCATAAAATTGCACGAGCACGTCGCCGAAGACGGCGGCCGCACGGAGAAGGGTCTCCGGCGAGACGGCCGAACCGCCGTAGGGAATCGCGCGGAGGCTGGACAGGTCGTACTTTCCTATCTCCGCTGCCGCAGTCAGTGACGCCAGCATCGTCGGTACAACCGGCAGTACGGTCACGCGCAGTTCTTCGACCATACACAGAACCTCGGTGGCCTCGAACCGTTTCATCGTCGCTATTGCGGCTCCGCGGAGGTAGTAGGCGCTACCGATCGACCCACTCAGGTGGCTCATCGGTGCTGCGTGCAGGAGGACATCGGTGTCATCGATGAGCGGAAGTTCGGCCATGAGATTGCGGACCATGGCCATCCAGTTGTGGTAGGTCAGCATGGCGGCTTTCGGCCGACCGGTCGTCCCCGACGTGTAGAGGAGTACCGCGACGTCACCAGCCGCCGTCGTTGTCTGGGGCGGCGGGTCGGCAGGCGCTGACGCGAGCAGATCGGCATAGCCGACGACATCATCCTGGTCGGCGCCTCCGACTCCCACCACCGAGCATAAACTGGGCATGTCACTCCGGCGACGCGCGAGTTCGGTCGCCCTGGCGACGTCGGTCAGGACGACGCTGGCGGTGCAGTCGTTGATGATATCGACGACTTCCCGGACGTGCAGTCTCGGGCTGAGTGCAGTGCGCACGTATCCAGACACAAAAATTGCCTGCTCAATTTCGACAAATTCGGGTGTGTTCTCCAGCCAGATCACGACCCTGTCGCCCTGCTCAATGCCGAGTGATACCAATGCGTTGGCCAGTCGGTAGACGCGCCTCTCAAGGTGCGCGAAACTCGCCTCCCACCCGTCACCGAGGATGGCCGGACGTGCGGCGTATCGCTTGTAGCTGCGCGCGAGGATTGCTCCCATGCTTGGTTCCACGACCCTGCATCACCTCCTTTCGAAACTTGTAACGTGGCGCCATCGCCACTAGCCAGTCGGAGTTAGACTTTTGCGGCCTGACGGCGCTCCACTGAAATGATGTGGCTGCATGCCATGACGGTTTCGCCTCGCTGGTTGGTCACCACACAACGCTCATCGACGAAGCCCCGCTCCGGTCGCTTGCCGTCATCGCGCTTGGCGCCAACAGTTACTTGAACCGTAATGGTGTCCCCGATGTAGACCGGACGCACGAACCGCAGCGTGTCGTACCCGTAGCTGAAGGCACGCGGGTTGATTTCCGCGGCGCTCATACCCACTGATACCGCGAAGACGAGCGTGCCGTGGGCCATGCGAGCACCGAAGGGCTGCGTTTTGCACCATTCCGCATCCATGTGGTGCGGGTAAAAGTCACCAGTGTGCCCGGCGTGCACAACAAGGTCCGTTTCAGTTATCGTGCGACCCGTGCTGATACGTGCCGCGTCGACGGCGTAGTCCTCGTAAAACATGTCCGTGGCCATTTAGTTGTCTCCCAGTATGGAGGAAGAGCAGTCGTCGCTGACCGACCATAATGAGTTGAGTTCCCGCACGATCTGCGCGCTCGGTGTTCCGGTGCGAAACAAGGCGTGCATCACGTGGCCCGCTTCACGTTGGTACTTCGGGTAACCAGGCATCTGTGGCCGCAGCATCGCAAGGTCGAGGGTCTTCAGGGTGTCTACGAAGAAGTTGCTGGCCCTGTCGTTTACTTCTCGGTCCGTCCACGCGGTGCGGTGCCCTGGCTGCCCACCGCTGGAGAAGTACAGTCCTCGCTGACTTTCCGGGCTGTTGGTGAACGCGACGAAAGAGGCTGCGACGTCGACGGCGGTGCAGCGGCGGGATATCGCCATGCCGACGCCGCCCAGCACTGCGCCGACCGGCCCGGACGTACAGGAAGGAATGTCGGTGAACCGCACCACTGCGCGGGCATAGCCGTTTCTCGCGTAGTTCGAGTACCCGAAACAGAGCGGCGTATAGACGATCTCATTGGTACCTGCCATGGTGTCCAGCACGCGGATGGGGTCGGCATCCAGCGAGAGCGGGTGCACGAGCTTCACCAAGCAATACAGACTGTCGAGCGCTTTGACTGCCAGTTGTTCATCGAACCCCGTCGCGCCGGGCCAACGCCAGTCCCCCACCCCGTCGGCGTCCTCATCCCCGACGTTGAGGTTGGCGCACAGTGCCAGGAAGCTGCAAAACAGATGCGTCGGGTTTAGCGGGATCGCCACCGGGTGGCCTGGCCGACGCGCGAGCTCCAGGACATCGTCCCAGGACCGCGGGACCGCCTCGCCGAGCGAATCGAGGAGGTCGGGCCGGTACGCTGCAACCTGTGCAGCGGCATCCGTGGCCACGGCCCACTGGTGGCCGGCCCGCTGGTAGCTGCGATGGCTTCGTCCCACGCTGTTCGCAGCCTGGTCGTCCAGAAAGCTGGAGGACAACACGTCATCGAGCGGTATGAGCGCCCCGGAGGCCGCCGCAAGACCAACAAATGGGTGGTCGATCATGAGCAAGTCGTAGCGGCCAGCCAAATCGGCCACCGACGTCTCCTCAAACTCTTGCAGCGACCTCGCGTCCCAGTAGATCGAAACATCCGGGTAAGTTTGGCGGAAGCCCTCGCTCGCCGCTCGCAGCGGCGCTATCCCACGAGTATGGCTCCATGTCATTCCATGAAGTTCAACCACCTGCACGTCTCCATTTCACCAAATTCATTAAGCACTTAACTTGACATCAACGTGGAACTACCACGCCGACCGCCACTATCCATGAGACTTCCCGACGACGATGAAACACATGTCATCAATACATAGGTAGTACCTCCATGCCAACAACGCGCTGTTGAACCGTGGCGACAGCGCCGGTATCTATTTGAGACATAATGGCGATTACTTGCGGGTCGTCAGACCGGACAAGTACCGCTGCGGGACTGAGTTCGTCGGCACAGGAAGCGGCTGCGGCTTGTGTGAGAGGCCAAGTGATCAGGTGCTGGTCGGCAAGGGATAACCCGAGTGCGGTGCGATGCCAAACGGCGATATCCACAGTGCGAGCAGCGATCGCGGCTGGTAGCAAAGGATAGCTGACGGGTGTATACAGCCCGCGAGGAAACTCACACCGGGTGAGGACGCTGTGGTCGTCGGAGTCTGGATCGATGCCGACGAGGGGTTGGCGCGGCAACTCCGTGCGCGGGCTGTGCGCCATGATTACGACGGAGTCGGACGCGTAATAGGAGCCCGGCTCGAAGGCGAGGATCAGTTTAAGCTGTGCCTGGGGTCCGAGGTGTTCGTTAGCGGTAGATAGCGACATGACAGCGAAGTCAGCGCGGCCGTCGCTGAGTGCCTCACAGCGGCGTTGTGAGCCGTGCGCGTACGTCAGTGCGAGCGGTACGCCGAGCTGCTCGAACTGTGCACCGAGGCCAGTTGCTAATCCTTGGAATTCTCGACTGTTCGGCAGAGGCAACAAGCCGACGACGGTACGTCGGCCAGCTAGCCGCCAGAGTGCGCCGAGGTCTTGACGGATGAGGAAGGAACCTCTGTTTTGCCGCGAATCCAAGACGATAAGTTCCAAGTGTTCGAGTTCTTTTAAAGCTGCCTGCACCGTCCCGGTACCCACACCAAGGTGTGTCCGTAATGTATTAATGTTGGGTATACGGTCGCCGGGGTGAAGGGTAATGAGGAGGTTAGCAATCTCTTGGGCAACCCGATAGCCTTTTCCGGGGGGATAGGTACGAACGTCTGTCATCGGCATCCTATGTTCCTGTTCCATCGTGTTTTTCTTTGACGAGTGACCCTACCGATCAGCTGCCGGCGAAGTGGGCTGCACGTTTGTGAATGAACGCATCGATCCCTTCCCTGGCGTCGGCGGTGGCGAACAAGCCGGACAACGCTCTTTGCTCTAGGGTCAGCGCTGTTGGCAGCGCGGACTGTAGGCCGGCGTCGATGACTTGCTTCGCGGCGCGTATCGCCAGGGGCGCGGCTGCTGCCAGCTTGTCGGCCAATTCGATCGCTGTCCCCAAGAGTTGTTCATGGTCGACTACACGACAGATCAACCCATGGGTCGCCAGCTGTTCGGCGCTCAGGCGTGCGCCGGCAAGTACCACCTCTTTAGTGGCCCGGACGCCGATGGCCCGCGCCAACCGCTGGGTGCCACCGCCACCCGGGATGAGGCCGAGCCCGACCTCTGGCAAGGCAAAGCGTGCGGCGGTAGCAGCGAGTATGAAATCACAACACAGCGCAACCTCGAACCCTCCACCAAAGGCATACCCATTGACGGCTGCGATTGTGGGAATCGGCAGGGACTCGAGCGCGTCGAAGGTCCGTCGTGAAAGCCGCTGATACGCATCGAAGTCTTGCTGGCTGGTCTCGTGGTATTCGGTCACGTCGGCGCCTGCAATAAATCCGCGACCTGTGCCGGTAAGCACGAACACCCGAACGGTGGGATCGCTACGGAGTTGATCTAGGTAGTGGCCTAGTACCTCGACCATCGGTCGAGATAGCGCACCGAGCCGGTCTGGGCGTTCGACCCGCAGGACCGCGACGTCATCGCGGCGGTCCTCTACTAGGCCTTCGACCAAAATGGTGCTCACGTCTGCGTCTCGGAGAGCAGCGCAGCAAGCTCTTCATCGGACAGTACTTCGGTCAACACTTCCTTGGTGTGCTGTCCAACAGTGGGTGGGGGATACCGCACACTCCATGGCGTTGCGCTCAACGTTATCGGGCAGCCAATGAGCTCCAGCCTTCCGGCCGTGGGGTGATCGACGTGCACAATCAGGGGGGAACCGTCTGCGCGAAGTTCGGCGACTGCTTCGCCCATAGTCCGCACCCGAGCGCACCACACATCGGCGCCGCCGAGTACGGATAGCCAATGCTCGGCGCTTTGTGCTCTGAAAATCGGATCGAGCCGTTCCTTGATGGTGTCGCGATCAACCCACGGGTCCAGTTCGGGTAGGTCAAGGAGACCGACGAGCGGCGCCAGCACCTGTAGAGGGGTCATCGCGAGTGCAATCCACCCGTCGCTTGTGGAGTAGATGCCGAACGGCGCGGAGAGCCACGGTTGAGCGATACCGGCGCGGGAACGCTCAGCCAGCTGCCGTTGGTTGACTGTAGCAGCGATCTCCTGGCACTGAACGGACATCGCTGTCGAGAACAAATCCACTTCGACTCGTTGCCCAACACCGTGCTGATGGCGGCCCACGAGGGCAGCGAGCACACCGACGACCAACGTAAGGGCAGTCGTGGCATCACAGATTGAGGTGCCCGCAGCGGTCGGCGGGTCGCTGCGGCGGCCCGTGTTGTAGGCGAGCCCGGACATCGCTTGAATGAGCAGGTCCTGGCCGGGCCTACCTTGCTTGGCGTACTTAGTGTCTTGTCCCCAACCGGAGCCTGAGCAGTAAATGATGTCGGACCGGCGGGCACGGAAGGCTTCGTAGCCCAGGCCGAGCCGAGCCAACACGCCGGGTCGAAAGTTCTCGACGACGATGTCGCAGCGTTCCCCCAGCCTCAGCAACGCCTCCATGGCACGTGCGCTCTTCAAGTCCAAGGCCACTGAACGCTTGTTTCGATTCATGGCATAAAATGCCGCGGAGTCACCGTTTATGAGCTCACCCATGAGTTCTAGGCCTCGCTCCCACTCGCCGTTGCCGGCCCTCTCCACCTTGATAACGTCCGCGCCGAGGTCGGCTAATAGCTGTGTGCCGTACGGGCCGAGCATCATCTGAGTAAAATCCAGGACTCGGACACCGGCGAGTGCCCCGAGTGCCGGTTGGCCTTCCGGCTGATTGTTCATGCGGTACCTTTCCTAGGCGCTGACTATCGTTAGCCGTAGGCAGAACGGTGGCGCGCAGGTCGGCGAATATCGGTCACTGTCCAGTCGACTGCTGCGGGAAGGCGGCAGTGTCACGTGGCGAGTTCGGTGGCGGGGGTGTCTCCGGCAGTTCCAACTCGCGGTACCGCTTGGTGCTGCCAAACAGTATTAAGCCGATCGCGCCGGCTGCGCAGATCACAGCGGCCAGTCCGAAGGTGAGTCCCCAAGAATGAGTGGTGTCGACGATGTAGCCGACGATAAACGGGGCCAAGATGCCAGCCAGGTTGGCGATTGAGTGCACGAAACCAACTACACCACCAAAGCGGATACGGGGGACAAGGTCAGCGATTATGGCGAAGTACTGCGCACCGGTCAGGTAGAGAGTGAATACGACGGCGGAAGTCAGTGCCACCGCTGCAGCGGCACTGGTGGCGACGATGGTGGCAGCTTGGAACCCAGCCGTGAGCAGCAGGCAGACAACGATGATCCACTTGCGTGTCTCGGCGTAGTTGCCGGTCTTGTTCGCGATCCAGTCGGTAACTATGCCGCCTGCGCCGAAACCAATGAAGCCAGCTATCCAGGGTATGGCACCTGCGAAAGACAGTGACGACAGGCTAACACCGCGGGCCTGAAGTAGGTAAACCGGAAACCAAGTGAGGAAGGTGTAGAGAACCCAGGCGTAGCCAAAGAAAGCGAATGCGGTGGCGAGCACCAGCGGTTGCCGCGCGTAGTAAAGGAGTCCAGGTGCATCGTCGCCCGCTGTTCCATCGTGGATTGAGTGATCATGGGCCGGCGCGCTGCTCGGAGTCTCGGCCTGCCCTTCCTCGATCTCTCGGACTTCCGCGGCGGAAACCCAAGGATGTTGGGCAGGTGTGTCCCGGACAACGACAACCCAGCCGACAGTAAAGAGAAGCCCGATGGCTCCGAGAATAATGAACGCAACCCGCCAGTTGTTGTTCGTTGCTTCGAGGATAGCAACGACGAGAGGCGCCGCAATGGCGCCTCCCAAAGGTGTGGAAGACTGCGAGATGCCGAGTGCCCGGCCGAGTTCTCGCCTCGGATACCAGTTGGACATGGTCTTGGCTGTAACCGAGGCCTGCGGTCCCTCGCCGATCCCAAACAAAAACCGGATTACCAACAGGCTCACGAAACCAGTGCCAGCCGCGGTCAGCGCAGTAAACGCCGACCACCAGGCGATGGCTGCGCCCATGACCTTGCGGGGGCCGAGCTTGTCCGAGAGGTAGCCGCCGATGAAGTTGAACGGGACGTAACCGAAGAAGAAGATGCTCGCGACCAGGCCGAACTGCGCCTTGGTCAGGTCGAATTCTTTGATGATGAACGTGCCAGCGATCCCCAAAGCCGCGCGATCAGCATAGTTGAGTCCCAGCACGAGGAAATCCATGCTCAAGACGGCCCAACGTATGCGCAACCTGCGTTGCGGCGGCGAGGTTGTGGTGCTCTCTTGCGTTGCCACGAATCACACCTTTCCTGAGGCGGTTAACTACGCTGACCGCAGTCAACGCCGTGCGGCCTTGGGCCCCCATTAGCTGAGGCTGCCCCGTCCGTAGGGCCACGCCGCTTATGACGACGGGTCCATGCCCGGTGGGGCCCGCGGGAGCGTCTTGACGCCACCTGCCGGGTCCGGTGCAGTGTGACGCACCACATAAAGTACGGTTGATTGTATAACGCGTCAAGGTCTTGGGCACATAAAGTTGAGAGGGGCAAGATGGACAAGATGACCGTGCGGACTTCCCCGCAGCAGCGGGTGGACGGACTGGTGGAGGTACTGCGCTCGCTGCTCCCTGACGGTGCGGTGGCCGTGGCTGCCGACGACCGCGCGTCCCACGCCGCGGACCGGTGGCCCCGCGCGGCTAAGTGGAGTCCCGTCGACCGGGCACGTCGCTCGCCGGTGGCGGTGGTCCGGCCCACGACCACCCGTGATGTTGGCCTCACGGTCCGTGCGGCGGCCGATGCGGGCGTCGCCGTCATCCCCTACGGCGCTGGCTCAGGGGTCGTCGGTGGTGTCGTGCCTCGTGTCCCAGCCCTGTGCCTCGACCTGAGTGGCCTCGGCGGTGCCCCTTCCTTCGATGACGCGGCGGGTCAAGTTACGGTCGGCGCGGGGGTGCTCGCCAGTGATCTCGAGGGTGCGCTCAACGCGCGCGGTCGGCGACTGCCGCATTACCCACAGTCGCTGTCCCTGGCGACGGTCGGCGGCCTGGTCGCCACCCGCTCCTCGGGCACGTTCAGCAGCAAGTACGGCAACATCGAAGATCAACTGGTTGCCGTTGAGGTTGTGCTCGCGGACGGCGTGGTCGTGCGCACCCGTGCCGTGCCGAGGTCGTCGACGGGTCCCGCGTTGGCGCAACTGTTCGTCGGTAGTGAGGGGACGTTCGGCGTGATCACCGAGGTGACGCTGCGGACGCTGCCATTAGCTGAGTGTACGGCCTTCCGTGGGGTCGCATTCGGCGGTCTGGGGGCAGGCCTCGCCGCCGTCCGTGGCCTACTCGACCGAGGTGTGCTGCCCGCCGTGATCCGGCTATACGACGAGACGGAGGCGGTGCACTTGTTCGAACGGGCCGGCCTAGCAGGCGCCGACCGGTGCTTGTTGATTCTCGGATTCGACGGTGCTGCGACGGTTGTCGAGGCCGAACTGCAGGTTGCGCTCGCCGAGGTTGCAGAACACGGTGGGGGTGACATCGACAGCGGTATCGGGGATGTTTGGGAACGGACCCGATTTGACGCGAGCTGGCTGGAACGGGGCAACGCCGGTGCGGGACAGCTGGCAGACGCCATCGAGGTGTCCGCGCCGTGGCCCGTGCTCCTCTCGTTGCACGGTGAGGTGCTCACAGCGCTCTCCCCCTATACGGATACCCGGTACGCGCACTATTCGCATTTTTACCCCAACGGCGCGGCGATTTACTTCATCTTTACGACAAGTGGAAAAGACTCGGAATCTGTGGTGGAACGTTATACGGCCGCGTGGAAGGCTGCGCTCGATGCCGTTCTGGCCGCCGGCGGTTCTATCAGTCACCATCACGGTGTCGGCGAGGTCCGGCAGGCGTGGATGTCAGCCGAGCTGGCCAGCAGTCGGACGGTGCTCGCCGCACTTAAGCGCGCCCTCGACCCCAACAACACGCTCAACCCCGGCAAACTCGGTTTACCCCACTTACCCCACGACCTCCTGGAGGAATCATGACCGATTCGCGTCCCGTGGCGGTCACCATTGGTGACCCTGCGGGCATCGGGCCCGAAATTAGTCTCCGTGTCGCCGGCGACACGGAGTTGGCGTCGGGAGTGCCGGTGGTGCTCGTTGGATCCGCCGCCCTGCTGCGGCGAGTTGCCGCGCACCTCGACCTGTCGGTCCGTGTGGAGGTCATCAGCAGCCCGGACCAGGCTGCTGGCCGGCTGGGGACCGTTTACGTGCTCGACGTTCCTGGTCTGGACGCGGACGCTGTGACGCCCGGTGAGTTGTCGGCGCCCTGCGGGCAGGCGTCAGTCGACGCGATCCACACAGCCACCGAGCTTGCCGTGTCCGGTGCGGTGAGTGCCGTGGCGTCGGCCCCAGCGAACAAGGAGGCCTTCAACGCCGCTGGCCACCATTTCGAGGGACAAACCGAAATATTCGCGTCCCTGACCGCGACAGAGTCATTCCACACCATCCTCGTCGGGGGCCCCCTGCGGGTGAGCCTCGTCAGTTCGCACTGTTCGATGCTCGAGGCGGTTGCGCGCGTTCGCGTCGAGCGCGTCGAGCGCGTCCTGACTCAGCTCGACGAAGTCATGCGCAATGAATTTAACGTCGCTAGTCCGCGCATCGGTGTTGCGGGGCTCAACCCGCACGCCGGCGAGAACGGTGTCCTCGGCACCGAGGAAATCGAGCAGGTACTCCCGGCCGTGCGTCGGTGCCGCGACCGAGGGGTGCACGCCACGGATCCGCTTGCGGCCGACAGCCTGTTCGCCGCCGCTGAAAATGGCCGCTACGACGCCGTGCTCGCGATGTATCACGACCAAGGAGCCATCCCGCTCAAGCGTTATGGGTACGTCACGTACGCCGCCGGCCTGCCTATCGTTCGCACGACGGCCGGCCACGGCACGGCGTTCGATATCGCCTGGACCGGGAAGGCGCACCCGCGCCTGCTGGCCCAGGCGGTCACGCTGGCCGCTGACCTCGGCAGCCGCAAGCCTGCCCGGCGGACTGCTACGGGGAACACTCGGTGAGCTCTCCCCGGTGGGCCGTGGGTGTCGTCGCCGATGATCTCACCGGAGGGGCTGCCATTGCGGGAGAGTTCGCGGCGCGCGGCACACCCACACTCGTGACACGAGCCGACACGGCACTCGACAGCACCGCCGTCGTCGTCTTCGATACCGGCAGCCGACATCTCGAGCGTACCGAGGCGGTACGCCGGGTCGCCGCTGTGACGGATCGGCTCCGGGCGAAGACGTTACTGGCGATGAAGAAGGTGGACAGCGGCCTGTTGGGTAACGTCGCCGCCGAGTTGGCCGTGTTCGCGGAGCGGTGGGCAGCACCTGTAGTGCTCGCGCCGGCATGTCCTGCGGTGGGTTGGTGCACGGTGGCGGGCCAGCAGGTGCACGAGCGCCACGCCAGCATCGATGTTGCCGCCGTCATAGCCCAGGTCACTGGCGAGAGGCCCGCGCTGCTCAGTCTCGACGTCGTTCGTGCGGGTGTGGGGAGTGTCGCGTACCGGCTGCGCCACGACCGGGCGACGGTTACCTTGGCCGATGCCACCACGGTGGAGGAACTGGCCGTCGTCGCTCGTGGCGCGGTAGAGGCCGGGGTGACCGGTTTCGCGGGAACATACGGGCTTGGTGCCGCACTTGCGCCGCTCGTCGGCTCAAGCGCGCCAGCCTCTCCTCGGCCGGCGGGCGAACCAGCCAATCTCGTATCGGCGCGCGCCGGGCACGTGCTCATTATCGTTGGTTCGGCTGCCGAGGTGGCCTGCCAGCAGGTCGAGCACCTCCGCCGTGCTGGCGCCGATGAGATTGCAGTCAATCTGTGCGCGCTGCTCGGTGGACGCGGCGAAACGGAGACGGCCCGGATACGTCGAGCGGTGTCCGCCTGCAAGGAACCCCTCATCCTCGTGCACACCGCCGTTGGCGCAGCCCACTGTGAACGAGTGCAGGCGGCAGATGGCGGGTCAGTGGGTCACCTCGCTCCAGTTTTCGCCCCAACGCTCGCCGAAGCGGCCGAGGCGGCGGAGGCGCACGCGGCGCTCTTCCTGGTGGGCGGGGAAACCGCCGGGACGGTGGTTGACAGGCTCGGGATCCACTCCCTTGTCGTTCACGCCGAACTGGCGCCGGGCGTGCCGCTGGCGGTGACATCAGGTCCCAACGCCCGGCTCGTCATCACCAAGCCTGGAGCGTTCGGCGGCCCGTCGACCGTGACGGAGGTGGCATCTCGAGTGCTCCAGCTCTGATATGTAAGGAACTTTGTCGAGGGGCAGGGTGAAGCGACGCCCTTGGCCGTTGTCGTGGACGCCGCTTCTGTTGAGGGAACGTGGCAGCGTCAACCCGTCGAGGCAACAGTGCTGGTCAGTAGCCGTTCGTAGGCCTCTCTCGGGGTGAGCCAGCCGAGGACCTTGCGGGGGATCTCGTTGAGCTCTTCGGCGATGGCGGTCAGGTAGGGCTGGTGGTCGGTGATCGGCGTCGACTTGGGCAGGTAGCGGCGGATCATCCGGTTGGTCTGCTCATTCGACCCGCGCTCCCAAGGCGAGTGCGGGTGCGCGAAGTAGATCTTGATGTCGGTTGCCGCGGCGATGTGGGCGTGCCGGGCCATCTCGCTGCCCTGGTCAGGGACTTGCGGAACTGAGCTTCCCCTGGAACCGTGGAGACTTCTTCATGGTGGATGGTCGGTCTTCCAGGGACAAGTTCTTGCTCGGCGTGTCGTTGCTTTGGTCGCCGGTGAGTTCCTCGCTGAGGACGACTTCCTCACATTCTCTGAACCTGGATCCACCGTCTGAATTCGGTGGCCTTTCTTGCCACAATTTTTGGGTACCGTGCTCAGGATTCGGTATCGGGGGCAGCTGTCATCGGCCGGTCTGCCCGGCTTTTCCACTGGGTCCTCTGGTCGTGCCCGTTGGGGCTGGGTGGTCAGGCTGCCGTGGGGGTGGGTGGCCCGGTGGTGACGGTGTCGAAGAGTTGTTGCCACCCGGTTTCCCAGGGCCAGTCCCGGGGCAGGTGAAGGGTGGGTCGGCGCCCGGAGGTGGCGATACGGGCGGGGACGCTGATCAGGTGCGCACGCAGGGACGCGGTGGTGGCCTTGGTGTGCGGCCCGCCGGCCAGCGCCCCGGCGGCGCGGGTGAGGTTGAACGCCATGACCGCGCACTGCAACCAGGCGGCGTTGGCCTGAAAATGACCTGAGGGCAGATGCGCCAGCGCCCCGGCCCGCAGGTCGGCGTGGACTTGTTCGATGATGGCGTGCCCGCGGTGCTGGGACTCGGCCTGCAGCATGGTGATCGGGGTGTCGGTGAACACGGCGTGGTAGCGGTAGGTGTCGAACAGCACCCCCTGCCCACTGGCGGTGGGGGTGGGTTGGAGGCGTGTGACGCGGCGCACGATCAACCGGGCGGTGACGTGCTCACTCTTGCGGCGGCTGGTGAACGCGGTGTAGTCGAGCTCGGCGACCTCCGCGTCGGAGACCCAGCGTTGCTCGTCGTCGTCGAAGATGGCGTTGGGGTACTTGATTGGCGTCCACGCATTGTCGTCGATGTTGGCGATCGCGGCCTGCACCGACCGGTTTTGGCGGGCGGTGATCGAGAAACAGGCCCCGGCCCGCCGCGCGGCGGCCACCACGGCGTGGGAGTAGAACGCCGAGTCACCGCGCGTCACGATGAGGCCGCCGTCCCGCCCGGCGCCGGCGCCCTGGGCTGCGTGCACACAGCTGGCCACGAACCGGGCGGCACCGCGGGCCGAGCTGGTCGACCCTTTGCGGAGCAGGGCCCCGCAGATGAGCGGGGCCCCGGTAGGGGTGGTGACCGTGCCGAGCAGCGCGTTGAGTCCTTTGACGCCGTTGTAGCCGTAC
>JAABUV010004877.1_pt1 | contig 15648 bp, 14 predicted proteins | sample 5559971 | NCBI WGS metagenome assembly JAABUV01 (sample SAMN10711881, study PRJNA513362) | rock metagenome | isolation source: Antarctica rocks | place: Antarctica: Victoria Land, Knobhead nord | collected 2015-12-19
GTTTCCTTGACGGCGCCCTTGATGGTGCCGGCAAGGTCGCGGGCCTTGGGGCTGTGCGAGTGCTGGTGGATGCGGCCGAGCAGCTCGCGCATCTCGTCCTCTGGCGTCACCAGGCGACGGCGCAGGGTGCGGAGCGTCTTCTGCTCCGGCGGCAGGTCCGGGTCCCACAGCATGTCGGCGAGCAGGCAGCGGATGAGGGCGCGTCCGCGTCCGCCGAAGAACTTGCTGGACCCGGCATCGGCGCGGCTTTCGCCGCTGATCCAGCCGACCACGGCGTCCACATGGGTTTCGGCGGCGGGCGAGCTGGTGTCGATCCAGTCCAGCACGTTGAAGGCGCAGGCGCCGGCCTGGAACGGGTCGAGGGTGACGACCTGGTGGCCCATCGCCTGCTCCCGGTGGCCCTGCATCATCGGCCCCATCTCGCGCGAGGGGTCGAGCACGACGGCGCTACCGGTCCAGGTCAGCAAGGTGGGAATGCCGGCCGAGGTGGTTTTGAAACCGCCGGCGCCGGCGAAGACGAGGGCGTGGGTGGCGGCGGACCGGCAGGGGTCCACCAGCAGCGGCGCCCGACCGCCCATGCCCCAGGTGCCGCGGTCCCCGGGATCGAAGGCGCCGCGCTTGGCGGCGCGGTCCTGGTCCACGCGGTACGCCTCGCCGACAACCAGGCCGCCATAGGCCGGGTCCGGGCCGGGGAACAGCTTCAGCGCGCGGGGCATGGTGAGCCAGTCGGCATGGCCGAAGTTGTCGGAGGCGCCGCGCAGCAGGGAAGGGCTGGGTCGGCTGCCGATGGGCCGGGCGCGGGTGGCGATGCAGTAGCCGATGAAGGCCATGAGCAGGCCCGCGACGATGGCGAACTTGTGCGGGAAGCTGGCCTCGTTGAGCAGCGCCAGCGGCGGGTAACCCGAGACGCCAAAGTACGGGCGCAGGCGCACCCACTCGGGCCAGGCGGTGAGCGCGGCGGTGGCGGCCATGCCGGCGACGCCGGCCAGCGCCATGGCGTGGCTGCCGGCGCGGATGCGGTGGAGGAAGACGCCCCCGCCCATGACCAGGGCCGGGCCGAGCAGGGCGACAGTGGGCCAGGCAGCGACGGCAGCGGCGTAGCCAGTGGTCCAGGTGACGCCGGGCTGGCTGGACGGGAAGGTCAGTAGATAGTCGGACCACCAGCCATAGGCCAGGTTCCAGGCGTACCAGAACAGCCACAAGGGCCAGAGCTGGACGGCGACGCGCAGCCCTGCCCGCAGCAGGTCGTAGCCGGCGCGGCCGATCACTCCGCGGCCTTTGCGGCGTCTGTCCCTTCCGGTTGCCCACCGGCTTCACCGATCCCGCCAACCTGGCGGGTGGTGCCGCCGTGCGCCTTGGCCAGGGCGTCGGCGTCGCCAGGGCGGGCCAGGCCCTCCCAGTGCTGCATGACCTTGCTGTAGCGGAAGCCGGCCTTGCGGAGCGCGGTGGTGGCGTCCTTGGGGAGTGGGGCCGTGAAGGTCAGCAGCACGGCCTCCTTGCCCTCGTCGCGGGCCTTGGCCTCGCGGGCGAAGGTCCGGCCGCCCAGAGCGGCCCACTTCTCGATCTGGGCCTTGTCGTCGGCGCCGTCACGGAGGGAGAGCAGGGCACCGTAGAGGGCGTTGCTGTCTAGTTCCAGCAGGCCGACCTTCTCGACCAGGGCGCCGGCTTCGACGAGGCGACGGGTGCGCTGCTTGCGCTCGTCGAGCTTCAGCTTGGCTTCCGCCTCGGCAAGCCGGGCCTTGGATTGTTCGTGCGCGCGCAGGCGTTCAGCAAGGGTGCGGACCATCGCGTTCTCTCCGACGCGGTTGTAGGGCAGCAATCAGCACTACCGTCGTTCGCGAGTAGGGCAAGAACAAACTAGGAGATTCCGCAGGCGGAATGCTGTCTAAGACAGGGACGCTCAATCCGATCCGGTGATGCCGTCCACGAGGATCAGATTGCGGCTCAAGGCGTTATCCCGAAATGCGAGAGCCGAGGCGTACTCTGGCGAGCCATACCAGGTGCGTGCGCGTTCGATATCAGGAAACTCGACGACGATGATCGTAGTCGGCGCCCAGCTTCCTTCCAGGGCGGCGATGGGTCCGCCGCGTACGAGGTAGCGGCCACCATGATGCTGGATCGAGGTTGCCGCGCGTGACCGGTAGGCTTGGAAGGCTTCGGCATCCTTCACGGTCACGTCCGAGATCAGGTAGGCAGGCATCTTGTCTGCTCCATCAGTTTTATTTGCACGGGTCATCACCAACGATGGCGGTCACCTCGACTTCGACCCGCGCCGTGCTGGGGGTCAGGGCAGCGATCTGGACGAACGTGCTGGCTGGCCGGACCTGGCCAAACGTCTCGGCATGGGCGCGTGCGACGAGCGGGGCGTCGGCCATGTCCACGACGTACACGACCGTGCGGACGACATGGTGCAGGGTAGCCCCGGCTTGGAGTAGCACCTCCTCTACTATCGACAGGACTGCTTTGGCCTGATCGTAGGCGTTCCCATTGAGGTGGGGTAGCCTGGCCGTTGTACCGGAGACGAATACCTGGTTCCCGACCCGGACGGCACGCGAGTAGCCGTATTCATCCTCGTAGGCATAGCCGGATGCAATGTTCTGCCTGGACATGCCGATCCAATATCAGGTGGAAGCAACCGCGTCAGCGGGTTCTGGCGTCCGCGCGAGCGTCAGCGAGCAAGGCAGGTCAGACGCAATATGCGTTGCTGCGCAACGCGGCTTGAAACGGGCCAGCAAGGAAGGCTAGGCTCCCCCCGTGGCCATCGCCTTCGCCCGCGCCCGCTACCTGTCCCGCGCTGCCGGCGGCAACGCCGTGCGGTCTGCGGCCTACAACGCCCGCGAGGCGATCCAGGCCGAGCGCACCGGCGAGCTGTTCCACTTCCGCCACCGCGACGCGCCCGAGCACCACGAGGTGCTGCTGCCGGAGGGCGCCGATGCCCGGTTCGCCGACTGCGCCGTGCTGTGGAACACGGCCGAGGCAGTAGAGCGTCGGAAGGACAGCCAGGTCGCGCGCGAGATCGTGCTGGCGCTGCCAGCCGACCGCGAGCTGACCACGGCGGATCGGATCGAGCTGGCCCGGACGTTCGCCGAGCAGCACTTCTTGGCCAAGGGTCTGGCCGTGCAGCTCGACGTCCACGCGCCGCATAAAGAGCGCGGGGAAGGAGAGGGCGCGTGGGCCGAGGGGACCGGTGGCGACCACACCAACTGGCACGCGCACCTGCTCATCACGACCCGGCGCCTGGAGGGCGAGGGGTTCGCGGCCAAGAAGGCGCGCGACCTGGACCCGGAGGTGCGCCGGGCCGGCACGCGCGCCGTGGTGGCGGACGGCGAGGCGTGGGGCGAGACCTGGCGGGCACACCAGGACCGCTACTTCCAGGAGCACGGCATCGGGGTGCGGGTGGACGCGACGGCGGCGCACCCCGGCGAGCACATCGGCCCCGTGCGGATGCGCAAGGTGGACAGCCCGGCGGCGGCGCGGGCCGAGGTGCTGCGGGCGGCGAACGAGGCGGCAGCAAAGGACCCGGAGCAGGTGCTGGCGGTGCTGACGCGCAACAACGCCACCTTCACCGAGCGCGAGCTGGACCGCTACCTCGCCAAGCAGCTTGGGGCAGGGCCGGACGGGACGCCCGATGCCGCCACCGCACGGGACATCACGGACGCGAAGCGGGCGGTGCTGGGACACCGGGACGTGCTGGCGCTGTACGACCGGGATACGGGCGAGGCGGCCGGGCGGTTCACCACCGTCGGCGTGCGCGAGCAGGAGCGCACGGCGCTGGCGGACGGGGCGGCGGTGGCCGGGGCGCGGCACCACCAGGGCGTGATAGCCCGGCACCAGGAGGCGGCGCTGGAGGGGCGCACGCTGCGCGACGACCAGCGCGCGGCGTTCGAGCACGCCGTCTCGGCTGGCGGGCTGAAGCTGGTTGAGGGCCGGGCCGGCACGGGGAAGAGCTACACACTGGCCGCAGTACGGGACGCGCACGAGCGGGCGGGTTACCGGGTGGTCGGACTGGCCCCGACCAACGCCGTAGCGCAGGACCTCAAGGCGGATGGGTTCGCGGAGGCGGGCACGGTCCACTCGGCGCTGTTCGGGATCAAGAACGGGCGCAGCCCCGGCTGGGATTCTCGGACCGTGCTGGTGGTGGACGAGGCGGCGATGCTGGACAGCCGCGTGACCGGCGAGCTGCTGGCCGAGGCACGGCAGGCCGGGGCCAAGGTGGTGCTGGCCGGGGACGACCGGCAGCTCACCAGCATCGAACGGGGCGGGCTGTTCACCGAGCTGCGCAAGGCGCACGGGGCGGCCGAGATTACTGAGGTGACGCGGCAGAGGGTGGGCTGGCAGCGGCAGGCGGCGCGCGACCTGGCCGAGGGCCGGTTCGATGCTGCCGTGCAGGCGTTCGACAGGCATGGGGCGGTGACGTGGACGGCGGACCAGGACACGGCACGGGCCGCCCTGGTCGAGCGCTGGACGGAGGACACCACGGCGGACCCAGGGGCGAGCCGGTTCGTGTTCGCCTATATGAACGTCGAGGTGGACCGGCTCAATGCGGAGCTGCGCGGGGTGCGCCGGGACCGGGGCGAGCTGGGCAGCCCTGACACCGTGCTGGCGACCAAGCACGGCGAGGCCGCCTTTGCGGCAGGCGACCGGGTGCAGTTCACCGACACTGCCAAGAAGCTCGGCATCCACAACGGCAACGCCGGGACCATCACCGGGCTGGACGCCGCGACGGGGCAGGTGTGGGTGCGGCTGGACGCGCCGGCTGGCAAGGAGGGCCGCGTCGTCACCTGGCGGGCGTCGGAGTTCGAGGGCTTCCGGCACGGCTACGCGGGGACGATCTACAAGGGGCAGGGCAAGACGCTGGACCACACGTACCTGCTGCACACGCACCACTGGCGGGCGGCGGCGAGCTACGTGGCGCTGACCCGGCAGCGCGAGAGCGCGCAGGTGTTCGTCTCGACAGAGGTGGCCCGGGACGCGGCGCAGCTTGCGCGGCAGATGGGCCGGGGCGAGGTGCGCGCGGCGTCGGTGGCGTGGGCCACCCCGGACGAGCTGGCGCCGGAGCTGCGGCAGCGGGCCGAGGCGGAGCTGGCGGACGCGGCCCGGCCGGCGCCGGGCGCGGCTGCCCGGCCTGATAGTGGCAGTAGCGCCCGCATCGGCGAAGGTACCGTGCCGCGTGCAAGCCAGGACCAGGTTGCCACCCCCGCGGCGTCCGTCACGGCCCAGGGATGGCTGATCCCGCCCTATGCGGACCTGTCAGGGCAGGGGCGGGACAGCTTGGGGCGGGGCACCAGCCCCGGGGCGGTTGCAGCGGCGGTGGCCGCCGACAAAGCGGTGCAGCGCGAACGGGAGGCGCGGTGGAGCTACCTGCAAGGGGCTTACCGCGATCCGTACGCGGCCCGCGCGGCGCTGGACGAGCTGGCCAAACGGCAGGGGTGGACCAGTGCGGCGTCCCGGATTGCGCGCGAGCCTGAGCAACTTGGGGAACTGCGGGGCAAGACAGGGTTGTTCGCTGGCGCGAAGGCGCGAGCGGAGCGGGACGCGGCGCAGCGCGCGGCTGGCGCCATCGGGCCGAGCCTGGAGCGGATCGGCGCGGCAGAGGCACGGGTGGAGCGGGGCTATCGTACCGGGGTAGAAGCGCAGCGCGCGGCGGACGCGACCGGCATCCCGCGCCTGTCCGCCGCGGCCGAGGCGGCGGTCTGCGCCATGGCCGTGGCGAAGGACGACCGCATCCGGGGCGAGGCATGGCAGGCTGTGCAGGGGGACAAGCAGGTCGCGGGCGAGCTGCGGGCCTTTGGCGCGGCGGTGGAGCAACGGTTTGGCGAAGACAGCGTGCGCGCTATGCTGCGGGCCGGGGGCCGCCCGGGCGCAGTTGCGGCGTCGTCGGTCGCGCCGGAGCAGCAGCCGATGCTGGACCGGGTGGCCGGGCTGACCGCGGCCTTGAAGGCAGGGGAGCGGGCCGGTGCGGCAGCGGCCCAGCGCGAGGCGGAGAGCGAGCGACAAGGGCAGCGCCGAGGGCTGCGGATGTAGGGCAGTGCCCGACGGGGCTGGACACATCCACGGCTAGGGTCCGGTCGCATTTCGTGACTTGCGGCGGTCACGGCGCGGCTGATTGGCTTGCTCCTTGGCGAGGAGAGATGATGCAAGTCCTGACTGATGCGCAATGGGCGAAGTTCGAGGTGGCGATTGCGGCTGCCGGCATCCGCGGTGCACGGCCGCGGGTTGAAGACCGCTGGACGATTGAGGCGATCATCTGGCGCCTCGACAACGGTGCGAAGTGGCGCTCGATCCCGCCTGAGTTCGGCGATTGGCATCACGCCTACCTGCGGTTCCGCCGATGGGCGGTGCGCGGGGTGTGGGATAGGATCATGGCCCACCTGGTGGCCGAGGGGGAGCCGCAACTGGCGTTCGCTTGCGTGGATGGCACGATCGCGCGGGCGCACCAGAAAGCGTCGGGTGCCCGGCCCGGCAAAGACCCGAGTTGAGTCTGCGACTCATTCGCGGCGTGGCCGACCGGGTCGAAGCGCTGGGCCGTTCGCGAGGCGGCCTCGGCACCAAGATCGTCGGTGTCTGCGATGCGGCCGGGCGCCTGGTCGATTTTCTGCTGCTGCCGGGCCAGGCGCATGAACTCGCGCCGTCCTTGACGCTGCTGCGGCGGCTGCCGAAGGCACCCTCTTGGGCACTTGCGGACATGGCGTGTGACGCGAAGGCGTTCCGCGCCGAGATGCGCGCCATGGGCACCATCCCTGTCGTGCCGTCTCGGCGAGGCGCCAAGGATCCGCAGCCATGCCCGGCCTACATGAGCTATGTCCGAACCTGGGTGACGACGGTTTGAGAAGGGCGGCGTATCGAGGCGGGTGGAAGCCTGCCTGAACTCCCGAAGGAGCCGATACGCCATGTCGAGCAGTAGCACCGTCGTTCCCCTCCGTCAGCCCGATGTGGTTGACGACCCGCTCACGGCCGTCCTGCGGGACGGCGCCCGCCGCCTCTTGGCGCAGGCGGTGGAGGCGGAAGCTGAGACGTTCCTGGCCACCATGCGGGAGATGCGGCTGCCGGACGGGCGCGAGCGCCTGGTTCGGCACGGCCACGGCCCGGAGCGGAGGGTGCAGACCGGGATCGGCCCGGTCGCGGTGCAACGGGTGAAGCTGCGCGACCGGGGTGCCAGTGCTGGCGACGTCGGCGCCGAGCGCATCCGCTTCACGTCGGCGATCCTGCCGCGCTGGGCCAGGCGGACGCGCAGCCTGGATGCCTTGCTGCCGATCCTTTACCTGCGCGGGGTGTCGATGGGCGACTTCCAAGAAGCGCTGGCCGCCCTGCTCGGCCGCGACGCCCCGAACCTGTCGCCGTCGGTGGTTGCGCGGCTGCGGGGCGAGTGGGAGGCGGACTACGCGCGCTGGCAACGGCGCGACCTGTCGGCGCGGCGCTACGTGTATGTCTGGGCCGATGGCGTCTACCTGCAGGCCCGCATGGAGCCGCAGGCCGAGTGCATGCTGGTGCTGATTGGCGCCACGCCGGAAGGCAAGAAGGAGCTGCTCGGCTTCCAGGTAGGCGTGCGCGAGAGCGTGCAAAGCTGGCGGGAGCTGCTGGTCGGCCTCAAGGCGCACGGCCTGGTCGTCGCGCCGGAGCTGGCGACCGGCGACGGGGCGCTCGGCTTTTGGAAGGCGCTGGACGAGGTGTCGCCGACCACACGGCACCAGAGGGCGCGACCGCATTCGACGGAAAACCCGGGTTAGCGCCGGGCTGAGTGGCCACTTTGGGCGACGGCAGGACTTCGCACCAAATTCTCATACATCAGTTCGATGATGATCTACCAACTCTGTTGGGTTGAGCAGCACCACGAGCTTGAAGCCGGGGTCTGAAGCGGGGACGAGCGTCAGCTGCTGAAGTCGGAGCACGCGCCTATCGCGCACGTTGAAGGCGCGCTCGCCGCCTTCGCGCTCCATGACCTGCTGCTCATCCCACCAGCGCCCGAACAGCTCGCAGCCGGCGCGCAACTCGTCGATCAGCGTGGCGGTGATCGGCTTCTGCATGCGCCCGACCACATCGGCGCGGAACTCGGCGAGCAGGCGCCGCGCCCGCGCCTCCCAGTCCACGATGAAGCGGCGGGCGGACGGATCGAGGAACACGTAGCGCAGCAGGTTGTGGTCCGGTCCACCAAGCCAGTCGCAAAAGAGTGCGGCTGCTGCCTTGTTCCAGGCGCGGGCCGTCCAGTGCGCGTCGAGCACGTAGGCGGGTGCATGAAGCGCCTCGACGCTCGCCGAGAGCGTCGGCGGCAGCGCGTCCGCGCCGCCACCGAACCGCACCGGCTCGGCGTGGCCGGCCAGCTCGAACAGATGGCGACGCGCGGCGCGCCCGAGCTTCAGCACGTCGGCGAGGCGGCCGGTTGCGGCGGACGACATGGAGACGTCGCGCCCCTGCTCGATGCGCGTGTACCAGGTGGCGCTGATGCCGGCGAGCAGCGCCAGCTCCTCCCGCCTGAGCCCGGGCGTGCGCCGCCGCGGCGTAGCGGCAAGCGCCGCCGCGGCGTAGCGGCAAGCCCCGCCGCCTCGGGCGGCAAGCGCTCGCGCTGGGCGCGCAGGAACGCACCAAGACTGTGCCTGCGTTCGTCCGCGTCGTCGATCATGATCGCTCTGATACCAGGATAACGCCGGTCATTATACCTGCTTCAACACAGGCCTATGCTGACGGCGAGCAAGGAGAAGAGAGCATGGCGAACACGCTGGAGCAGTTGTCAGCCGACCAGTTCGGGCCGCGGGCGCAGGCCTATGTCGCAAGCGCGGTGCACGCCTCAGGCCCGGACCTCGACTGGATCGAGACGCATCTTCGGGATCGCGGAGATGCCGCATTCCTTGATGTGGGCTGCGGCGGCGGGCACGTCGCCTACCGCGCGGCACCCCATGTCAGCTCGGTCACGGCGTGCGATCCATCCGCTGACATGCTGCGTGCGGTCGAGGCGACGGCGGACGAACGTGGCATTGCGAACCTCGTCACCGTTCAGGCCCCTGCCGAGCGGCTGCCCTTCGAGGATGGCAACTTCGACGTTGCGGCGACGCGCTTCAGCGCGCACCACTGGGGCGACCTCGACCTTGGCCTGCGTGAGGCCGGTCGCGCACTCAAGCGCGGCGGCTTGTTCCTGGTCGTCGACGCTGCGGCAGCGGCGAGCCCACTGCTTGACACCCACCTGCAGGCGATCGAGGTGCTGCGAGACCCGAGCCACGTCCGCAACTACTCGACCGCCGAGTGGGTGGGGGCATTGGGCCGCGCCGGCTTCGTGGCCGAGGAGGTGCGCACGTCACGCGTCAAAATTGAGTTCGCGCTCTGGGTCGAGCGGATGCAGACGCCCGAGGTCGCCGTCGCCGCTATCCGCCGCTTGCAGGGCTGCACGTCGAATGAGGTGCGGCGCCACTTCGAGATCGAGGCCGATGGTAGTTTTCAACTCGACACCGTCTGGATCGCGGCCACGAAGCGCTGAGTGATCCGGACCAGCACGCTGCCCGTAGCATGGCGGGAGCACGCATGGGGAAGGCCGATGAGGACGCCTGAAGCAATCCGCGCCGCGGCGCACGCCTGGTGCGGGGCCTGGAACGCACGCGACCTCGACGCGGTGATGGCGCACTACGCTGATGACGTCGAACTGAACTTGCCTACGGTTGTCGCGCGCTGGGGGCATGCCGACGGCTGGCTGCGCGGGCATCAAGCCGTACGCGCCAACTTCGCGGTTGGGATGCGCAAAGCCGACCTCTGCTTCGAGTTCGTCGATGTGCTGATCGGCGCGAACGACAGCCATGCGGTGCTCTATCGCCGGAAGAACGGCGCGCTTGTCGTCGATCTGATCGAGGTTAATGCCGAGGGGCGCGGGCGGCGGTTGGTCGCCTGCTACGAAGCCGGTCCTAGATGACCCGCCATCGCCAGGTGCAGCTGTGCACTAAACCCTGCTGATTTCAGCTCTTCAAAGCCCAGCGTTTCCGGGCGGTTTCCGAGGTGGCCATGGCTGTGCACGAACCTAGAGTATAGTGTCCGCTCTCTAGTGCAGGGGGCGATCATGGGACGCGGTGCGATGCGGGTGGCGATTTACGCCAGGGTATCCACCGCTGACCAGAACCCAGAGCTGCAGGTGCGGGAGCTGCGGGACTACGCCGAACGCCGCGGCTTCACGGTGCATCGCGAGTATGTGGACCAGGCCAGCGGCGATGTTCGCCGCCGCAAGCGCGCGCCCGAGTTCGACGCCTTGATGGCTGACGCTCGCCGGCGCCGCTTCGACTGCGTGCTGGTCTGGAAATACGACCGCTTCGCGCGCTCCCTCGGCGCGCTGATCGCGGCCTTGCAGGAGTTCCGCGACCTCGGCGTGGACTTCATCAGCCACACTCAGGCGATCGACACCACCACGCCCATGGGCCGGCTGTTCTTCCACGTCATCGGCTCCTTCGCCGAGTTCGAGCGCGACGTCATCGTCGAGCGGGTTAAGGCGGGGCTGGTCAACGCACGCGCCAAGGGCAAGCGCCTTGGCCGGCCCGTGCGCGATCCCGGCGCGCAGGCTCGTGTTGTGGCCCTCAAGAGGGAGGGGATGAGCCTGCGCCAGATCGCCGCCCGCGAGCGCCTGTCGGCCTCCGGCGTCCGCAAGATGCTCCAGCAGGCCGGTGTCGAAACGGCGGCCCTGGCGCCGAGCCAGGCTTGAGCCGTGGGGCCGCCGGCAGCCCCGGCTGCGGCCCGCCCCATACCGGACGATGCCCATTTCTACCGTTTGCCGGCCGCGATCGATCCGATGACCCTGCGGCGCTACTTCACCCTGCACGGGGCAGACCGCGAGGAGGTGGGCCGGTGCCGGGGCGTTGCCAACGCGCTGGGCTTCGCCATTCAGCTTTGTGCGCTGCGCTGGCGCGGCCACTTCTTGCGCGACATGGTCGGCGTGCCACCCGCCATTGTTGAAACATTGGCCGAGCAGACCGGCTTCTTGTCCCTGGCGCTCGCGGCGTCGCTGCAAGGCTACCCGGCCAGCGAGGACACCCGCCTTGACCACCACGAGCGCATCCGCCGTCACCTCGGCTTCACCCGATGCGGGACGGCTGAGCGCGCGCGCCTGCTCGACCACATGGTGGCGACGGCGCAAACCGTGCCGCGCGCGGCGACGCTCTACCCGCTCGCCTGCCGGTGGCTGCTGGAGCAGCGCATCGTCCGCCCCGGCCCGAGCACGATCCGCGACCTGCTGGCCAGCGCACGCGACCGGGCGCTGGCCGCGACCTTCGAGACCCTCACTGCCGGCCTGCTCCCGGAAGCGTGCGAGCAACTCGATCAACTCCTGCTCCCACCCGCGCCGGCCGACGGCCAGGCTGTTTCCACACGGTCGCGGCTGGACGCGTTCCGGCTTCCAGCGGCGGGCGCATCGGCTGCCGCTCTCGTTACGCTAACAGCTCGGCTGGATGAACTCAGCAGCCTTGGCTTCACGCGGTGGCCAGCGCTGCAAACCATCCATCCCGCAACTCGGCGACTGCTCGCGGGCTGGGGGTATGCCTACGACGCTTGGAGCTTGCGGCGCTTCGAGCCGGCGAAGCGCCGCGCCATCCTGGTCTGCACGCTGGAGGCGGCATTCGCAGAGGCGGCCGACGCAATCGTCGAGATGCAGGACAAGCTGATCACCCGGGTCCACAACCGCGCCAGGAAGCACCGGGCCGACCTGCTGCACGCGACGGACGCGGCCAAGGCCCACGCCGTGTCGGTGCTGGAAAACCTCGGCGGGCTCGTGCTGGACGAGCCGGGCGTGCCGGATGCCGAGCTGCGCGCGCGCATCTATGCGCGCCACCCGCGCGAGGACATCAGCTTGCTCGTCGAGGGGTGCCGGGGATTACGCGAGGGCGACCCCGGTTCGCACCTCGGCTTCGTCGGGCGCTGGTACGCTGTCACGCGCCAGTATTCGCCAGCCTTGCTGGAAGCCGCACCTTTGTGCTTTCCGCCAGGCTCGGAACTGGGCCTGGCGGTCGAGCACCTGCGCCAGGTCAACCGGGACGGGCGCCGCAAGCTGGGCACCGACGCGCCGCTGGGCTTCCTGCCGCCGCGGTGGCGGCGCCACGTCCTGGGGGCAGCAGCGAGCGCCGGCGAAGAGCGGGCGATTTCTCGGCCACATTACGAAGTGGCCCTGTTGTCCACCCTCAACGAGCGCATCAAGAGCGGCGACGTGACCGTCGAGGGGTCACGCCGGTGGGCCGACTTCGACAACTACCTCATCGCGCAGCCGGCATGGGCGGCCGAACGCCTGGACTACTACGCTGCCCTCGGATTGCCGACCGACCCGGCCCAGTTCATCGCAGGCCTCGACCGCGAGTTGAAGGCCGTCACGGAAGCGGTCGAGGCCCGGCTCGCCTCCAACGCCGCGCTCACCATTGATGCTCGGCGGGGCCGCTTCAAGCTTGCCCGGCCTCGGCAGGGTGATGGCGAGGATAACCTGCCGCGGGCTGCGGAAACCCCGCTCGGCAGGCTGATCCGTCGCCGCCTGCCCAAGACTGACCTCGCCGACGTGCTGATCGACGTGGACAACGAAACCGACTTCGTGCGCCACCTGCTCGGGCCGGGGAGCGGACGCGCAGCCGCTGGGCTCAAGCGGCGCAACGTGCTGGCCGCCCTGCTTGCCTGCGGATGCAATCTCGGCCCCGAGCGCATGGCAGCCGCAACCCCCGGCACCACGGCCCACGAGATCGCCGAAGCCGCCGACTGGCTGCTGACGGAGGACGCGCTCAAGGCGGCAGTGATCGAGCTGGTCAACTACGCTTCACGGCTGCCGCTCAGCCAAATCTGGGGCTTGGGAAGCACCGCGTCATCCGACGGCATGCGCTTCCATGTGCCGGCAAACATCCTCTCGGCCGATTACAGCCCACTGCTGGCCGACCGTGGCGTCACGCTGATGCGTCACACCCTTGACAACTACCTCCAGCTTCACGGCAAGCCGGTCCCGTGCCGTCTGCGCGAGGCCTTGTTCTCCCTCGACGGCCTGGTCGAGCACGATACCGAGCTCGACCCCCGCGTCCTCTACACGGACACCCACGGTTCGACGGAGGTGGTGATGGCGACCGGGCATCTGCTCGGCTTTTCCCTGGAACCACGTATCGCCGACCTCGGCGACCAGACCCTCTACAAGATCGACCGCGAGGCGGCCTATCCGGGGCTCGATCCCATCCTCACCGGCACGGTCAAGACGCACCTGATCGGCCCGGCCTGGGACGGAGTCGTGCGCCTGGTCGCCTCCATGCGCGCCCGCACCGCTTCGCCCTCCCTCATCCTGCACCGGCTCGGCTCGTATGCCCGCCAGAACAGCCTGCACCAGGCCCTGGCCGAGATCGGCCGGGTCCGGAAGACGGTGTTCGTGCTCCGCTTCCTCGACGATGCCAGCTACCGGCGGCACATCGGGCAGGAACTGAACAAGGGAGAGCGCTCGCACGTGCTGTCGCGCTTCCTGTTCTTCGGCAAGGAAGGCGCCGTGCGCGGCCGCACCTTCCAGGACCAGGTCAACACCTTCTCCTGCCTTGCTGTCCTGCACAACGCCGTGGTGGTCTGGAACACCCTGCGGATCGGCGAAGTCGTCGCGCAACTCCGCGTGGAGGGTCACGTGATCACCGACGAAGACCTCGCCCGCACCTCGCCGCTGCTGCACGCCCACATCAACCCCTTCGGGCAATACCGCTTCGACCTGGAACGGATGCAGCGTGCTTAACCCGGGTTTTCCGGCAAATGCGGTCGCGCCCTCTATCCGGCGGTAAGATGAGAATTGGCTATGCCACAAAGCTGTGTAGATTGGCCGTCTGACGCCGTAGTGCGTGATCGGCAGCCAGGGCCAGGGGTGTCCGTCAAACGAACCCTGACGGACACTGCGCCGGGCGCAGGCCGAACCGTTTGTTCAAACGGATTGTTTGAAGGAGTGGACCAGCTTGAAACTCGATGCCTCAAACTCCTGAAACATGAAGCCCGAGCTGCTGATACAGGCTGTCACGCCCGGTCGGGCTGAGCTGCACGGCACGGGAACCAGGTGTTCGCGTCAGCCATCCAAGATCACAGCAGCGCCGCAGCATTTGCGTGCCGAGTGGCCCGGCCAAATGGTGCCGGCGCTCCGTCCAGTCCAGGCACCGGCAGGCGACACCGTGCCGCCCCGGCCGGAGCGCGGTCGCATCGATCCCAAGCACTGCCGCAAACCACATGGCCCCGGATGGGGTGACATCCAGCCGCTTGCCGCCTGCCGGGGCGAGTAGCCCGCGGCCCTCCAACGCCGCCGCGACTGCAACACCCAGCTCGCCGGCAAGGTGGTCGTAGCAGGTGCGGGCGTGGCGAAGGGCGCGGGCCTTGGGCGTCCGCACTGCTTCTGGCCGGATCGGCTGTCCGGCGTGGGACGCCAGACTTTCCAAGATGGCGGCCACCCCCGGCCCAGCCAGCCGGTAGTAGCGGTGGCGACCCTCGCGTTCGACAGTTAGCAAGCCGCCATCGGTCAGCTTGGCCAGGTGTGCGCTCGCGGCAGGGGGCGACATGCCCGCTGCGGCGGCCAGCTCGCCCGCGGGCAGCGCACGGCCGCCCACGAGAGCCGTCAGCATGGCCGCACGGCCGGTGTCGCCGATCAGCGCGGCCACGGTCGCGATGCTGGGTTCGCCGTCCATGGTTCAGGATTACCTGAAACGTCCGCCGCCGTCCATCGCCTATGGTGTGGTCGCCTACTTACAAGGGAACCGCCAGCCATGCCGAACGTCGAGCAACGCCTGTCCGAGATGGGCATCGTGCTGCCCAAGCCCTGGACTCTGCCGCCAGGCATCACGGTCCCGGCCAGCCTGGTGCGGGTGCGGGGCAAGCGGGTCCTGGTGTCGGGCCATGTGCCGCTCGACGCCGAGGGCGCCGTGGCCGGGCCGTTCGGGCGCGTGGGCGCCGAGCTTTCAGCCGAGCAAGGCCAGCAAGCGGCCCGTGCGGTGCTGCTCGCTATCCTTGCCAGCCTCAAGCACAAGCTCGGCGACCTCGACCGGATCGGCGCGTGGCTGCGGGTCTATGGCATGGTCTGCGCCGCGCCGGACTTCACCGCCTTCCCGGTGCTGATGAACGGGGCATCGTCGGTGATTGCCAATGCGTTCGGGCCGGAGGTCGGCGACCACGCCCGTGTCGCCATCGGCGTCGCTGCCTTGCCCTTCAACGTGCCCGTCGAAATCGAGGCGGAGGTGGAACTGGCGTGAAGCCGCTTCCCATGCCAGCTACCATCCTGCAACGCCGTGTGTTGGCAGCGACCGCCATCAGCTACGTCGTCATCATCCTCGACACCTCCATCGTCAACGTCGCCTTGGAGACGATTGCGGAGGCATTCACGGTCGGGATTACGGGCTTGCAATGGGTGGTGAACGCCTACACGCTTGCCTTTGCCAGCCTGTTGCTGACTGGGGGCGCCCTGGGCGACCGCCTGGGCGCGCGCCGCATCTACCTTGCGGGCCTGGCCACCTTCACCCTTGCCTCGGCACTTTGCGGGGCTGCGACCAGCTTGCCGGTTTTGATAGCCGCCCGCATCCTGCAAGGTGTCGGCGCTGCCATGCTGGTGCCGTGCTCGCTCAGCCTCATCAACCACGCCTACCCCGATCCGGTGCAGCGGGCCAGCGTGATTGGTTTGTGGGCAGGCTTCGGCGTGGCTGCGATGGCCGCGGGTCC
>JAABUV010004878.1_pt1 | contig 15647 bp, 29 predicted proteins | sample 5559971 | NCBI WGS metagenome assembly JAABUV01 (sample SAMN10711881, study PRJNA513362) | rock metagenome | isolation source: Antarctica rocks | place: Antarctica: Victoria Land, Knobhead nord | collected 2015-12-19
GCGCGCAGGAGCGGCGCACATCCCGGTAGAGCGCGCGAAGCCGCGCCGAGCGCCGCGCACTGCCGGAGCCGCGCAAGCGCCGCAGCACGCTGCAGGCGTAGAGCGAGACTGTGAGCTGCCAGCAGACCGCTAAAGCTTACACACACACTTATAAAGGCGGCCTGCCTTGCACAGAGACTCATACAGATATTCGGTGCAACACGGAAGGAGGAGAGGAAGGGGCAGGGGCCGCGCCTGGTGAGGAGCACATAGTGCGCCATCTCGGCCAGCTCAAAGACCTCCAGCAGGTCTGCCAAGGCCGGGGCGTCAGGGATGATGTAGTGGCTGGCGTCAGCTGCCAGGGCGGGCGCTGTAGGCGAGCACGAAGCACAGGCTGCACTCCCGCAGCGCAGGTCGTCCCGCAAGTACTCCTGTAGGCAGCAAAAACGGTTGAGCTTATCCCTGGTGCTTGCTGACGCGACATATCAAGCACAAGTAGCGCAGCCAGCGACCAGCGCCAGGCTGAATTACGCGACGGGCGGAGTCACAAGATGCAGTGCACGTGCCTCTTCCACGTTCAGCTGCGCCTGTCCCTTGCGCAACCGGTAGTTGGTACGGCACTGCGCGGACAGATCGCATGTCAGGAGCAACGTTCTTCGCATGAGTCCTGTGTCCAGATAGCAAGATGTGCACCGCACCCTCCTCGGACACGAGCACACTGATGGGCCGGCGCCGCCCTGTTGATCCCACATCCTGCACGACGTTCTGTTCTGGCTGTGTGTGAAGGTGGCAGGCTGGATGTAGGGATGTAAGCATAAGCGCAGCAGGGCACGTGCGATGCATACATCAGCGAAGCTGAACACCTGCAACTGCTATCTCCCGTCGAGCTTGTCTGCAGACTCTGTCACAGAACACTGTCGCTCCTCGACACCGTATATGTAAGCGGTTTGCTGCTGGCACAGCAGGTGCTGCTACCGCAGACGCTCAGGCGCGAGCCGGCCGCATGCGCTTCAAGAACCGCTACCTGCTGCTGGAGCTGGTGTGGAAGGACAAGCGCAAGGACGACCTGCTGCTAGAGCCGGCGCTGCTGGCGCGCTTCCGCGAGGCCCTCGCCGCCTGCTTTGGCGACCTTGGCGCAGGCCTGGCGCTGCAGTCGCTGCAGGTCAAGTACTACAACGCGCTCACGGGCCTCTGCATCGTGCGCTGCAGCCGCGAGCAGCACCGCCAGGCGCGCGCTCTGTTGCTCTGTGCGGACATTCACGCGGAGTGTGCTTCCACCCGTTGGCTCCTGTTGCTTGGTCCTGCTGCAGCAGCCAGTACCTGGCCAAGTGGTCTGTCTACTGCAGACTTTTAACGTCACCTGCGCACTCTGGCACACTTGTGGTAACTCACGAGTGGTCTCTGCAGGTCTGGTGCGCGCTGTCGACCATCACAGAACTCCGCCACCGCGCGCTGCTGGTGCACCTGCTGCACCTGGGCGGCACGCTCGCCAGCTGCCAGCGCGCAGCCCTGGCTCACAGCCGGGCCGCGCTCGCGCAGCTGCGGCTCACGGCGCAGCAGGCGCGCGCAGCTGAGGCCGCAGAGGCCAGGATACGCGCGCTCGAGTTGTGACCTCCTGGCTGAGGGGCTGCTTGCGGGGGTGGCGAGCGGCCAGCGTAAGAACACGCCTTGCGGGCAGCTGGGCACAGCGCGCTCACAGCGCCTCGCCGCACAGCAGTCAGGGGGGCACCGCTCAGGACACAGATTTTATGTTGTCCACCGCTGAGGTCATCAAGCCAGTTCGTGTATCTGTGCCGCGCAAACAAAACGCACTCCTGTTTTCTGGCATACACCTGCAAACGAGAGCCACCAAGGGCTGCATGCTCGTGCTGCGAAGTGCTTCAATTCATGTGCATGAGGCACCTGTTAGGCATGTCTGTGCCTGAAATGTCTGCAGTACTTGTCCACTATATAACTGACAGGTTTAACTGACAGGTTTAAAGGCTTGTCATGTCATGCAAGAAAGATTACGCACAGGCAGCACGGCAGTGTCATCTGGCAGTGAGGACAGTAGTAGCTGGACCTCCGATAGGCTTAACATGCATGAAAGTGCAGCACTGAGAGCATGCACGCCTGCTGCATGACAATCCAGTTCTGTGAATCTGCTCGAGTCTGCTGAACAAATCATGCTGCCCCACCAGCATCAGAGACCAAGGTGTGTGGCAATTATGTCGTAGCCATGATTTCTATCTGAGATACAGTTATCTACAGAGTCGCCAATACACTGGCGTGGCGAGCAACATGAGCCAGCAGCGGCACACGCAATAAAATTTCTCGGTTTTCATCACCCAAACAGCATGAGAGCTGTGCAGCAGGGCCCATGTGGACATGCGCCTGTAACAAGCAGCAGGGCTGGGGAACCCACCAGATACGCCCTGGGTACGCCGAAAGGCGCGCGCACCCAAAGGGCCTTTCATTCCTTCATTCATGGGGCAATACATGCGGAGTGAAACAGCAAGCTGTGAAGGTGCAGCACCCAGTGCTCAAGCCTCCCACGTGCCGCCAAGCAGTCAGAGAAGGCGACGCTTAAGTGTCTCAAATGTCAGCGGAAGCGCCCATGTCTGAGGAAATTCAATTCTCAATTCTGAGGTATGAGCAAGCCATCTTGACAAGATAATTATCAGATGTGCGCAGGAGCTCTGTTCAATCATTACCCCATGACCGCCCCATGACTTCGTCGCCACCTGCAAGCGCCAGGGACTCACGCTGACATGGTGCCGGTGGCCGCCGCAGCGGCCTCCTCCATGGCCTTGGCCCGCTCCGCCAACAGCTCCTGCTTCGCCAGCAGCTGCCGCCAACGCATGCAGCACTCCCTGTCAGTCCAAAGCGTCGGGGAGCTCTCTCAGCCAGCCACCCCGTGCTAGTACACTCTCACATCATGTCAGGCTGATGATCACGACGCCAGGGGCGCATGCGCTGTGCGACTGTCTTGCATGACAAATGCTGGGGCCGATGAGCAGAGAACAGCTGGCCGTAGTCACGCCATGACGCAATGGGCAGGCTCCCGGGCATGCTGGCATGCTCGCCGCCCGACGGCTCAGCGCAGCGCAGACTGCGGGCGCACCGCAGCCTCGTCCGCAATCCCCTGCTGATCCAGCTGCGCCTCCGCCACGGCCTTCTGCCGCAGCAGCTCCTCGCTGGCCGTGTCCAGCTGCGAGATCATCCGCTCGATCCGCTCGATCTGCTGCGCCGGCAGGCCGCCCGCCTGCACACACACCCCTACATATATCAGCTGCTGCCTGCAGCTTGCTATCAGGATTTGATCCACTCCAAGCAGCATCAAGCACTGAGTCAGCTCGCCACAACCGCTGTCGGTCACGCGCCAGCACGTGGGCGCCTGCAGGCCGGCGCGCCCCCTACAGCGCCTCTCTGTGCTGCTGGCGCACGGCGTGGGCGCGACCCCAGCCAGCACAGGCGGCTACCCGGGCAACTTGCAGGCTGGCGCATTCCTCTGTGAGCTGTGTGCTGCTGGTTTACCGCGTAAACGGTGCCCCAGCCAGCACAGGCCGCTGCTGGGCAGCTTGCAGGCTGGCGCGCTCCTCTGTGAGCTGTGTGCTGCTGGATTACCGCGTGAACGGTGCTCCAGCCAGCACGGGCCGCTGCTGGGCAGCTTGCAGGTTGGCTGGGCAGCTTGCAGGTTTGCGTACCTGGGCGGCTTGCAGGTTGGCGCGCTCCTCGGTGAGCTTGAGCGCGAGCCGCGCCTGCACGCCCTCCACCGCGCGCGCCAGCTGCGTGCGGCGCGCTAGTGCCTCCGCGCGCTGCAGGTTCTGCTGCAGGCCCAGCTTGTACTGCACCTGCTCCTTTGCGCGCTCCACCTGCGCGGCCCGGCGCGACTGCGCCTCTCAGGCAACCTGCACAGGGACTCGCTGTCAGAGAACGACTGGGGTGACACACTCTGCGTCGCGAGTCCTGCTGCCCTGCAAGAGGGAGCCTGCGCTGCCTAGGCCACCGAGGTCAAGGGCTTGCCACATATCAGGACAGCAGGCGAACGTGCAAGTGCTCGCGCTGGGCATACACGTCCAAGCTCTCTGTGTCTTCAGCGGGCACGGCACCTGCTGCAGCCTGTCCTCTGCTGGCGGTGCTTCTGCGGCAAGCGCAGGCGGCAGGGTGCACGTGAGCAGTGCGGCTGCAGAGGCAGCCACCAGCAGTGCGGCACGTTGTGCTCCATGTTTCGCGTCCTGCTATTACCGGACACAAGTGCTGAGCCTCTTCTCACAAGGCAACCAAGCAGTGAACTGCGTGTAAGCTAGACACACCTGCTCTGCGTCTCTCCTAAGAGATGCTCTGACAGCCTGCAGCGCACAGCGCCTGCAGGCCCGCCGCGTCGTTGGAGGGCTCAGCCCACAAAGGGTGCAGGGCGCCTCGCAGCGCTCAAGTCCACCACGGAGGTGTGCAGGACACGCATTTCAGCGTTGACAGGACTGGCAGCTACCGACGTGAGTTATCCAGAGTCCCCATTTAAAACGACAAGGCACAAGCTTGCAGACGGATAAGGGCTAGCCGGCTCTTCCCGGTAACTGCTGCATGCCCTAGAAGCAATGCTGCGCATTCAAAACTGTGAAACTGGCTGCACAAGATCATCTAGTGGATGAATGATCAACAACTTTATCCTGCCGCTGCATCCTATCCACGACAGCTCGCACCGACCACCGCAATGCTGCTGAGGAGCACAGTCGATGGCGTGCCTAGCGCCGACAGCTTCGATGTGCAGGACGCGGCCACGCTGTACTGGAAGCCTGTGCCGACAGTGCTGCGCATGCCGGACAGGGAGGAGCAGGTTGTGGAGCTGATGGTCCGCATCCTGTCTGGTGTCAGCCGCGCAAACCATAACTCCCGGGTGCGGCGCCGCACGCAGGGCCTGAACAGCGCTCAAGTCCGGCAGCCTGCCGTGGAAACCTGCAGCAGCGTCCTCAGTGTGACTCAGACGCTCTGAGCAGCCCTGTATCGCAACTGCTCAAGTGAGCGAGTGTTACCGCGCATTTCCACGGGTGCTTGGACGCTCCTAGCTGCGGCTTCACTCTGTCCACCTCTGACAGCAACAGCAATCGTCGTTGCAGCACTGCAACATAAACGAGGCAGGGCGCGTGGACTGCAGACTGGAAGGGCGCCTAGCACAGGACATAGATGTCACTCACCAGTGTGCAGCTTGCCTGGACGGCCGCGCGCCCAGGGGCCTCACAGGCGCCGCCCCGGCGCGCGCGCCAGGTGCTGCGCATCGAGCTGTCCAGCGAGGAGGACGCGCAGTTCCTGCACACGCTGGAGGTCAGCGAGGAGGAGTTCCAGGGCCTCAAGGCGGAGCAGGGCATCCTTGTCGACTTTGGCAGCTTCCCGGGCAAGGTCGTGTCGCTGCTGCAGAAGTGCAGCGTGGAGCGCTCCGCGCAGCCGCCCAGGTGCCCCCGCCCGCGCGCCCGGCGCCCGGCCTGGCATAGCTGCTTGCCGAGCTATCGCACCCTGCTGGACCCGTGGACCTCACGGGCGGTGCGTCGTTCGATCGCTCAAACACAGGTCGCGCTTACCAGGTGTACCTCACCCAGGTGACCTCTTTTCAACAAGCAGTCCTCCGGCCTGCTCCTGTGTTCCCGGCGCAGCAGGCTCGAGCGGCCGTCCCGCAAGCGGCCGCGCGCGCGCGCGCGCAGGTTCCAGGCGGTGCTGGCGGCGCGCGGCGGCGCGGCCACGCTGCGCGTGGTGGAGACGACCGACTTCAACCAGCTGCCGCACGTGTCGCTCGCCTTCCGCGCCGGCAGCGACGGCGCGGTCCGCGCGTTCCTGGCCGGCCGGCTGGCGGACGTCAAGAGCGCCTGCGCGGCGCTGACGCGCGACCTGCAGGCCGCCACGGCGCGCCGCGCGGCCCGCGCGCCATCCTGGCGCCGTCCATGCATTCTTGCGTCCTGGGCAGCGCTGTGCTGTCTGGGTGAAGCCTGTAGGCAGCTGGGTGTAGGGTATAGGGTTAGGGCGCGCACATGCGGTCCGTCAGCAGACGCAGCGCACGCTGTGGCGTCCGGCCAGGCGGACCGGGACGCGCTGGCTGCGCGGCTGGACGCGGCGGAGGCGGCGCTGCAGGGCGCGCGGCGCGAGGCCGCGGCAGCGGCACGCGAGTGCGCGGCCGCGACGCGCGAGCGCGAGGCCGCCGCGGCGGCGGCGCACGCGGCCGAGCTGGCGCGCGTGCGCGAGCGCGCCGACGCGCGGTGCAGCGACCTGGAGGCGCGGCTGCAGGCGCAGGCGCGCCGGCGCCGCCCTCTCGGCGTGCGGAAGCTGACTGGGCGAAGGGTGTCCAGCAAGGGCGGCGGTGCGCGCTTGCGCAGTTCAGCTCGCCTGGGCTGTCAGGCGGCGGCAGCGAAGAGCGTACGCTGCACATCCCTCTCCGATCCACAGATGCATACGTGATGCACACCATCCTCAAATGGGCGTGTAAAGGATCTGAGCAGTTCTAAACTTTGGTGAGAATACCCTCGGCGATCTGCCGGCATGGCTGTATTGACAGTGCACGGCCTGGACTTGCCCAGCGGCGCCTGAGCAGGGTCTGGGTGCCTGAGCAGCCCTTGCAGGGTAAGCAATCGCAGCATCGTCACGGGGCGCCGGCCGTGCAGGTGGACGGCGCGCAGGCGCGCTGCGCTGAGCTGGACGCCGAGGCGCGCGCGCTGCGGGAGGCCAAGCACGGCCTGGAAGCTCAGGCAAGGCCCGCTCCTGCCATATCGTAAGTTCATCGGATCCAGCAGCGCGCTGCAAGCGTGGGAAGACCTACATGTGCCATCTAGTGAGGCGCATGCCCCTTGAGCCCAGCTCGCACCCGTGAGCACCCGAGACCAGCCATGAGAGCGCATGATGATGGTTGCACTGCTCTTTCTCACTGCCTGTGAGCAGGGGCGTGCTGGTCAAGCTAGGAGAAGCAGTGTACCTGTGGTGCTTACGCATGTATGCAAACCAAGGCTGGCCGCTGCAAGCGCGCGCGCCCCGCAGGTGTCCGAGCTGGTTAGGGTTGCGGTTGCTGTTCGCCCCGCAGGTGTCCGAGCTGGTTAGGGTTACGGTTGTTCTGCGCGCCGCAGGTGTCTGAGCTGGGCCACGGCGCGCGCACGGCGGATGCCGCGGCCGCGGCGGCGGACGCGGAGGCCGCGCGGCTGCGCGCGGCCGCCGAGGCGGCCGCGCAGGAGCGCGCGGCGCGCGAGGCGGAGCTCGCCGACGCGCACGCGCGCCTGCGCGCCGCCGAAGACAAGGTGCCCGGCAAGCGCGCGTTCTGTCAAACCTCAGGGAGACAACGGTTTGAGGGCGCGGCCTGGGAGGCCTTGAAGAGCGTGCCTTGAGCAGCGTGGGATCTGTGGCCGTCAGGCATAGGGCAGGAGAAGTCAGGGCAGCCAGCGCGCCAGACCAGCAGCGGTCCGCGGCGGGCGCTGCACGCTGTTGCAGCTGAGCCGGCCCCACAGGCGCGTTTGCCCATGCGCAGGCGGCGGCGCAGCGCGAGCTGGGCGCGGAGCAGGCGGAGCGCGTGCGCGACCTAGAGGCCGGCGCGCGCGCGCTGGACGGCCGCTGCGCCGACCTGCGGCAGGCCGCGGCGGGCGCCGAGGCGCGCGCGCGCAGCGCGGCTGCGGAGGTACTCAAGGCCAACCGCATCATTGAGCAGCTCACGGCGCGCCGGGCCCTGCTGCATGCCGCGCCAGACGAGGCTGGACGGCGCGGCTGCCCTGCCTCAGCTGTCTTTCTGGGAGGACGCATGTTGCTAGTGGGACCTTCAGGTCATCGTTCTGTGCAGCGACGAGATGTCCAGGGGCGCAGCTCAGCAAACAGCTGTGATCCTGTCACCATGAGGCTCGAGTAACACGTGGCGGCTATACATGTACAGCTGGTCTCTAATGCAAAGTGCCAAAGGACCCCTTGCCAAGCACCTTGATCCATGCCGTGCGACAAAGCCCTGATGAAACCAGCCCTGCGCGCGCGCAGGGCGAGCTGCAGACGGCGCGCGAGCGCGCGCGGCGCAAGGCGGCGATCGTGGCGCACCAGGAGCAGGAGCTGGCCGCGCGCGCGCAGGCCGGCGACGCGGCCGCGCGCGAGCGCCGCGCGCTGGGCGCCGACCTCGCGCACGCGCGCGCGGCCGTCGAGCAGCTGCGGGTGCGCGCTCGCTCACGCCCGGTTCCATGTGTGATGGGCGGGGCTCGAACCAGGCCTGCTCAGCGGCCAGGCGCAGCGACGTGGAGGCCGACGGGCCATCATGCAGGATGACGTGTGGCATCCGTGAGGCGTGAGGCCAGCAGAGCACTGCTGTCAATCATCTGGCCATGAGCAGAACATGACTTTTTTGTTCACACTTCTTTGATCCGTTTCTGGGGGAGGACACAAGCATGCCCGAATCCTTTCATATATATGCGCCATGGTCCACAGCGTGGTCACGCATGGCGTGGTCTGATGACGGGATGCACAGTGCCTCCCCAGCATGGTCGGCCGCGAGGCCGGCGCTGCACCTGTGGTGGCGCGCAGGCAGCCGACCCAGCTTGCCGCACCAGGCCAAGGCCAGGGCTTGCGCAAGCGCCTGGCCGCCCGTATACCCTGCGGCAGTCGGATGCCTGCAGCCTGCGCGATCGCCCGACCCCTAACCCTAGATCCACCGCGGCAGGCGGAGGCCGGCGACCTGCGCGAGCGCCTGGCCGACGCGGCGCGCCAGCGGCAGGCCGACGAGGAGATGATCGGCTGGCTCAACACGCAGGCGCGCGCAGGCCACGGCTCCTGCGCCCAGCGCACGCCGCGCCAGGCGCCTGACCAGCGCTGCGCCGTCAGCTTGTACCTCATCACTATGCCTCTGGACGCGTGCGGCGCGGTATTTGCGCCTGTCATAGGGTGTAAGGAAAATAGGGTGGCAGTCTAGCTGTTGGACGTTGACGCTCGCGCTTGCCTACTCTGGTTTGCTTGTCAGGCTTTTGCCCCGATCACTGCGCAGCATGGCGGTCGATGGCCGCCTGGCCAGCGATGTGGGCCGCGCGCGCAGGTCACCGAGGCGCAGCTGGGCAGCGGTGCGCTGGCGGGCGGCTGCTACGGCTTTGCCGCGCCTGCGGGCGAGCAGCTCGGGCCGGCGCATGTGCGGAGCACCGGCGTGGTTGCAGGGCCCGCAGGCCTGCGGTGAGTAAAGCAGCGCTCTCAGGATGTGTCCGCCTCTCCATGCCTGCCATACCCCTTAGCATGCTCAATCAGGTGCACTGACCATGCTTGCGGCTGCTGAGGTCATGTAAGTGCGGGCTTGCCCCCTCGTAAGCAGCAAGCGTGCTGCACAGACAGTGTTTAACCGCAGATGGTGCCCTAACTCCTTGCTGGCCATCGTGGAACCCATGTGCCAGGCCGGCCGTGAGCCCTGCCAATGTGAAGCGCTGGCGACACCGCGCGCCATGCTTGACCCTGGGTGTGGCCTGCAACCAGGGGTGCCGGCCCAGCTGGCGCGGATGCGCACGACGCGCCCCGCGCGCCCGCGCCTGCCGGCGCGCGCCGGCCGAGCCAAGGCAGCGCTGCGCGGGCGGGCAGGGAGAACGTCCGGCTTGTGGCCGGTTCCAGCGCCTACAGCGGCTCCGTGAGCTTCCAGAGCTCAATTGGGCAGCGCCTGGCGGCTGGCGCTGGCACGCCTGCGAGCGGAGGCCCGCTGGCGTTGCGTGCTCCTGACGCGCAGTCCTGTGACACAGCAAACCCCAGCTGTACACCGCGCCGGCCGGGAGGGTGCCGTGTCGCAGCGCTCCTGCCTACTTGCAGCTACATCTGCTCAGGGCTGGCAAAACAGCAATGGGGCGTTCCCACGCCTTGGTCTGATGCGAGGATTTGGAGGGGCTCCTTTAGCCAGCACGCTGCATGTGACTCTGCTTTGGCTGGAAGGTGCCGAAGAGCGCATAGTCATGCAGCCCTCTGACTTTTATACAGTCCTGTCTGTTCACAGCACAGCTCACCTGGAACCTGAGCTGTACTGGCTTGCGGGGAGTCAGGGACAAATGCTTTGCTGCAATCTGGTGTGAGGCCCGCAGCGCATGCAAGGTACCCAGCAGGGCATGCAAGTGCTAGATTTCATAGTATCGACTGGCTCAACAATCGGTATCAACCGATTGAGTCGGAAGGGTGCCTTGTACGGGGTGGCTGAGCTGCTCAGGAGGTTTCCTGTGTGCAATGTAAGACAGTGTATACAGCATCGCCATGCAGCACAGCTCGGCGGACGTGAGGGGCGCATGCCGCCCTGTGCATGCGTGAAGAGGTGCTGCATGCGTGCAGGATTAAAGCAGCTGGATCAGCACGGCTGCTCGCCGGGTCCCATGCCCTCTCGGCAAGACCAAGAGCACCAGCGTTTGCTGGACCACCCCTTGGAGCCGGCCTGTGACAAGCTAGGCAGGCATTCGCCCCTGCCTGCATCACTGGACGGTCAAAGCAGCCTGCATGCGTGTGCCCGCCACACGACCTCACCCTGTCTGGCTAACAGCAGTCCTCCAGGCGCCGCGCATCCACGCATAGGGCGCCACCCCCCGGGCGCCTGCCTGGGGAGCGGTGGACAGCTGCCCGGCCGTCCACCACAGGGCCTGCTGATGCACCACAGGGCCCCCGCCGGCGCCGCTGCCCCGCAGCGGCCCCGCCTCCTGGGGCTCGCCGCCGCTGGCGCCGCTTGGCCGGGGCTCTGCCAGCTTGGGCACAGACACACCCGCAGTGGACGCCAGCACGCGCATGCGCCACAGCACCCTGCCCTGCTGCCGTTTGCCGCTGGCCTGCTCGAGCAGCTCGGGCGCTCTGGCGCACAGCGCGCGCGCGGCCGGCTCGCACGACACGAGCCCGGATTGGTGCCACGCGATCAGCGTCCTGGACAGCACATCGAAGTCACGCTGCAGGTGATGTGCGGCCACTTTGGGGGCCACCACGGCCGCCTTGGCAACAGCCGCGGCTGCCGTCACCGCGTCTGGGGCAATCTCTAGCGCATGCAACGCATGCAGTGCCCAGCCCAGGTGGCGGGCGGCGGCCGGCCGGCCTGGCTGGACATGCTCAATCACCAGGCTCGCCCACCTGGCAACATCCGTACGCAACCCAGCCATCGGGCTCTTGCTGCCTGTCGCAGGCACAGCAGGGGGGGCTGCCGCGACCGTGCGGGCGATGGCCTGCAGCACGTATGCAAGCCTGCTGACCCCACTGCTGCCCGCCGCATCTGCGCCGGCCACAGCAGTACCCGCCAGCGCCGTAACAACAGTGTCTGGCAGCGCTGTGCCCTCGCACACACGGGCCCAGGCAAATAATACATCAGCAGCGCAAGCAGGCGAAACAGGCATTAACCATTTGCCCGCACTATCGCCTGTTGCGGCCTCGTCTGAGGCTAGCGCAGCGTTCAGCCACGCGCCTATGGAGGCCAGCAGCGCAGGTCGGGGCCGCAGCGGCGCAGCATCCCTAAATAGACCCAGAATGGGTGCCACGCATCGCAGGCTTTTTTTGCTATCCGCACGCGCCAGGCTCTGCTCAAACCAGACAGCAACGCGCTGCAAGAGACCGTGGCTCAGCAGCCCTAAGCCGGCAAGGTCTCGCGCTGTGATGCTCAGCTCCCACGCGGTGCACTCTGGCAGACGGCGCTCGAACGCCTCCCGCAGGCCTGGCAGCAGGGCAAAGGCGCGCGCGCGCTCAGCCTCCTCGCGCGCCCCCCTCGCGTGCCTGCACACAGCATCGAGGACCTGAACGGTCAGTACAATGCCGGGAAGCGAAACAGCACACCTCCGCCTGCCGAGCCTTGCCTTGCTTCGCAGGCGGGTGCGCAGCTACACGCGGCCATGCAGCAGCAATGGCGGGCATGCATGCACATCGGGCCGCTCACCGCGGGGGGCACAGCACGGCCAGCCGCTGAATGGCTGCGCAGACGTGCTCGCGGCCAAAGTACTCGCCAGCGGCATCATGGACCCGGGCGACGGCCTCAACACTCTGTGCCGTGGAGAGCTGGCACATGATGGCTGCCCGGAGCTCGCTGGCAGCGCCAGCGCCGCGGGGCCGCTGCACGCTGCCCGGCATCGGTGCCGCCGGCAAAGCTCCCACGGCTCGCAGCACGGCGGGCAGCGTGGCCCGCGCTGGTGACCCAGGCTGGGCTGCAAAAGCGAGCCATGCATGCACAATGGCTTTTGCCTGCGATGCTGTCAGGAACGCTGGGCCCGTACTCCTGCTGCGCTGAGCCGTTGCGGCACCGGCTGCGGCACGCAGCAGCTCGTTCGCTGCCTGGTCGTGCAGCGCGACGCTCAGCGGCCAGCCGCCCTCGCTCAACACGTTCAGCACCAGGGCAAGAGCTGATCTTTTGTGCGGCCACGGCTCGCGCGGCAGCAGGGACACCAGTGCTGCCGCCAGGTCGTCGAGCAGCACCTTGCTCGGCTCAAGGCCATGCTCACGTCGCAAGAGGGCCACCAACAGCGCGAACTCGGCCAGCTCCCAGCAGCTGCAGCCTGGCAGCTGGCCATGCGCGCTTTCCATGTAGCTCAGCACCTCTGGCGACTTGCCCCAGTAACCGTGCGCAGGCTGGTCCCTGGCACCACAGCAGGTTCAGGCCAGCGTGCACAGCAGCGCACGGCTTGATGCAGACCGTCAGAGCTTGTAGCCGGTGAGGAACTCGGCACTGTGAGAGACAGGAGCGCCCCAGCACAATACACTGCTCTCTGGGGCAAAGCAGCCACACCTCCGCCACCTGCGCAGCTCAGACAACGCGCTCTGGAAGACAGAACGTTGCGGCCCGTGGCTGCCGGGGGCTGCCACACTTCCGCCACACGCCCTGCCTTCCGAAGCGCCTTGCTGTGCGCCGCCTGCCTATGCGGTTGCAGGCAATCTGAGAAGCGTGCTCACACTGGAACGGGCTACCACCACAAAGTGCAGCCACCGCTCGGGCATGTTAGGCGCACTTCCGATGCCCCACAGAAAGCGCAGCTGCTCGCTCCTGGCGTCTCTGGCAAGCGTGCGCTCCAGCCCGAAGACCTCCAAAATGGGTCCCAGGCCTCCGGGTGCCCAGCCGTGGCGTCTGTGCAGGCTCCGCCGCGTGTGCGCAGCCGCACGGCCAGCTTGACTGCTGACCGCAACATGCCCGCCTGGCTACGTGCTGGACACTGCGGCTACCCCTGGCTGCCTGGCTGAGACGTGCTCAGATCTGGTACGTCCTTGAAAGGCCATCTATAGCCTATGATAGCCACATGCCCAATGCATGTAACACGGATATATTCCGAAATGCCCACCATTTCGGGAACCCCAACCCCTAACTTTGCAACCTTTCTTGGACCTTATACAAACATTTGCAGCGAAAAGCCTCTGGTGGAGCTGGACACAGGTGCAGGCACGCATAGGCAGGTGTCGCTGTCCTCAGCAGGCTTGCAAACGCACAATGCTGGCTGTGCACCTCAGGAGAGCTGTGACTGCGCTTCAGCGCACCGCACTCACAGCGCGCCTTGACTCCGCCGGGCCACACGATGCCTGGTGTTTCACGTCTGTTACTGTGAGGTATTTCTGCAGTGGAGCAGGCCCTCCAGCCCTCCCTCCGGGCACTTGCATTGTGCCGATGCCGCAGCTGAGCCCTTCGATGACACACGGCAGCGTGGCAAAGTGGCTGAAGGTGCGCACACGTGCTTTACAGGGGCTTGCTTTTCCAAGTGAACAGGTTAAGATGTCCTCTGCTGCCACCGTCCTGCTGTTGTGATCACCTGAGCTGTCCTCTAGGCCCCAGGGGAGCCTGTGGCCGAATTCGACGTGGTCATGGAGGTCGCTACGGACAGCCTGACCGAGGAGGCGTACCGCGTCGGCAACTTTGAGGGCACTGTCACACTGCTGGTTGAGGCGCAGGCGCGCCGCTTTTTTCGCTGCAATAACTATCACCCTGATCAGAGTGGAGGTCAAGCAGTGGCTCAGCATATGGTATGGGATGGAGCTTGTCTGTATGAGAGCGCGTCAGGATTGCACTGCCTGGCTGGCAGCCGAGGGTCATGGGCAGAGATGTGCCATGAACGCCACACTGACTCAGTCAGTAGTGCAGGAGGATGGGCACCTCCAGCGGGTGCTGGTGCCAGAGGGCCAGCGCGTTGCGGTCGGCACGCCTGTGGTGAGGGCCCCTGAATCCCTCAGGGCGGTTGCCTTTCAGTAACGCAGCAGTGGTCCCTCCTTGCAACGCCCAAGCCTAGCTGGTGCATGTGACATGGGAAAGCCACTTGGGCCGGATTTGCTTGATCCGAAACAATCTGAGAGCTGTTCATTAACTGCTTTTCATCACAAGCCTTCTGCCCGCCTACATCACCTCATGCGTACGCACATGCAGTGGCAATACGTGATGAAGTCTCATGCGCAGCGGCGCAAGCTCATGTGCTGTTAGGCAAGGGCGGGTTTCAAGACAAGCTGAGGCCCTCGCCGCTCCTGGTGCGTACGCGACGGTGTGGAGCGCGTTCTGAGAGCGAGGCGCGGCCTGGTGTTCAGGGGCTAATGAGTGAGGAGGCGGAGGCGCCAGACGGCCTGCAGGACTGGCGCGCGCCAGACGGGTACAGCGTGTACGCTGCAGGCGGCAGCGCCGGCTCCGACACCCCGAGGACGCTGGTGTGGCAGTCGTACCTGAAGGAGGGCGACGACGGCGGCGGCTGCTCCTGACGCTCTCGTGCGGCGCGTGCTCTCGACACACCCAATTGGTCAGCGGTTGAGGTAAGGGACGCATGTGCAGCAGACCTGCGTGTGTGCAGAGCCGGGCCGATGGTCGGCTGCTCGGGCTGCAAGCTGAGGCTCTCAAGCAGTCAGGGTGGGGTGCTGATGAAGCAGAGGCCCGCAAGCTGGCAGCCGCAGCCATACGTGGAAGGTATACCATGTGCGCATGCCCAGAACGCATGACGCCCTGTTCCAGCACAATGCATGTCTGGCGAAAGACAACGAGCTAGCAGCGGGAGGGGCCCGTCCACTAGCAATTCAACATGGGCTTCAGCACCAGTAACTATGCCAGGTTGTTTACAGCTTGCAAGACAGGATCGGATATTGGTGGGCATGCAGTTTTGGTTGATGTGCTGAAAACAGCATGTACGCCATAACCTTTTCTGACTCAAAACATAGGATGTCAACATGTGACTATCCTTTGTGGCTGACCGGTGCTGCCATCAGCATCTCTGATTGCTGCGTGGTGGTGCAGAGTGAACAGATCGGCAACGGCGAGGCCAGGCTGTTGCTCGCCTGCGCCTGACACCTACCTGGCCTGATCTGACTTCCAGTCACTGCCCTGCCTGAGTGCGTCCGAAATTCGAGAGCTTGCTCGGCGTTATAGCCATAGAACAGGATATAATCCAGCCGTGTATCAGCCATGCCTTTGGTAGCGCCTTGAGCCAGGACTCTTTACTCATACCCCGTCCAAAGCTAGGGTTGCAGCAGAGCGCCAGCAGGCTCCGCTGCTGAGCACCTTCTGGCCTGCCTGTGGCGAGCACTCACCACCAAGCTGGCCGGTAGCGTCAGGGCACCCTTCATTAGTTACATGGCGGGCGAAGGGCCCGGGGTTGGCAGCATCCAGCAGGCCAAGCTGGTCCTGCTGGGCGACATGGGGGCTGGCAAGTCCAGCCTGGTGCTGCGCTTTGTCAAAGGCCAGTTCTTCGACTACCAGGCGCGCAGCTGGAGCAAGGCCCTGCGGCGTACTTGCTTGCACCGGGAAGGCAGAGCGGAGG
>JAABUV010004879.1_pt1 | contig 15646 bp, 17 predicted proteins | sample 5559971 | NCBI WGS metagenome assembly JAABUV01 (sample SAMN10711881, study PRJNA513362) | rock metagenome | isolation source: Antarctica rocks | place: Antarctica: Victoria Land, Knobhead nord | collected 2015-12-19
CGTGCAAGCCCCAAGCTGGGTGTAGCGAGCCGCAGGCAGGCGGGCAAGAGCCACAGCTGCGCTGCCAGGCCGCTCTGCCGGCGCGCCCCGCCGCCTCTGCGGCTCAGGCCGGTGGAGCGCGACGGCGCGCAGGCGAGGTGGATGCGGACGCGGCTGTGGTGCCGGCGGACACGCTGTCGCGGCAGGCGCTGGAGGCGCAGGCGGGCGACCTGGCGATCGAGGACGCGCTGTACGCGGTCGAGAAGGCGCTGCAGGCCGGCGCCATCACGCCCGACGTCTACATCAAGCAGGCGCGCCCGTAGCTGGGTCAGGGTAGGGTCTCTGTCCCGCTGGCCTGCCCTAAACCTGTCAACATCCTGCCCACCCTATGCCTGCCGCCTGCTTTGGCTTGTGCCGCGCTTGCTCTGGCCGCGATACAGGGCTGGGTGCCGCCGCCTGCGGGCGCTCCTGACGCGTGCGTCCAGCGGGCGCACACAGCCTGGTCCGCATGCGGCACATTGTTTAGCTCGAGCGGCAAAGTCAGCGACGGGCCGCCAAAGCAGGACAGCTTTGTAGGCGTGCGCAGGCAGCAGCCGCTCTCGTGCTTCTCTACAGACTTGCGTTCATTCTCTGGGTGCATCTGGATTCTGTCTGTGCCACCAGCAGCTGTCGCTGCACGTGTTGCCCAAGGCCCACTAGGGCGTTCATGGCACCAGGAATCCGCCCCATCCCTGCCCATGCGCGCTCGCGGCGCGCGCGCAGGTGCGCGGCCTATGCGGGCGGCAGCTGCTGGTGCGCGCGCTCGGCGCCAAGGTCGCCGCGCGGCAGCACCAGCTGCGGCGCGCGTTCGCGGCCGGCGGCGCGCCCGGCGCGGGCGGCGGCAGCGGCGGCGGCGGCGGCGGCCTGCACTCGCATGCGGTGCAGCTGCCGCAGGGCGACAGCTGGGCCAACACCGGCATCCTCGCCAATCCGCTGGCCGCCCAGCGGTGACTGTTTGGCTCCTGCGCGGCGCATGGGTCTCTGTGCGCAGGCCCAGCCGCTGGTGGCCTGACAGTGCAGGCCAGCTGGCCGCCCAGCGGTAGTGTCTGGGTTCTGGGGCGGCGCTTGGGTGCCCTGCAAACGCGGATCTGCTGGCCGTTCTGCGACGACAAGCCCACTGGCCGCCCAGCGCTGGTGTTTTTGGGTTCTGGGGTTGTCTGCTTGGCTGTGCTGTGCGCGAAAAAAAGCCTCTGTGGCTCATCAGTGCCTAAGTGGTTGTGCGCATGTTGACAGGGCAAGAGCCTTGGTAAGAGGCACGAGTACTTTGTAACTTTCATGCAAAGCCCTTCGTGTGTGGAACACTGTGCTCAGAGTCTGATCCCTTGGCGTGACACAGTATGTCTCACCATCATCTGAGGCAGGAAGGGTCAAGAGCAGAGAGGGCGACGGATCAGAGCGCGGGGGTTGCAGGCGCTGTGCGCCGTTGATATCGGCTGCGTGTCACCGGGGGCGCGCACTGCACTTACAGCCTTCGCCGTAGGCCCAGCACAGCACCTGGCACCCCCGTGGGAAGCGCCAGTGCGGACAACACTCCAACCGGGCGCGCGCCGCGCCCAGCCGCTACCCATCGTGCCCCAGGCCGGCGCACTGAGGCCCTTGGGCACATGCAGAGGACCATGAAGAGGCGCTAGTACGCCAGCGGGCTCTGCTTCGCCGCCAGGAAGGCGTCCAGCGCGGCGTAGATGTCGCGCACGACCGGCCGGTCGCGGTGGCGGTTGTCGCGCGGCAGCTCGAAGCGGCGCACGTTCCACTTGCGCACGTTCTCCGGCAGCACCTCGCCCTGCAGGCCCAGGTGCACGCCCAGCAGCCGCGACAGCGTGTCCACCGTGTTGCCCTCGTCCGCGCCCTGGGACATAACCCCCATAGTGTTAGGGCTAGGATAGGTCGTTGCTAGTCCAGTGAACAGCAGCAAGCCCAGCGTATGCTCGATGTGCAACAACAGTGCCAGGGCACCCCCAGAGATACCGCCCGCCTTGCGCGCGCGCGCGCACGCGGCGGCCATGCCCCGCCCTTGTCCTTGGCACACCGTGAACGGCGCCCGTGGGGCGCGCCTTGAACGGCCAGCCCTTGAACTGCCAGGCGGCGCCGGTGACGAACACGGCCACCACGCGCGCCCAGTCGCGGCTGCCGCGCTCGGGCGCGCGGTCGGTGACGTGGTAGGCCACCGGCGCGCCGCGCCCGATGCTGCGCGCCACCACCTCCAGCGCCTGCTTGCGCGCGCCGGCCGCGCGCGCCGCGTCCGGCGCCTGGTACGCGCCCTCCTCCAGCAGCCTCTGCCGCGGGCCCAACAGCGTAGGGTAGGTAAGCCATACAGGGTAGGGTAGACCCATCGTATCCCTCCTCCAGTAGCCTCTGCCGCTGACGCAGAAGCTGCTGGAGCGTGTGCGGCTGATTCCCGCCCCAAGGCCCCTGCGGCAGCCTACCACAGCGCGCCGCGCATCGCGCCAGCCGCTGCACGCATGCGTCGCCCGCGCGCGCTGCCACGCCGCGGCCGGCGGCGCCTGGCGCGCCTCGTCTGACGCCAGCACAGCGCGCAGGTCCCGTGACCTGTCAGCATGTGGCTCTGGTGCTCGCAGTGCCTCGCGGCCCAGACGGCGCCTGTGCACTGCAAGGAAGCTCACCGCTACCTGCTGCCATGGCTCGCCTCATGATCACGATTGTGGTCACTTCATTTGATCACAGCGGATTCAAAATCCACTGCTTGGATGAGAGCGCAGACACGCGCACCTTCGCATTGTACATGTTGACGGCGGCCGTGGCCGCCGCGGGCACGATGATGATGGGTATGCCGCCCTTGCCCTTGTCAGGCTTTGTTGGCGTCCTGCGTGCGCACATAGCGGGTGTAAGTCACGATGTTGCCGCCGTGCGCCATGCGCGCGGCAGCCTGTTCGAGCGCAGGGCAAAGGAGTCACATCCTGATTGACATCCCGGAGGACCAAGCCTTCACAGTGGAGAACAGAAAGACATCAGAAAGTATCGAGCTGGGGGACAGGAACGGACGCCCTGCCATGCGGCGCATGGCCTGGCTACCAGTCTCTTGACACCAGCCAGGCCTGGGAGCATTGGAGTCCAGGAGGCAGCACGCCTGCCCCCACGGCTGCTGCCTGGCGGCGGCGGCCGCTTCTGCGCGCTCCGCGCCGCCGCCGCCGCCGCCGCCGCCGCCGCTGCCGCCTTCTCCTTCTCCTTTGCGCGCTGCCGCTCGCGCTCCCGCCCCGCCGCCGCGTCCCGCTCCGCGCCCCCGGCCTGCCCGTTTGCAGGCGCGTCGGGGCGCCCCGGCGCGCCCGGCGGCGGCGGCGGCGGCGGCGGCGGCGGCGCGTCGGCGTCGGCCACCGGCCGCTGCTGCAGGCCATATGCCTGGATGCCCAGCCCCTGAAACTCGTCCATGCCGACGGCCTTCAGGTCCTTGCCGGCCGTGCGCTCGAAGCGCCCGCTGGGCAGCACCGGCAGCGCGGGCCGCGCCTGCGCCGCAACCCGGTCCTCTTGTAAGACAGAAAATAGAAGCTTTACAAGCAAGTTCTATGTCGTAGGTGCTGTCGGAAGATCGGCCCAAGTGGGACTGCACTTGGCTCCCCGATGCCATGGAAGGGCCGACTCAGGTGTCGGCCTTGTCTAAGGTAAGGCACTCTTCCACAACACGCGACGCACATCATCATGCAGCGCAACCATGCAGCACGCGCATCGCGACCGTGCCGGCCGCATGCGGACCCCGCCGGCCCATGGCCTGCCAGCAGCGGCGCGGGCGCACCCGCTTGGAGGGGCGCGGCGCGGGCGCGGCCGCCTCCGCCGGGCGCGGCTTGGCGCCGGCGGCGGCCTTCTGCTGCGCCGCCTGCGCAGCAGGTGGAAACCCAAAGTGAGGCGAGCAGCGAGCCCTGCCTTCATGCTCCTAGCGATGCACACCAGAGCTCATGGCACTGTGTACATCTCCCGTTCGATGCCACTTGAGCCACAAACACATCCCGCCAGCAGGTCGGGCACACTCAGCATGGCCAGCAGCTGCACTGGCACCCCAGGGTCTCCCTGGCGCCGGGCACAAGCAGTTCTGACGGGCAGTGTCTCTGGTTTCTGTTGATGTGCAGGGTACGGCTGAAGCCAGGACCAAAGCGCAACAGCGGCAGCACCGTCCCTGCGGCCAGCGAGGGCGGGGCCAGGGGCGCCTGCACGGCGGCCAGCACGCCCAGCGCGCGTCAGACGCCCTGCCGGGCGGCGCCCACCCTACCCCTAACCCCACATTCCTGCCCTGGGGCACCTACACAGCGGCCAGCACGTCCAGCGCGCGCCGGAAGCTCTTGCCGGGTGGCCCCAACCCTTAAACCAGTTTAAGGTCCCTGGCGGGGGGCACCTGCACGGCGGCTAGCACGTCCAGCACGCGCCGAAAGCTCTTCCCGGGCGCGAGCAGCTGGCTGTTGCGGTCGCGCAGGCAGCGCTCGCGCGCCATCAGCGCCGCCAGCGCGGCCGCCTCGCCGCCCTCGCCGCCCGCGTCCGCCTCGCCTTCGGCGCCTGTGAAGTGTTGGCACAGGTTTTGAGTCAGGGTTTGGCTCGCCATCCTGGGAAGCACGCCTCCGGGCAGAGACAGTCATCACTTGGTGATGGCCACCGAGCGGCAGTGCGCTTCTCATCAGCGCCGCCAACCTTCAGGCTGGCTGCCCTTCCTACCCGCAACTGCCTCGCGCACACTTGTTGGGACCAGCTACCTGTAAAAGTTCTTGCAGCACTGTCTGATGCAGTGCGCATCTACCGCCATGGGCGTAGGAACACTCCTCTCAGCGGCGCTCCTGTCGTACTGGCATGACAGCTTGCTCTGAACACGGACCAGATGAGCTGCACCACCACCGACTCGCACAGCACACGCACGCGCCAAGCCGCAGGGCTGCCGCACGCCGGGCGCGGCGGCTCGCAGGGCGGCCCGCACCTGGCGCGGAGGCCGCATCCGTGCGCGCGCGCTTCGCCGCCGGCGCGCCCTCCCCGGCGCGCTCGCCGTCCTCCTGCGCGGGGCGCCCGCCGCCCTCGCAGCCGCTCTGTCAAACAAACTTGCGCTGGATGCGGCCTGGAGCTTGCAGATCGTGCTGTCACGGGCGGCCGCAGCACGCTCTGCGGGTGTGCTGTCGCGGGCCGCCACAGCAGTCCGCGGTCACGCTGTCGCGGGCCGCCGCATGCGAGCTGGGAGGCGCGCGGCGAGGCTGCAGCCGCCCTTAGCACGCTCGCCCTCGCAGCACTGGGCATGCGCCGTCAGCACGGACGCGCGCCGTTGAGCAAAATCCCGGAGCCGCACCGCTCTCAGGCGACACAGTGCGTCTGAGAGCACAAAGCGCCAGCTCTGTCACAGCAGGCGCTTCCGGGGCGCGTTGACCACTTTGGCACGCGCGCCATTAGGGGCAGGGTCTGGGTAGGATTAGGGCCCGGGCCCGCACCGGCTGCGAGGGCAGCCCTGGCAGCACCAGCTCCGGCAGCGCGAGCTGGATGTACTCCGAGCCGTCGCTCGCGCCGGTCAGGTACGCCTCCAAGTCCTGCGCGGCGCTGCTGTGACCACTGCAGCACTAGGACTAGGGTAGTGTATGATCAGTAGGTTTTAATGTAGTGTACTGCAGCAGCAGCTCCGGCCATGCAAACACAACTAGCTATATCTCCCGCCCTGCAGGCTCAGGCTCAAGCGCGGTCGCGCGCGCACGGCGCCTGTGTGATGGTCCCGCCGTGTCCCAGGCGGCATGCTCAAAGGGCAGGACACCACCCTGCGAGGCTGCTTGCCGAGGGGTGCTGGAGCCTGGTCGCCCGGGCGCACTCACCTCCGATGCTCTGCCCTTGCACGCTCCCTGCACATGGCTGGCAACAGGCGCCGCACCTGTGCAAGTGATCGGCGGCACTGCCAGGCGCAGGGTGTTGAAGCAGATCGACAGGCACACTCACTATAGGCTCCAGAAGAGAATCCTGCGCCAACGCCCGCGCCGCGGCATACCCGGCCAGCCGGGGCGCCGCACCTTGCGATCGATGAACGAGACGGCAGGCAGACCGGCATCGCGGCACGCCTTGAGCAGCGGGCCGACGCCCAGGTGCCGGTTGTGCGCGAAGAAGACGAGCGAGTCCAGGCGGTAGAAGCCGCCGCGGCCCTGCTGCGACTTGTACGCGGTCGGCACGGCCTGCGCGCGCGCACTGATTATGGTAAAAAACCCTACATGTCATTGCCCTCTGCGGCGATAAGACGCCGCGGCCCTGCTGCGACTTGCACGCGGTCGGCATGGCCTGCGCGCGCGCGCGCGCCGGTTAGGGTGGGGTAACCTATCCATCAGGGCCTGGCCTCTGCGCAAGGGGCTGAGTGGCAAGGCGCGCGCGCGCGCGGCGCGAACGGTGCTGACCGGGGCGCGGCGCGGCGCAGCGCCCCTGCAGCGCCGTGCACGTCTGCGGCGTGGTCCGCACGGACGGGCAGCAGGCTCGGCTGCCCCCTGAACAGAGGCGCTTCCAAGCAGCGGCGCCTGCAGGCGCAGTGCAGGGCTTGAAGCAGCAGCCCTCCGGCAACGTACGTGCCCACTGGCAAGGTTCTACGCAGGACGGCAGCGACCTCCGGCCGCTCCCTCTACCAGGCGTGGCGCAACCTGCAGGCCCCTGACCACGCTCTGTTGAGGAGGTATGCGGCGCGAAAAAGTAGTTCCCTGCTGCGGCATTCAGCGCCGGCAGCTCTGGTTGCTGCTCGGAGCAGCACGTGAAAAACGTGAACCAGCTTTGGCGCACTGGCCATAAGTACAGGTGCTGAGGTAATCTGAAGTGCCTTAGAAATATGCCAGCCTTGGAAGCCCCGTCCGTGCAGAGCACCTTCCCCATCCACTCGTGATGTGGTCGCAGAGCACAGTCTGCACCTTGGGGAAGGAGTAGCGGTCGCCAAAGTTGAAGCGGTCGCCGACCTCCGCCACGCTGCCCAGGTCGTTGCCGAGCACAAACTCGCGCAGCACCGTGAGCGGGTCCATGCCGCGCTAGGGCGCGCGCTGTGCCCCGCGGCCTGGTGGCAGGCCTACACCGCCAGTATCAGCAAAGCCTGCATAGTTGCCCCAAAGGACTGCAGAACGGCTTCCAAGGTATCAGCTGCACTACCTCGCTGCGCTGCATTGTCCACAAGACTCGGCTTGCTCTGGTTCCTGCCAAGTCGGAAGGAGGAGCCAGAAGAGGCTTCATTGCTTGCATGGCCTGGGGGTGCACTACAAGGCACACCCGTCCGCTTCCTCCACGATTGGCTCCAAGGCAAGCTGGCAGCTGTCAGGCACAGGAGAAGGAGACCTGCAAGAGTGCACCTTGCAGTACAGCTTGCAGCAAACGAGCACTATGATTGCCTCCGGGGCGTAAGTACTGCGGCCAGGACGGCTGATGTCTCCAGGTCTGCGGCGGTGCTAAGATCGCGCGCGGCCGTGCAGCAACCTGCCGCACTTGAGCCACGCGGCCGCGCCAGCTTGTGCGCACGCTATTTTAGTGACACTGGCTGCTGCGTACCTTTTGTACTCTCAGGCTTTGTTTACGCCTCCCTGCCTGTGGCGATGCTGACCCCACCTGGCCACGCAGGATTCGCTGCGCGCTCTGCGCCACGCAGCGCCAGCGCGCCTGAAGCCGCAGCGGCTGTGTATAGCTCTCCTTGTATCGGCACTGTTGTGTGCAGCTCTAGGCACGGCCGGCCTGCTTCCTGTGCACACGTCCCTGCGCAGCGCGCACGCCCCTGCTCGGAGCCGCTGCGGCAAGGCCACGCTATCTGTGCGGCCGGGCGCGGAGCAGCGGTGATCTGCGCACCGGCGCGGCACTCACACGACAACTTGCTGCCCAGGCCCGAGCGCCGCAGCCAGCCACGGGCAGGTGACGGGGTGGCTGTAGGTCCTCGCCAGGTGGGAGCTGGGGCTGGTCGCGGCGCGAGCTGAGCGGAGCGTGCTGCAAGGCCGGCCACCCCGCAGCTGAGCGCCAGCTGGCGTGGGGCGCCACGGGCGCCGCGTGCCGTGCGCGCACTGGCAGGCTTGCAAGCAGCAGGGGACGCCGGAAGAGGGATCAGCCAACGGCGTAGAGAGGTCGGGCAGTAGGCAGCGAGCAGCGGCGGAAAGCTGGCGGGCAGGGGCGGCGTCGTGGCTGGCGCGCCTAACGGCGGCGGCGAGGCGATGCCGCCGCGCAGCCGCCACTGGCAGCAGTGGGCTGGGCCCCATGAGTTCCTGATACAGCGGTGCGAAGTGCAGCACGGCCCGCGCCTCGCCTCCCCAGCCGCCCTTGACCTTACTCTGCACTCTGCGCTTCTTGCGCGAGTGTCAAGCACACACACTGCGCCCTTTGCGTGCGCGCGCCAGACGTGCACGGCCGCACTTGCCCAGCCTGCAGCCGCGCGCAGTCCCTCCTCGGCGCCTGGCCGGCCGCTGCTTATAGAGCTGACAGTGACGGAGCGCCGTGCGGTGCACCCTGGCCCGCCAGCGCAAACAGGCCCAAGGCCTGCGGCTAGGCGCCTGCACTTTAGTTGGTTCTCGCAGTGCACAGGGTGATGCGTCTTGCCACGCGTCAGGGGAAGCGCGACCGGAAAGAATCGTTGGGCAGCCGGCGAGCGGCGCAGCTGGCGGGCGGCGGTCCTGCTGGTCGTCGGGGTGCTGTCTTTCGCGGGGTGCGCCCCGGGCCCGCGCTTCTGCCGGGCCGCCTGCTTAGGAGGAGCGCGGCCGCATGGGGCGAGCGCAGCCATCATGCTGTCGCTGCATAGCACGCCAGATTGCAAGCTGGCACGGCCCGCCTCTGCGGCAAACATGCAGACCTGGGCATGGCATGCTCGGTCACTGCGCTGTCCTGTATGAAGCATGTGCCTGTCCTGTATGATGCACGTGCCAGACAGTACTTGCGCTATTTACATCATCATGGTCTTTATGTCGTTGCACGCTGCACAATCCAGGTGATGAGGTCGGCGGAGCATCGCTTGTAGTTATTTCTTTCATCCGTCGTTGAGCCACACCGTGCTCGATGGGTGAGCATGCTCGCGTAGGTTCTTCTATGGAGCGCGCTCGTACGCGCGGTGCTCTGCGGGCAAATTGGCGTCAGCGGTGTTGTCAGCGCCGGGGCGCCTGGCGGACGGCGCGGCCGCGTCCAACGCGCCGTGCCCCATGGAATACAAACGCCTCACCGTGAAGGCGCGCCTGGCGCTGAGCCGGAGCGTTGGGTATACAAGTAACCTACCCTACCGTACAGTAACTAACGACAGCTATTGCGCTAGGGTGCATGTGACCGCGTGTGACAGTGCGCCGCGGGGTGCGAGGGCGCGTGACACTGTTCTGGGTGACACCCTGTCAGTAGATTGTAGGCCAACCAGGGGCATCTCGGGTGGCCACATACCGGCCACCCTGAGGGACGCGCCCGCGCCGTGCGTCGCAGGAGATTGAGGCGGGCGCGCAGCCGTACCTGTACGGCGGCCGCCCGGAGACATGCGCGCAGTGCGACTCGGAGGAGCCGGTGGCGCAGCAATGCCAGTTCGGCATCGCGGGCTTCGGCATCTGCGGCTGGATGCGCGGCAAGCTGGTGCAGACGTACCTGGAGCGCGGCTTCACGGACATCCTGACGTTCACGCCGTGCGACATGTGGCCGCTTGTCGCCGGGCGCACCGTGTTCTTCACGGGCGACTCACAGACGCAGGCGCGCGGATGGGCCGCGTGCGCAATACCCTAAATCTCACCCTCACCCTATGTCATCATGACGTTCGTGCTGTGCGACAAGTGGCCGCTGGTCGCTGGCCGCACCGTGTTCTTCACGGGCGACTCGCAGACGCAGGCGCATGCATGGGCGGCGTGCGGACTACCTCAACCCTATCCCTGTGGGCTCGCGCTTTGTGGCGCGCGCACGCGCACGCGTGCAGACGCTGCCGCTTCTGGAAGGTCCCGCATCGCTGCCCGCAGTTCTCAGGCCGCACCGGAGCATGGGCTCTGAGCAGCGCGCGCAGAGCGCCGGTCAGGGTAGGGCAGGCCCTAACCCTAAACCAACACACGGCGGCCGCGCGCGCAGGACTTCATGCGCGGCGCGCACTGCTTCTTCTACCCATTCACCGACCTGGGCTGGCATTCGCTCTACGCCAACGGCTCCAGCGCGGGCCCGCGCAAGGAGGGCTTCATCTGGCACAGCGAGCCCGGCTGCGTGCACCTGCCGGCCAACACGCGCTTCTGCTTCCACCGCTGCGACACCGCGTCATGCATGCTGCAGGAGGCGCGCCCTGCCTTCTGCCACGCGTTTGGGGTGCGCTCCTTGGGCGCGGCCGCCGCGGGCGCCATGGCCGCCACGTCATGCATGCGGGGGCCAGCATCCTGGCGCCCGCCCGCCGCGCCGCGCACGGCCGTGCGGTGTCGCACAGCCTCTGCATGCCGTGCATTGGTTTGAGCGTGCAGCCAGAGTGCATTTGCGCTGGCTGTGCCGCTGCTTGCAAGCGCTGCCGCCAGCGTGGCCCTGCAGCTAGCCATGCAGGCAGCAGGCCGCCGGGTACGCAGCGCGCTCGCGAACGCCCCGGGTGCCGCGCGCGCGCAGGTCATCCCGATGCTCATCCGCGGCGGCCACCGCCAGGACTACCTGATCGTGAACTTTGGCCTGCACTTCACGGAGGACTACAAGGGCGAGCTGCAGACGATCATCGAGCAGGCGCGCTCAGCACGCTGCCGGCTGGGGCGTCCTGAAGCGCAGCGCCTGTGTCCGTCTGTCAGCTGCCCTGCATGGTCCTGGGTGGCCGCCAGCGCTGTGGGAGTTCAAGGCCTGCTGGCATATGTTTGGGCGACGCAATAGTCCACGCCCTGGGAGGGAGGAGCGCTGTGGACATACCCAGGGCGTACAGCATGGGCGCGGCCGTCTTTTCTTGCCATGCAACCCGCGCTGCACTGATACGGCCCGTTGCGCGGCAGCCGAAACGGCCGTCGTCTCTCGGGAACGGCGGGATGCGGTGGGGAGTGCGCGCAGACACGCGCGCCGCGCGTGGCGGGCCACTTCCGATGCTGTGGAAAGACATCCCGCTGTGTTTGCAGGGAAGGTACTAACCCTAACCCTAATATGCTAGTATGCGCGCGCAGACGCGCGCGCTGCGCGCCACGGGCGACTTTCCCATGATGCTCTGGAAGGACATCCCGCCGCAGCACTTTGAGACCATCTTCGGCGAGTACCCCGCGCACAAGCCCAAGCCGCCCTTCACATGCTACGACGTGGGCCTCGCGCACGAGCCGGCGCCCGGCAAGGAGAAGTGGCGCCTGCGGCCGGACCACACGCTCGAGGCGCGCCCCGCGCGCAGCGCCCCGCGCGCGCACCGTCCTGCCGCTGGGGCGCGGCTGGTGCGGTGCATGCCGCGCCCTGCTTGCAGCAAGTGCGCCGTTCGAGGCGGCGTGCGCGCGGCCCGACCCTAGCCGCCGCAAGCAGAAACTTGACAGAAAGGCAGTTCAAGTAGCAGGAGGGCTTCCCCGTGCAGGCTCCAGGGCAGGGTCTCCCGGTGCAGCGAGCGCCTACAGAGCGCGCCGCCCGCGCCTAGGGTATGCGCCAGGGTATGTGCAGCTGTGCAAGAGTGAGGGAGCACTGCGCGGCGGCGCAGGTCCTGTACCCCGAGTTCCAGGAGGTCGGCGAGGGCGGCTGGCGCAACAGGGCGCGCGCCCCCCCGGACGCCAGGATGCGGGGGTCGTGGTTCACACTCGTGCCCTGGGGCAGCCCCCGCGTCATGTTGATGGCCCGCATGCACGCCTGCCGAGCGTGGGCCAGCTTGCATGCCAGCGCACGGCCCCACTTTGAGATGACTCCTCATCAGTGCTCCTGCGCTGCGCGCACCGCCGGCAGCGCGACGCGCGAGGCGGCCACCTTGTTGCCCACCGGCCGCGGCCTGGGCCGCCCCGTGTGAGAGGCGCGGCGCTGTCGGGAGGCGCTCCAGACAGCGCGGGCCTGCGCGGTGTCTGAGATTCACCAACAGTGTTACATCGTTCAGCAGGCAAGGGCGGCAAGGCTGTGCAGGTACCTCCAGTCCCAGGGCATGGCGCGCGCAGATCGCGTGGAGCGTGATGCGCGAGGCGGGCGTGCCGCTGGTGGAGACCTGGAACGAGACGCTGCCGCTGTGGGAGTTCCACCGCGACAACGGCGCCGGCCTGGAGTGCACGCACTACTGCTTCCCCTCCGCGCCGCAGCTCTGGACCTACATCCTGTACGACACGCTGCGCCGCCTGGCCGCCGCCGCCGCGCCGCCCGCGGCCGCCGCGGCGCAGCAGTGAGGGCTTTAGGGCTCCACGACGCGCTGCGGCGGCTCGCCGCGGCGCCGCCCGCGGCCGCCGCGGGCGCAGCAGAGAGCGCTTCACAACGCGCTGCGGCGCCTGGCCGCGGCGCCGCCGGCGGCCGCCGCGGCGCAGCAGTGAGCGCCGGGGCGCCGGGGCGGCGGCCGGGGCGAGCGGCGGGCTGTGGCGACGGCCCCGGCGCCGCGGCCTTTGGCGCGTGCGCCACTGGGCATGCGGCGCGCGCGCCGCTGGGCGTGCGGCGCCTGGCCGCCCGCGCTGCTGCGGTCGTCCCTGGCGCTGCAGGGAGAGCTGGGGGCTTGCAGTCCTGCGGGCCTGTTGTGCAGCTCAGCTTGTAGGGCTGTCTGTCCTGTATTTGCAAGCCAGCGTAGTCCACGCTTTGCGCGCCTTGCAGCGCAGTGCCCTGCTGTGAGCATTGCGCGCGCGCCAGCGCAAGGGCGCGGTTGACCGATAACCTGCAGAGCAGACTTAGCTGACCTCGCCATCACGTCTGTGCGCCGCGGCAGCGGCGGGCCAACCTGTTGCGGGCTGCAAGCCGCACCTGCAGCACGTGCCTGGTCAGAGAGCCTGTGTCTGAGAACGCTTTGGCGCTGCGGTGCCAGTTGTTGTGGCCTCACTACCCGTGCGGTCCTCAGATGGGGTGCCGGAGCTTGAGCGCCTCTCACACGGCGACGCGGACAATAGCATTTCCTTGAAAGCCCAGGTGGCAGGATGCCTTTCATGGGTTCTTGTGCATGGCTGGCCTGGCCGGCTCTGCGCGACTTGCCAGATGCGCCGCCGGGCACCCTGGCAGGCAGCATGTCCGCGGTGGGCCGTGGGACTGCATGTGGGCCCATTGCCCGCCATGCGGATGCCACCGTGAGCGGCATCGCGATGGGAGCAACCGCGCACGGCAGTGGACATCGAGCGTGTGGGTGCATGGGCCCCCGCACCGGCTGCCTGGTCGTCAACTCAATGCATGCGCTGCGGTGCAACATGGGTCTCGTGCATGCCCACCACCAGCGCTCACGGGCCAGCACAGCACCGTGTTCGGAGATGCCAGCTGCCGCGGGGCTGGCCAGTCTGATGTGAGCTATCAGCGGTGAATGGGATGCACGCATGAGTCGCAAGAGGACGGCCGCTCGGGGCGCGCTCTACTGGGCGCATGGTAGCTGTGGCTCCAGACCACCTGCCACATGTTGCACACACTTGGCCCCGCTTCTCGTCTCAGTGTTACAGGAGCCTGTGGATGCGTGCGCGTAGCGCGCACAGGCTCCCGGCCGGCACAGTGAGGCTGTGCTTGCAGCCGCGGGGTGACATCATGTTTTAGATGCAAGTTGGTTGCACTGCAGCGTCTGTTGCGTTGTGTGGCATGGCGCGTAGGAGCATTCAGGAGTATGTCGAGCTAGTGGCCTGGGTGTTCTTGTAAGCGCTCGGGTACATGGAAGGCAGGCCAGGTAGATGGCAGCCTCCACGGGGCATTAGCTCATGCATGACTCAGATGCAGGGCGCGCCCTAGCTTCTGGGCTCGAGCTGTGGTCGCGAGCGCTTGCTTCGCGGCACAGGGACGCCGCGCCAGCAGCAAATTGTGCGAGCGTGCTTGGGTCTGAGAATGGAGGTGCAACGCAATTGACTCAGTGACACGGTAGTGATGGATGCGCGCCGTGGAGCGCCTTTGCTTGGCATCTGAGCGCACCAAGAGTAGGCTTGCCTGCTCGCAACACTGCGCCTGTTCTGCCGCGAACGCGAGCACACCCGGTGAGTCACAGGCGCGTCTGCTTGCCGCCGCGGGTCAACCCCGGTCGAACCACCGCGGCCGGCTTTGAGAACATACTTGATGTCTGTCTGTATAGAAATGGTCTGCAAAGCAGTGCGGGCTTGGTAACTTGCACCACTGCCAACTTGCACCACTGCAGCATTCCACACTGCTTATGTCATGTTTGGCGAGTTTAGCCATGGCAGTCGCTCCCCTTTCCCCCCTCCCCCAAGCCTGCTCTTGCTGGCCACGCAGGTGCGGTGCGCATGCGCCTGGCAGCGGCGCTCGTGCTCTGGGCGGCCGTGGGCACAGCCGGGGCGGGCGCCACGACCGGCTTCGCGCCCGCCCTAGCGAGCGCAGCAGCCTCCCACGCGAACGTCAGCCTGCCCAGCACTGACGCGCGGGCTCCCGCTGGCTCCGACGGCAGCGGCGCGGGCTCGGCCCGCGCGCCCGCCTCCCCCGGCGCTGCCGCGCCGGCCCCCGCCGCCGCCGCGGGCGCCGCGCCAATTCCCGCCGCCGCCGCCGCCGCTGCGCCCGCCGCGCCGACTGGCGCTATTCTGGACCATGACGCGCCCGGCGGCGCCCTGCTCCCGGTCAGCGCAAGCCCCGGCCGCGTGCCCAGCCCGTCGAGCGCTGCCCCTGCGGCGCCCGACGCCTTCAGCGGCGCCGCGGCCGCGTCGGCGCCCGCCGCGGCGGCGCCCGGCCGCCGGCAGTACTCGCCGAGCCACGCCACGCAGCTCCCGGACAGCGCATCGCTGGTCGCCGCGGCGGGCAGCCCGCTGCCGCCGCCGGCGGTTGTGGCGCCTGGCGACGCGCTGCTGACGGCCGCGTCGCCGCAGTCGGCCACCAACACCGCGCTCATCACATGGCTGACCATCGTGGGTCCGTGCCCCGCACGCTGCGTCCCAGCCGTCTCCCGCCGCCTGCCGTAGCGCACATACTGTAGAAGGTCGCGCGAAGGCATGCCAGCTGAAACCAGCCGGGCGTCGTGCGCTCGGATCACAAAAGGTTCTTGCATAGCCCTTGCAGCCGGCTGGCAGCACCGCGCTCATTGTACGGCTGATCTTTGTGGGATTTTGGCCTGCGCGCCGCCTCCCCCCTCCCTGTGATCACCGCTGCGCTCCGCGCAGCCTGTCCCAGACACGGTAGCCGCATGGCGCCGGGACACCGGGGCGCAGATCAGCGGGACTGGTCGCGCCCACCAGCCGGCTCAGAAGCCCGAGCGCGCGCGAGCTGAGGCGGCCGGCGCGGCGCCCGGCAGGCGGCGTGGTGGGCGCGGCGCTGGTAGCGAGCAGCGTGCTGCTGCTGACGGACCTCTGGGCCGGCCGCGCGCCCTGCCAGTGCTGCTGGCCGCGCGCGCCGCCGCCGCCGGAAGGCGCGCCAGCCCGCCCGCACGAGTATGCTGCGGGCATGGAGCTCGGCTGCTCGCATGCGGCTGATGTACGGCTGACCCGCAGCTGAGCGTGGGCTGTGTTGCTGAGTTGCCGCCGCCCGCGCTGCCGCGCCCGGCCCGGCGCCTGCTGCAGCAGGCGCGCCGAGGCGGGGAGCACGCCCTGCATGTCAACAAACCCCAAGCCAGGCGCCCCCGACCCCGCAGCGTCTCAGCGCGCGGCCGCGCGCGCGACTTGGCGCACCCTCCGCACGCCTGCAGGTCTCGTCGAGCAGCCGCGCT
>JAABUV010004880.1_pt1 | contig 15644 bp, 14 predicted proteins | sample 5559971 | NCBI WGS metagenome assembly JAABUV01 (sample SAMN10711881, study PRJNA513362) | rock metagenome | isolation source: Antarctica rocks | place: Antarctica: Victoria Land, Knobhead nord | collected 2015-12-19
CTTCCGCAAGCTATGCTTGTCAGAAGAGCTGAACAATCTCATCGACATCGACAGAGCAGTAACAGCGCTTTACCCACGCGTTGAGCTCATACACGGTCGAAAAGCGAAGCAATAACAACGCGACCCCTCGCGCGTTGAAGCTCGCACATACACACAGTAACAGCAAAGTGATGAAGCACATGTTGCAGCTCATATACGGCATACACACTGCACTGCGAAGGCACGATCCAGCTTTTGCGCACATACATGCATATGTGACGCAGTAAACAGGTCGATTTTCGCGTTTTCAGATCGATTCACATGCGTCGTAATCACACACACTGCGAAGCTCATCTAGTTCGCTCAGCTAGATGATCAAACAGCAATTCTGAAAGCTCACGTTGAAGTGATCAGCTTTTACAATTTCGATTTGTCTATGTGATCACTTGATCATATAGACAGTTCATGATAACGCGAAGCTCGTGATCTTTTACTCGCACGAGCAGCTCGCGATCTCGAGCATAGCTCTTCGTCGCTCATTTTATCGATGTGATTGCACAATGTACAACTGATCTACGGGATATACTGTCTAGGATTTTGAGTCGGCTGCTTGCAGCGGGATTTCCTTGAGCTCATCTGACTGAGTATGGAAAGTGGATTCAGGTTACAGCGACTACTAGGATAAACAATAGTGTGGTTTTTTAGCTCTAAGAGCCTGTTTCACGCAGAGAGCTTTTCCATACTACATACATCGTCAGTACGACTCTATGTGTATCTATATACGTAGATAGTATGCTGTGCTTCATAGCTTTTGGCTGCATAAGCACGTTAAAATGAAGAGAGAAAAAAAATCAGAGACGAGGATGATGAGGGTTCTTTGCTAGATTCGTCTGACAAGAGCGAAGAACAAATAAACCCATAAATTGACTCAAAGGGCATACATATCGTCTCAAAGTCTCGAGAAGCCAGCTTGGGAACTTCCAACTCTATCTAGTCTTTACTACTGTACTCGTACTACCTGGGTTTGATACTTGCACGGAGGAGAGAATTATACCGACACAACCCTAATGACTAGCGCTGCCAAGATTTCGTGCCCACAATCAACGTCTGAGCTGGTGAAATGATGGAGCAGAAACCCAGCGCTATCAATATGCCTGGGCCAACGAATACTCTCCTGATCGAAGGGTCCTTTGAGGAGCTCGCCGACGAGCTTGCGCATTACATCGACGATGTAAGAAAAAAGCAGAGCGAGGATGGCGCCACTATACAAGCAGAAATAACACCTCTACTCGAGCAAGGCCAGAAAGATGAAGCGCTCAAGAGGCTGGTTACGGGTAGCACAGTGCTCAATACAGCTCCAGAGAAGGGTTTGTCCACAGGCTTGTCACTCAGTAGCAATAAATCATAGCTAAATTCTTTGATATAGAATTCATAGCCGCCTACAACCTCCTTGTCCACCTAATCCGCCAATCCCCCAACCTCGACAAATTCCTGCCCAAAATATGCCAAAACCTCTCCCAACCCATCACCTCCTCCCCCTCCCACTCTCCCGGTCTCGCCCTTTCCATACTAACCACAATCTTCAATATATTACCGCCCGATAATGAAGTCCGCTATCACGTATTCCTAGCCATTCTACGGGTCGTGCGCGCTTCTTCTTCGTTCGACTCTTTACGGCCACAGCTCAAAAACCTAGATAGCTGGATTGTGGCTTGGGAAACAGACGAAGAGGACCAACGTAAACTCTACCTAAGCATCGCCGACGTCGCGGACGAAGCCGGTGAACCGGCAGAAGCATACCTCTACCTCCTCCGCGCCCTCCGTACCATTCCCACAAACGAAGTCTCCCAACCCGACTCCCGCAACCTAAGCATCCGTGCCCTCAAATCCGCCCTCTCCCACCCCACCCACTTCGACTTCCAAGACCTCACCGCCGTCGACGCTATCCAAGCCCTCCGCAAATCCGACCCCGAATACTTTGAGCTCCTCGAAATCTTCAACATGGAGCTCCTAGACGACTACAATGACTTCACCGATGAGCACTCGGGCTGGCTCGAAGAACAAGACCTCGACAACTCCATCCTCTACCGCAAAATACGCCTCCTCACCCTCGCCTCCCTCGCCGCCTCCTCCCAATCCCGCTCCATCCCCTACGCGCAAATCGCCCGCTCCCTGCAAATTCCCTCGGAGGACGTCGAAATGTGGGTCATCGACGTCATCCGCGCCGGTCTCGTCGAGGGCAAGCTCTCCCAGCTCAACCAAACCTTCCTGATCCACAGGAGCACGTACCGCATGTTTGGCGAGAAGCAGTGGACGGAAGTCGCGGGGCGGCTGGATACGTGGCGCGCGAGCCTCGAGGGCGTGCTGGCTGTTATTCGCACTGAGAGGGAGAAGGTGGTGAAGGAAAGGGAGAGGGAGCAGAGGGAGGTGGACGGGAGGGTGAATGGGGCTGGGCCTGGGGCGGGGATGGGTGGGGGGAGGAGGTTGAGGGAGGTGGATATGGGGATAGATTCGTGAGGACGGGGTTCAGGGGGAAGGGGAATTAGACATGGGAGATGTGTCGCAACGTGCTTATGGAAGTGCTTCCATTTGAGCCTTTAAGACCTCGGCTATGCTGCCGGTAAAGCCATTGCGGACTCGTACGAAACCATCAATTTCTCAAGATCAAATGTTGATCGTCAAAGCCTATGGGCAAAAAGGTCTCATTGTATTTCACCCTCTGCAAGTCTCGGCTGTAGAAGGATCTTCCAACTCGCACAACACAATACCTCCCAGAGTCCTAAACTATCAATTTACAACTCGCCCTTCATCTTACATCCACGTCGACATCGCATCCGACCTAAACCCTCACCCCACCAAAACCCCCCTATTCCCCCCCACCACTCTCCCATTCAAACCTCCTCCCTAAACCCCTACATTCTAATTCAAAACTCTCCCAGCAACACTCGCCGTACTCTTATCCTTCGTCTCCACCTTCTTCAACCCCTTCCCCTTGACAATCTCCCCCAGTAAACCTCCTCTCCCCATACCCGCCATCCCCGGGGCCGGTATAGGCGGTGGAGGCGGCGCTCCACCAGCAGGCATGGGCGGAGGTGGTGGCGCGCCGAATGAGGGCATTGGTGGAGGAGGGGGTGCGCCAAAGGATGGCATAGGTGGTGGTGGTGGGGCTCCAGCGGGTGAGCGGGGAGATTGAGGTGCATTTCCAGGCGCTGAAGGCGTGGAAGGGCTCGCTGCATCAGGCGATTTCTTCTCGTCCATAGCAGATAGCGGTCTTGGGGGCGCCATGGTACCGAAGAGGATCGAAGCGAGCTGCTTCGCGCTGCCGCCAGCAGGGCGATCGTCGTTGTCGTTGTCTGAGGAGTCGTCTTCGGTCGAGTCGACAACAGACCATTCGTCTTCCTCGGGCCGGACGCGGGATGGACGGGAGCCGGTTAAGGTTGATGTAAGGGGAGGAGTGGATTGAGCTTTGGCGGCGTTTTCTTGCTGGGTTAGGCGGTGAAACGGGTTGGTCGAGACTTCGGTTGAGGAAGGAGAGGTGATTGAGGAAGCTGGTTGAATTGCGGGTACTGAGGGAGGTTCGTTTGATTGGCTGAGCTTCTTGAAGAAGGGGTTCTTGGTTTCGCTGTTGGATGAGGACACTGTCAGTGAGACTGGAGCCGAAGGAGGGGTTGATGCAGGTTCTTGTGGGATTGGAGGTTGACTTGGAGGCGCCGAACTTTCTGCTCGGTGCTGGCTAGTGTCTCGAGATAGAACCTGACTGCTCGTTGGTGTAGTTTCTTGCGGTGTGATCTCCTGTGGCCCCTCTTCGTCCGAAGAATCCTCGTCTTCAAGGCTTTCTAGTTGTAATTGAAGCCGACGCTCTTGTTCTTTGGCTGCTTCGATCTTTGCACGATGAGCTGCAAGCTTAGCTTCCTTCTCTTTCGCTTCTTTTTCCGCAGCCTGCCTCCTACGCTTTTCCTCTTGCTTCTTGACTTTACCTTGTTTGACCTGCTCCTCCAACGCCTTGAGTCGCGCATCAGTGGCTTCTTGTTCTTTGCGAAGCTCATCTTCTTGACGTTCAGCCTCATTCCTAGCACACTATTAGCTTCGACCTCTGTATGCATGGATATAATGGACTCACTCCATCCCCCTCGTTTGGGCCTCCTGAGCCTGCTGTTGGTCTTTAATGGCCTGTTCCTTCCGCTTCTGCTCAACTTCTGCTTGACGTCTCTGTTCGACACTCTCCTGTTCTCTCATCGCCTGTTCTCTTCCTTGCTGCTCGGTCTTGGCTTTGAGCGTCTCTTCTTCGGCCTTGCGCTTGGCTTCGCTATCGCCTCTGTTTCTTCGAACTGGTGGAGGTGGGGGTTTCTTACTTGCTTTACTAGTATCTCTCGGTGGAGAAACTTGTTCGTCGGCAAGCCTACGCTGCCGCTCTTGTTCTCTTTTAGCGTCTTCTTCTTCGGCTTGACGCACTCGATCTTGGCGCTCTCGTGCCTCTCGCTCCTGTCTTTGTTGAGCGGATTCACCAGGTTTTGATGGGGGTTTTAGTCCCAGGGCCGCAAGACGTTCTGCCATGCGTTGTTCTGCCTGTTGCTTGATAAAGGCTGCTCTGTCTTCGCCAGTCTTATACGATGAGTATGACCCGGTCGAAGATGGGGTTGCTGCTGGCCGTGCAGGTTCGCTCGGTCTTACGGTTTTGTTATGCCGGGTGGGAGTAAGGTCCCGTGAACTATCCTGACGCGGAATGTTTCTAACATCATGATCTCTACCTCTACCCATACTAGTAACTGTTAGTAAATAAAATTGAAGGCTTCAGGAAAACTACTTACTCCTCGCGTCGGAGCTTCGAACTTCGGCTACTCCTCTGTAGGTCGAAGATGAAGTCCCGCACTTCGTCCTCAACACCTAGACCATCTTCCCATCTCCGCCTCTCATGCTCACTGGCCGAATCTTCACCACCCTGCGCCAATGTGTCTTCGAGGCCACGAGAGAAGTCTTTTGCGCTGTCCTCGACGTCCTTAATCATGCGCTCATTGTTCTCTTTCTCCGCCTTTATACGCGCATTCTCTTCTTCCAGGCGCCTCGGAGCCGCTTCGCTATCATCGTCACCTGCAGGGGCAGCTTTACCAGTCAATGCTGCTGAGCGCTGCTGCATCATTGCTTTTGCACGAGCTTTTAGTCTATCAGACTCCGTTACAGCACCGCCAGGTCCTGTGCCAATAATCTTCGAAGCGCTGCTAGGGTGAGCCTTTGCATCTCTTAAGCGGAATAACTCGAGCTTGGCATCAGCAATATTACGCTCAGTCTTTCGAACTTGGGATGCTAGCTCTGGGAGGCGGTCTGTCAACTTTTGTAATTGACGCTTCAAAGCTCTCCGTTCGGCCTCAGAATCAACATTGCGAAGTGAGGCGTTCGGATGGCTGTCAATGTCTTCTTGGAGTCGCCGAATTCGCTGATACAGATCTTCGGCATCACGTCGGTCTCGACGATCAAGCGCGTCATCCTCCTCTGTGACATTCTCGTCCTTAAAATCAATTGCATCTAGCAACACTTGCTTTTCGTGAACTTTCTTACGCAACTGCTCAATAGTGACATCATCATTAGAGGTCTCCGACGACATCGATGGCACAGGAGAAGGCGTCCGTCCTCCTCCACCTATCCTACGACGTGCACTTGATTTATACCCAATATCGTCATCGTTGTTTCTGAAAACAGTGGCATCTTTACGCCCCGGTGTTATGCCATACGAGTCGGTGCGAAATGAGTGATTTTTCAGGTAGCTGACACCAGTCTGCTGTGGCTGTAAGAATGCACTGGTATTCTTTCTTGTTTCTGCGTCTTGCGAGAGTAGTGATTTTACAGTACCAATGGAGTCTGCAAAATTCCTTGTCGATGGAGGTACAAGTTCCGGAGGCAGTTGGTTAGGCACGGGGTAGCCATTCAGCTTCCGATAAATCAGATGCATTGCCACTGCGAACTCATCCATATCTAATCTCCCTTTATTTCCGGGATCAGAAAGCGTCCATATCTTCTCAAGGTCGGGTTTTGGCAGCCCACTCTGTCCCATCACCTCAATGGCGACATCGCCACCAATGAAGCCTTTATTAAATCCATCCCAAGCCTTAAACAATTGATCGTAGATTTTCTTCTCATCCTTCGTTACAGCCCATGGCACCTGTGCGCTTCCTGATAAGCCTGCTGTTGTGTAGCCCCCTTCACGCCCTGGCTGTGGCATCATACGCTGTTGTAGAGCGTCAATGTTAGGCAGTCCTGAAGCTGGAGCATTCACCAATCCCCACTGCCCGGGCCTACCTGTTGGCTGAGCATTTAGGGGCATCGCGGGCCCTGTCTGTGAGGGCGGGAGTGTCGACGCGTAGCCGGTTGGCATTGGCGGCATGGGAGGACGGGGCCCTGAGTAGCCAGTAGGCTGTGGGTTCTGTTGGAAATTGCTTTGTTGTTGGGGGAAGCCCGTTGGCTGAGGTGCAGAACCCGCAGGCTGACTTTGAAAACCAGTGGGTTGCGGAGGGATGTATTGGGCAGCAAAGCCGGTCGGTTGGGACGTCAACTGTGTGAGTAATTGGGTATTCGAGGCTTGCGGTTGAGGCTGCTGGATGCTTGGCGCTACGCCGGAACGCGATGGAGCATCAAAGTTTGGCGCATTACTTCGAGGCGGTGGAAGCGGACGGTCATCCGGTACGCCAAAAGAGATAATATCTACCATGCTTGAGACTTCGTTTGCTATACGGTCGGGCAATGTCTGTGGGAGATCCTTTCCCACAAGCTTCAAATTGCAAAGGTACATGGCGAGTGCAAACTCTGGAAAGAGCAGCTGCCCCGACTTCGTTGTGTCCGAGAGCACCCTGAGATATTAGCAAGAGCCTGTCAAACTGAATAACCACGTACCATATCTGCATAAGATCACTGCCGGGGAGCTTGGACCGGATAAGTAAGTCTTTCACCTTATCACCTGCTGGCTATTAATCTAGGGTCTTGTCCCGTCATGCTAGCAGAACCTACCATCTAAGGCTTGGCCATCCCCGACAGCCGATTTGAACAGCTGCTCAAATTTCGCCTGGTCTTGAGCAGTCAAGAAGGAAAGTCGGATTTTGGGGATTTTGGCACCCTGAGCCGGAGTCTGACGAGCCGGGGGTTGGGCCGTAGGCGTGGACTGGAATGACTGGGCAATCTGAGCCGACGTTTGCCCTGTCTGCATTGGGGCGATATGTGGCTGCACTGGTTGGCCTGTCTGGAACGGCTGCTGCTGGGGCAATTGACTTGGAGCCATCGGTTGACTGGGAGCTTGGTAACCGGTATACTGAGGCTGTTGTTGTGAGGCCTGGTAACTCTGCTGCTGCACCTGCCCCGGATATCCTGTGAATTGTTGTTGTAATGGACCACCGCCAAAGCCGGTAGGCTGCTGGCCGAAGCCATTGGGTTGCTGCTGAGCTGGCTGTGGGTTTGCGAGCGACGACTGCCCGTACTGGGGGGGTCCTGGGCGGCTACTGTTACCTCCGCCGAGGAAAGAATTCGAATTCGAATACATCGTGAGAACAGTCAAGTAGACTGAAAAATATCTACTTTAAGCAGCAAGTAAGGCCGAAACCAAGGGTGACGACGAGAGGCGCTAGTCAATGGCCGCCGCTGACAGGGGTGCGAGTACCGTACGAGGGAACTTACTTCAAAGCTCTGTCACTCCGCATGAACACAGGTGGGGGAATTGTATACACATTATGGCATCTACAGAAGTGAACTCAGAGTACCCAATCGGTCATGCTTTGAAGCCTTCTACACTTGACTCTTATTTACAAACGGCATATCGCAATTTGTGAGTAACCTTATCCAAGTCGAGCATACTACACAGACGTCACCAAGAAGTAGAATTTGAGCATCATCGAGCTTAGAGCTTCTTTGATTCAATTGAGACATATCATCCTAAGAGTCTAGCCTAAGTATGGAGTTGTCTTCGAAGAACCAAATCCAGTGACCAAATATCCAGCCTATCCTTCAGTAAAATCTGCCATCCCTGGTTCCTGACTCCTTGTTGTCCAATTCGCCAGACACCATTCTATGCAAGAGCAGATTTACCACCGGTAGCTTTACTTCTCTCCATTTGTCTCTTCCGCTCCAGCACCAACCATCTTCCTCAATTCCCACTCCTTGGTGAACTCGCGGGAGAGTAAGCTGAGGTCATTGACGAGGTCGCGGCATGATTGGATTAAGGCGGCACGAGGTGTGAGGCTACCATCCGTTTGAATGCGGAGAATGAAGTTGCTATCCGAATGTTAATCAGATTTTCTTACCAGAATAGTGAAACAAGAGGTCTGAGAATTGTAGCCATGGTAGATGTGGACTGGTGTTAGGGAATAAAAGTGACCAACCTGAACAAAGGATGTGGGACTTTGTAGCCGGCGAAAATGACTTGTGGGCTCATTTGGAGAAGTCGAGAGCGGAGCATGTTGCCGAGGGTATGGTCTTCTTTGTTGAATGTGAAGATTGAAGTTGATGGCATACCTAGAATTGAAGCGTTAGTAGGTTAACGAAAAGTTGTATAATCTTATGGGCGAGTAAAGCTCCCTATGCGAGCCTCAAAAACGACCTGCATGGGGTATCCTCGCTGGAGGTGATCTTGACTTATGTGCTAATTGAGCAGCCATGCATAGAGTAATAGGAAGACTTACGGGTGTCAGGCTCCTCCGTAACCTTCTTCTCTCCATCGGCTAACAGGAAAAGCTCAAATCTAGGAGGGACATTATCTTCTGCTCCGGGCTTTGGCTCGCGCTGTCTGCCCTGAGTAGCGTTGTCGATGGGATACATGGAAGATGCTAGGCCAGTGCGGACTTTGTGCATATGAGAGTGCTGCGAGATTACGGTGTCTTGTGTGACAAGACTTCCGCTTGCGCTTGGGGTTACATATTCTCCTGCCATTGTGAATGTATGATGGGTGTCAAAGTTGAGAGAAGAGTGAATCAGAAATGATATGTAATGACAACATGCTTGTTTTAAGGAAGGGGCATATGAGTGAAAACAATAACCAGTGAATCTGGTAGCCGCGTTGTGTTATAACAGGCGCGCTGTGTTGAGCAGAGCAGCATGGCTGCTCATTGCTTTGCCATTCACTTTAACCTGCTGCTCTTTCTGCTAACATGATTTGAAGACTGTGCCCAACAGACGAGCAGATGCTTGATACTGGAGGGACAACATGGCGACTCTGCCATGCTAGAATGACTGACCTATCTGGGGCATTCATGTTGGACCTGTATAAGCTCCTAGCTTGATAGTGCTCCTAAATTCTGTGGGTTGGTCCTCCCTTTCTATGGTGCACCGTCCCATATGAAGACAAGACTATAGGGCAATCCTCCGGGTCCCCAGTTATATTTTCAAGAATCTGTTATAATACGACTCATATAGATATAATGATATTGTCCAATGTAACCATGAAAGGGGGCGGATCAGAAGGTGCAGACTTGGAAAGTCTCAAGGCAATGAATGCCCTTTGAATCTTTGTCTTCTAAACAGAAAGATCCTGATTGGTGGGAGCTCTTACTTCCGAACTAGGTAAATTACGGTCTAGGCAAAATCCCGCCACTTCCACAGTTCCACTTGTAAATTAAGCAAACACATACAAATTTCCATTCCAGTCATTTGCGACTCACATAAATATTGAGAGTCCAAATGCTTCTAGTCAAAGATTATCCGTGGACAGTCAGTCCGCTCACCGTCAGTGCGCCAATGCGTCTGATAGCCCTAGCACCTCTGGCAGTGGCTGTCTCCCGCGCTGGAGGGCTCGGCTTTATCGGGGCTACAGACGCAACTGACTTAGAGAAGTACCTTCGGGAAGCTGCAGCCCTCCTCAAGGCATTACCAGTTGAGGGTGCTAAACGAGATATATTACCAATTGGTGTAGGGTTTATAAACTGGGGAGCTGATATTGACGTAGCCGTAGAAGCTGTCGGAAAATACGTGCCGGCAGCTATTTGGTTCTTTGCGCCAGAGAAGAACACAGATTTGAAACAGTGGACGACGAGAATCAGAGGGGTTACGAGTGGCAGAACAAGGATATGGGTTCAGATAGGTAGGGTCTCGGATGCTCTAGAGATTGCCCGTATATGCAGTCCCGATGTGCTCGTGGTACAAGGGACTGATGGCGGAGGTCATGGCCTTCAACATGGTGCTGGGATCATCACTCTACTGCCAGAAGTTGCTGATGCACTCAGTGAAGCGGGGCATGGTAACATATCCCTCGTTGCAGCAGGCGGTATCACTGAAGGTCGAAGTGTAGCCGCTGCCTTTGCCCTTGGGGCTAATGGTGTGGTCATGGGCACAAGGTTTCTGGCCTGCAAGGAAGCAAATATTGCTAAAGGATACCAAAATGATGTTTTAAGGATGAGAGACGGAGGGCCCAATACTGTTAGATCAAATGTTTATGACCGATTGCGTGGTACCACTGGGTGGCCTGCGCATTACGGTGGGAGAGGCATAATCAATCAAAGCTATCTTGATGCAAAAGAGGGCGGGATTACCGGTGAGAACAAAACATTATACGCAGAAGCTTTGAAGAAGGGCGATCACGGTTGGGGCGAACAGGGAAGATTGACTGCCTATGCAGGCACAGGAGTTGGATTGATCAAGCAAGTCAAGTCTGCTCTGGAAATCCTCGATGAAGTCAGGGACTCTGTAGCGAGAATAAAACCAAGCCTCTCTCGGCAGTCGCCTAGACTATGAACAGCTAGTTTGTATAGTTCGTTGTGAGCTCTCAGCCTTGGAATCCGGTACGATAAGTCGACAAGCCTCTCTGCTATAATCCAGGCCAGACTATCAAGTCCACATTGGCATTATAACTGAATTTGCTTTCAAGCATGTCTGTATTAAGCCGCTGCTGCTACTGGACCTTCCCCTCCTGGGATAAGCTAGATTTACGTTAGCCTCGCAGAAGCATTGACACAACAGTACTCTTACCATGCAGATATTGTTGCCGTTCAATAAGATCTTAGACAGCTTCGTATGAGAGCCACTGTAATCACTGTAATTAAATTAGTACCAAATCGTCTAGAACCAGACACTCCGAAGGAAGGAAGATCACAACACACAATTCCGTCACATCTTCAAGAACCATATCTGGTCCAACAATTAGCAAAGGCTTATCGGAGTGCAAAGCATGCACTAACTGACGTAGTCATCGAACCCTAGCAACGTGCCTGCGAATTCTTTCAATGGGAAGAGCAGTCAGCAAAGCCACAAATAGGCCTTTTGAATTAGGGCAGAGGGATACCTTTTTCGCCCTTCATGATGACCCATATCCGTGAGCCAACACATTTGTCAATTAACTCTGAATCAAGGTCTCAGTACTCTTCCGCAAGCACTACTACGCTTGACATACCCAACGGTAAGAGCTGCGATGCCATGTCTGAGATGCGCAGAATCTAAGTTCCTCATTGGACGTGAACCTGAAGAGTTTGATATTGAGGCTCTTGCCAAAACGGGAAATACCACAGTAGCCTTATTAGGTCTTGGCAGGGGCGGGGGCTAAATTGGTCCCGGCGGGCTATCCTCCACTCGTTCCCCACCACGCCCACCCGACCTCCAAGCTCCAAGCGCGTTATCACGCCTCAGAAGATGTTCTGGAAAATCCTTTGACATAGTGGGCTTGACGGTCATGGAGCTGGTATTTCACCATGCTCCTCCATCACAGGCTTGTCGTGAACACGACCGGATGCTCCTACGCTGCAGGCCTGGTCGTGCCTGCTTCTAGCATTGGTATAATTGATATCGGACATGTAGATATTGGCGTGTCTCGAAAGAACATGGCCTCACGGTATTTTCGAAAGCCTTGATGACGGACTCAAGCTTAATCTGTTCACAGACCAGACATTTCACATTGTACCGCTGATCGTACGTGGAAATCCTCCCAAGGGATCGTTTTTCAGACACCACCCAGTAGTCGGACATGGCGGCCTTCGCAAGGCATCGTGTTTTCAACCTCAAAGCCATCGCTAGATTCTCCTTGGTCTGCAGAATACGGCAACGGTGGGGCAAGAGCCCTCTCAACCTCTGCTAGGAGGGATACCAGTCGTTCACTCGGAGTGCCTTCCTTCAATGACCCGAACGACTTCCCAATTTCGTCTAGCGCTCATAAACGATTGCTTGCACCCTTGGGTTCGATTGAACAGCAGGTGGGAAATATGTCTATCGGTGAGCGTCAGGCAGTGAGCAAGGCAGAGTTTCACAGCAAGAGATGGAAAAATGCAACGCTAAACAACGATGGCTATACATCTAGAGATAGCGCATTTATGACGGGAAGATCCACAAAATGGGCTGAACATCCCCCAGTGGATAATGAGATTATAATGAAGACATCCTCCAATATTCGATTGGAAGCTGATTATCGAAATGAGCCTACTGGGCCATCATGCAGACCTAGAAGTGTCCCTTCCTCAAAATTACAAAACCCGCATCCTGATCCGACCACCTCAGAACTGGACAAGCCGAAGGCGGATGTTTCTACTCAGACAGTGAAAAAAGCCTGGAACCATTCTAGCTCTGTCCAAGCAAGAGCCAAGCAAGCTCAGTCATTGGATTCGTTCTCATCGTTCCCTGATGCGAAAATGCCAAACAAAGTGTCAAAGCGCCAAACCCAAGTTCTACCAGGAAGCCAACGGAAGAGCTATAGTAGACTAAAAGCGCGTCCGGTGCAAGAGGATAAGGCTTCGGCCGAAGTCCTGGTAAGAAAGGGGCAAAATTACTTGAATTTGGATCTCAGTCCTGATCTCAATCCAATCCGGCGTGTTCAACAAGGCTACACTGAATTGCAGAATTCTATTGTTGATATACTGCGAAAAAAGTATTCTCGCAATTTCCGCTATATTGAGTTACGTTTAGGGGATGCTCGAGACCGAATCCGATTTATGAAACGAGATATAGGTAGGTGCATGAGATTATATCGCGGCGTATGGTACATGATGAAGCAAGCCGAGCAGATACGGGGTCTGCAAGGCGCTGACCGTATCAAGCATCAAAGGGTTTTCAATTTCAATGTTAGCAGAACCACACTCGTCGAGCCTAGCGCGTCACTTGCAAATTCGCGGTCTCAGATCTATCATTGCGGATACGAATTGATAGAAACCAGAATACGCCGTGGTATGGGGATCTCACCAAATCTATGCAGTATCAGGGACCTCTGTGATATAACTGCTACTCAACTCAAACCTGTTGGTCACTATAATAATCTCCTGATCACAAGATATTTTCGTCAAAACAACGGTGAAGATTTTGCGAACATTTGGCTGCATATTCAAGACGTTTATAGAACTTCTCAAGAATTATATCGCAAAATGGAATATCTGTTGCATTTTTGGGATAGACCAAGGTTGAAAAGGTACGATGGCTGGCGAAGGAATGACCGCCACCAAAGCAGAAGAATGGCATTAACTCGAATGATTGTGGTGATGTTTGAATACCTAGAGGAATCCAAGGCAGCGCTATGGGCGTATCATAACATGATGCTCCATCAATGGGCGAGCGCTACACCTGATAGCACAGCGGGTACCATAACTGGAGTCCACCCGGCCGACAGGCGTGATCGATCTGATGAAGGAAATCGTGAAGTTAGGAAACAGATCCTTGACACCACAGATCATGAAAGCCTCCTTGATCGAAACGTGTCTCTGGAGCTTTCGCACGCGGAAGCTTTGCGCCATTTTCCTACGTCTGGGCTAACAAGGGGCTTGAGCATGCGGCCCACTCACATGTTGAGCCAGCAATACGTGCAGTCTACAGACAGTCCTGCCCTGAGCACCCCAGATGATTTCTTGAGAACAAATTCCAAGATTGCGAGCTTCGCGACACCCGGCAGCGATTCTTGCTCACAACCACATGCTCTTAATGACTTTGCTGAGGCCGCAAATACAGCGCTACATGCTTCGAAGGCAGCTGCTGTCGAGGTCCTCAAAGAACCCTGGCCGCAGCTCCATCTGAGCCCACTCGGCTATCACATTCCCGAAAAGAACATGGCTGACGCTAAATCCGCGTCCCCTGGCACAAGGGCATCTTATTGGCAGTACCTACTCTATAGGGGTCCAAACGGAGAGAAAATAAAAGTACACTATTGCAAAAGCAAGGCGACCACCGAGCGTATCGCGCAATTATTTCTGAATGAAGAAATAGTGGGGTTTGATATTGAGTGGAAACCCCAAGCCTTAGCGACCGAAGGTGTCAAGAAGAATGTTGCACTGATCCAACTAGCCAGTGAGGAGCGCGTAGCTCTATTCCACATTGCACGATACTGGGAGGACGAGAAAAGTGACGATCTACTAGCACCGACTTTGAAAAAGATCATGGAATCAACGAAGATCACGAAAGTTGGAGTGTCAGTCAAGGCCGATTGCACAAGGCTTCGAAAGTTCATGGGCATCGATTCACGCGGCCTCTTCGAACTCAGCCATTTATACAAGCTGGTCAAGTTCTCTCCGGTGAACGTTAAGATGATCAACAAAACGCTAGTTTCTCTTTCTCGGCAAGTTGAGGAACATCTCCATCTTCCTATGTGGAAGGGCGAGGTTCGGTCCAGTGATTGGAGTCAGGAGCTGAACTACGAGCAAATCTACTGTAAGTGATGGAATGACAATTTAGACATATTGCCCGGACTAAATCATATTAGATGCTGCGTCCGACTCGTATGCTGGGTTCCAACTCTATCATGTCCTCGAGGGGAAGCGGAGGGCGCTCGATCCACCGCCCCCTCGCCCTTCGCATGCAGATCTGAACCTACCGATCCGCCTTGCAAACGGACAAACCGTTGCAGACTATGATGAAGGAGCCGAGGTTACCGAAGAAACTCTGACTGATTTGCCTCCGGATCCTTCAATCTCTCTTGAAGAAATGGCCCGCGATTTCCTCAACGTTGCTGTCGAAGACGTCCCAGCTCAATCAAGAACCCAGCGCAAGCCCGCTACAACACAATCTCGTTCAGCTACAGCTCCCGAAGTGGCCGCCGCAGATGAATGGGTCTCACATTGGCGCAATAGCCTTCCTCCAGGTTACAAAGGACGTGCGACAACGGCCAGCTTACGTGCATATGCTCTTTGGCACCACCAAGACTTCGAAGTGCCGGACGTGGCGGCGCTGTTGAGAGATCCGCCTTTGAAAGAAGCGACGGTGGCAAACTATGTGCTTGAAGCTATCCGGATCGAGAAGCTGCCGCACGCAGGGAGGCAGAAGTTGGATATGGTGATATACCATTTAGACAAGAACGTGCAGGGACGGTACCAGCGCCTGTAGAGGGATATGGTGTTGGGGTGAGATTCGGAAGGAAATAGTGCAACACAATGGTAATGAATCCCACCTCGACTAAGGGTTAACATGATTTTGTATGGCGTTTGATGGATAGTTTTAGTCAGCTGAGGCTTTGATACATGTACCGAGTGGCGTTTTACAATTTCACGCTGTTCGGAGTCTCTTATTCTAACGCCTGAACGAGATCTAGGTTCACGTCGTCAGATTAGAAGGCAGATCCTATGCATGCGATAGTGGTCTTCCATATCCACAGCATTTGTCCTAGACGAGGCTTCGGCTTTATAATATGAATACTAGTACTTTTTGTTTCCTACATTGAAATTCAAGTCCCAATGGATCAAGAGGCAGCACCTGGCAGTCCCCGTAACCCAATGCCCAGACTCGGTCCTAACTTACAA
>JAABUV010004881.1_pt1 | contig 15643 bp, 28 predicted proteins | sample 5559971 | NCBI WGS metagenome assembly JAABUV01 (sample SAMN10711881, study PRJNA513362) | rock metagenome | isolation source: Antarctica rocks | place: Antarctica: Victoria Land, Knobhead nord | collected 2015-12-19
GGGCGCGGCCAGCGCGGCCACCGCCGGCGCAGCGGCCACGGCCTCCAGCGCCGCAGCCAGCGCGGCCTCGGCTGCGCGCAGCGCGGCATTCATTCCTTCAGTCTATCATTATTTCATTCAATCCAAAATCAACGTCTCTCCCGTTATACAGAAGGCAAGGCAATGCGCTTGAAATCTGCGCCCAACAGTCACGAGCATTGGAGAGCACTTGATCGTAGTCACCTTCTGGCCGGTGTACCGTTTGATGTTACGCCCAGTGGGGCGGCTGACTCTCACGCTCCAAACAATGGCCGCCAGCGCGCACAGGCACGCACAGGACGTGCAGGCAGCAGGAGCCGGGCCGCCCGCACGCCTTTGAGCACGAGCGGGGCAGGCAGCGGCGGGCCGCGGCCGGCGCGCCAGCAGGCAAGCAGGTCCAGCGCAGCGGCCAGCGGCGCGGCAAACGCGTGGCCGCCGGGCAGCGCGAAGGCCGCGCCGGCGGCGGCCGCCGCGGCCGGCAGCGCGGCCGCGGCGGCCGCCTCGTTGGCGCGCAGCGCCTGCGTGCAGCAGCGCGCGGCCTCGGCGCGCAGGCCGGCGCCTGCCGCGGCCGGCCCCGGCAGCGCCGCCGCGACGAGCGCCCCCAGCGGCGGCCACGCCTCGACGAACGCGGCCACCGCCATCGCTCCCGCCGGCGCGCCTGCAGAGCACGCCGCCGTGGGCGCATGAGACCAAGCGCTGGGAGTCGAGGCGCAGCGAGCGGCATTGGTGCGCAGGCTGACGGCTGCGGCAGCCGTACTCAGCAGGCACATCGCGAGAGGCGCCGCCTGCGCAACATGCTGCCAATGCCAGTGCGGCGCCGGCATGCCTGCAACCTTGTTTCACCAGGAGCAGCGGTCTCACAAATGAGCGGCGGCTTACACAACCTTTGCTTTTCAACCATGTCCCAGCGTACTCAAATGCGCAAGCAGCAACTCAAGCCGCAGCTACTCCTAGACAAGGCAGGCCGCCGCAGGCGCTGACACCGACACGCATGCAGAGCTGGCCACTACATAGGGTTGCACCAAAACAGCAGCAACCAAGGAGCAGCGTCAGCAGGCCCCGGGTCCAGGGGCCGTGGGCGTATGCGCCGCCAGCGCGCAGCCTAGCACCGAAAAGTCCTAGAGTCAGGCGCACCGTTCAGCGCGCTGCGCTGCCCCACAAACGTCCCTGCCTGCTGCAGCACGGCGCGCAAGCGGCCAACCATGCGCGTCGCCTCGGACAGGGCAGCCGCGGCGCGGTCGCGGGCGCCGCCCGCCCTGCCGCCGTGCACTCGCTCCGTACTCACACACCTCACAAGAGGGCACTGCCCAGTACGCATGCACGGGCTGCCTCCTTGCGCGCAATGACCTGCTCATACAGGTTCGGCATCGCTCAGGTATTTTCACCCTCATGCAAGCCCTCCCTGCCAGGCCCATGGTAGCTGCAGCACCTGCAGCACGGCCTGGCCTGGCGACCGAGGCGCCATCTCGCAGCGGCAGTTCCCACCCACCCTCTGCCAGGTTGGCAGTGCGCACACCCGGCAGACTCGGCCGCAGCCGCGCTGGCGGCCGCCCGCAGCGCGGCCAGCGCGGGCGGCAGCGGGCGCAGCAACTCCTGCAGCGTGGCGGCGTACGCGCCCGCGCCGGCGCTGGCGCATGCGCAGTGCGCGGCGGCCACCACCAGCTCCTGCTCCACCTGCGGCGGGCGCGCTATGTAGGGCTTAGGGGTATAGGGCAGAGTTATATTTAGGGGCAGGCAGTGCGCGGCGGCCCTCACCAGCTCCTGCTCCACCTGCGGTGGGCGCGCCGGGCCGTCAACAGACTGATCCGTGCGGCCATAGCCAGGCGCCAGCGCGCTGCGGCCGTCGCAGAAAGGCAAGCACCCTTCTGCTGCGAGCTTCTACTACCCGAGTGCAATCTTTCCTGAGTGCATCACCTCTGATGGTGAGCTTGTGCTGTGATACTACTCCACCCTGCTCCGTCAACGGCACCCACATACAGAGCTGAGGCAGGCAGGCCTGTCAGCATGCGCCGCTTCGGTTTGACTGCGCTGCCTGTGTCGGTCAGGTGGCACCATCACTCTGGAAAGTACCTACTTCACGCGCAGGCATGCACAGCGCACTCCGTGCAGCGCGCGGCGCGCGCGGCGCCGCGCGCCTCAAGGTCCAGGCCGGTGGGGGGCGCGAGCGCGTGCAGCAGCGCGTCCAGGGTGCCCTGCGGCAGGGCCAGCTCGTCGGCAGCGGCGCCCTCGCATGCGCGCAGCACGCACGCGGCTGCGGCCTGCGCCAGCCGCGGCTGCCGCAGCGCGCCGCCCGCCTCGGCCAGCGCGAATGCGAGCAGCGCCTGCGTCGCGTGGGAGCGTGGCTCGCACGCTGCGCTCGGGCGCGCCTCATGCAGGTCAGGTGCCGGGCGGGGGCGCTGATTGCACGGCGTGCAACGCAAGCCGTGGCAGGCGCCAGCGACAGGCGCCGCATGTTGGCTCTAGTCGGAAGCAGCAGGCCCGGCTGTGCCACAGCGGAGCGCTCGAGCAGCGCAAGCAGCGCCAGCCTGGCGTGGTGCCGCGGTCGGCGCGCCTGCGCATCACGCCCGGACGCCAGCGCGTGGCGGACGAGCGGCATGGTCAGCTGGCTCAGCACGTCCAGGAGCCGCGCCCGCAGCTGCGCCGCCCAGGCCTCCCCGCCGGCCGCAGCAGCGGCCGCCGCGGAGAGCGTCAGCGTGACCGCGTCTGCGACGGCGGCCGCGCCGGCGGCCTGGGCGCCGGGCGCTCCAGACTTGGGGCCCTCGGCCGACAGCGCCTCGCCGAGCAGCTCCTCGGCCGCGCGTGTCGCCAGCAGCGCCGCCTGCGCGCGCGCGTACGCGCTTGGCACCGCACATTCAATCCCGCGCCTTGACATGTCTCCCAAACTCGTTTGCGAAGCTGACACACATGATGTCCTGACATTGGTGCGCACACAGGGCCCGCTGCAGCAGACCATATCATGTTCACTGTTCTAAACTGGGCTTCATTGCACTTGGCTGCTTAATGCGTGTTTGTACTGCCGGGAGACAGCATGGTCTCACTCATGCATGGAAGCCCGCATGACGCATCCTGCAGGGAGCGCTGAGGGAGGGAGCGCTGAGGGAGCGCGCCTGCAGCAGGCCGAGCCGCACGTCGGGCGACGCGCCCAGCGCGCTCCCGGCCCGCGCGGCGTCCGCGACGATGCGGGCGTAGCCGGGCGCGCCCAGCACGCGCGCCGTCGCATGCAGCGCATCCTCGGCATGCACTGCCAGGAGCGCCTCAGCTTCTTGCTGGGACGCGTGCTGGTGGCCCGCAGCAACGCCATGTTCCACTGCGTCAGCAGGGCCCGCCCCCGCGGGCGCCGCACCCAGCGCGCCAAGCAGAGCGCGCAAGAAGCGCGCAAATGCGTCCTGGGCGGCATCCGCGCCCATGTGCCTGCCGTGGCAGGGGGTTATGCTTTGCTGGCTAAGGTCTGCGGCATGAGGTGTGCAATCGTGATCAGGACTTACAGGTCACAAGTGGAGCACTTGGCCCCACCATCGGCACGTGCGCCAGTGTTCCCAGGGTGGGGCACAGACGCGTGCCAGGCAGCCTGTGCATGGTGTGCCGCAGCAGCAGGACAGTCACGGCCGCAGGGGCGCAGCACGCCGCACATCGCTGCATTCTCATGGCCAGATTCACGGCCAGAACGTCAGGGTATAGAGTATACCCTAACTCTGTGATCCACGAACAGGGGCCGCTCAGCCTGGCAGAGCAACCTGCTGCCTCTGCAGGCGATGCCGCAGTGCCGGGCACAATTTGCACTGCGACAACCGCTGGCTCCAGCAGCAGAGCTGGGTTCGCACTGGTTGGGCGCAAGACCGTCCAGCGCCTCCCCAACAGATGCCCAAGCTGCCAGCGCCGCAGCGGCCACAGGCTCTCCAGACGCCTGCAGTGCGCCGGCAGTGTGTGGGCACAGACATAGCTTAAGGTCAAGCACAAGGGTTTCTCTGGCGCGCCAGAGTCTGCATAACACAGCAGCAACTTGAACCAGTGCTCAGGATGCGGATGCGCCACGTACTTTAAACAATGGATGTACCCGGGAACCACCATCGCCGACACAGATCGACTTCTTGCATGGCAGCAAGGGCGGGCAGAGGTGCGAACCGGCAGCTCGTCTGTGGTGGCGGGTAGGCATGCGCACTGCAGCAGGCCCTCCAGCAGCACATGGCCCTGCCCCGCATCATCCGCATCACTCTTGCCTCCTTTTCAAATGCATGCGCGAGGCTCTGCGCTCGGTCACCGCGCTTGCATGCGTCTCAACAGCTTGCAGTTACGTAACTTGTATCGCGTGCCTTGCATCGTGCCTCGCAGCGTACTGACATGCACATGCTGATGTCAGACGAAAGCAGCCGCCACCCTGCCCGCCGTCCACGCGCCTGCCTGGCTCGCACCTCGGGCCTCCGCGAGGCGAGGAGCCAGGCGTTTGCGCTGCAGAATGCGGCGTATGTGACGCACAGCGCCTCGGCGCGATCGGCGTCCCCGGCGGCCGCGGCCTGCCGCGGCCACATGCTTGAGGGGCTTGCATGCGCGAACACAGCTGACAGCCGTCAGCGAGTGTGCTTGCTGCCGCCCAAACCCTGCCCTACCCTAAGACACGCAGAGGAGGCCAGTGCACTGGGCTGCGTGGGCGAGGGCGCGCCTGCAGGACTGCCACTGGGAGCGGCGCCATGCGCGGCAGCAGCTCCTCCTGCAGCCCGTCCGGCGCGTGCTCGACCACGAGGTCGGCCGCCGCGGCTGCCGCGACGGCCGCGCCTGCCCGCCGGCGATTTCGCACGTTGATGATGCTGTAACATGGCCAGGTCTCTGACACTCGTGTGACGTTGCGCTGCTGGTCCAGCAGGCGTTGTGGCCGCTCATGTGCGAAGTGAAGCTTTTTGCTGAGACAGTCAGTGTTTACGGGAGATCACGCTGTGCAGTGTTCTGCTGGCGCTTGGCACGGTGAAGTCGGCGCAGGGCGGGCACCCGCGTCATCTCCCACCAGCGCATCAAATGTGGCGGCCACCAGCGCTCGTACAGCCTCCACCGGCACGTCCGGCTCATGCAGCACACCCAGCCTGCCTGCAACCCCGGAACAGTGAGCATGTGGCTGGCTGGCCGCCCAGCTCGCCGGCGGCCTCGCGCCTCGTGATCATACACACCAACGGCTGGCAGGGCTGTGATATGGTCTAAGACCAGGCTGCAATATGACGCTTGAGCCCACACACCTCTACAAGCCAGGATACCCCTCGTCTCACACTTTCTGCGCGTGAAGCAGCAGTGCAGGAGCATGGTGCCAAGCTAAGCGCAACAACCATGGGGCTGCATGTGCACGAGGGCGGGGGCCGCGCCTCGACCAGGCGCCAAAGCAGTGCAGGGCATCAGCGCGCTCTCTCTCAGCCGCCCTCAGCAGCTCGGACGCAAGCCACTGAAGGACATCCCTGCCCCAACCACACACCTGGCGCGGCAATGTCTCCACACTGACTCTCCACCCTGACTCACTGAAACCGGCAACACTGTGCTTGCATGTCTGCCTTGCATGCGGTCGTCATAAGTAGCACTGCAAGAGCTGAGTACAGCATGTAAGTTGGAGCCTTATGAAGCGCAAACAGCGTGATGACCATACGTGCACAACGCCGTGGTCTTCGCTTGGATGCGTACTCGCTTGAATTTATCACAACATCGGCAACAAGAGCGCTCACTGATAATGACGCGAACACATGCATCAGCATGGAAAGATGCTTGCCCCAAGTCCCGTATGGAAGCCTTCCATGTCAAGACTAGTACAGAGTCCAGGACCCACCCGCATGCGTTGCGGGGCTGCACTGTCGATGTTGACCGGACTGACCGCCTCCTCGGCAAGCACAGTGAGGAAGCGCAGCATGATGGTATGCGGCAGCACCCTCCCTGGGCAGGCCGCGCAGAGGTCAAGCAAACCACTGTCATGAGGCTGCTGCATAGAGTGCCAAAAGTGCCTGTCTCACAGAGATCTCTGTCATCAGAGTGCGTGCATGCTGAACACCACAGTTGGCACTGCTCAAAGGTGGGAGAGTGGGCGGCCACATGCTCCGAAGCTTCATGCATGACAGGCGAGTCAGCCTCTGGAGGCTCTCACCGAGCTCAGGCAGGACGTCCACCCACGCGGTCCACTGCGCAGCGAGGGATGCCAGGGCAGCCAGCAACTGTGTGCGCAGAGGCCCCGCGGCAGTACGGCACGCGGCGCTCAGCAGCGCGTCCCGCAGCGCAGGCAGCAAGTCCGGGGAAACACTGCTCAGCTGCCGGCGGACCTGCCACGGCGTTGCCTCGTTTCTGCTTGTTTTGCACCTCTATTATTGGGGGCTGTGTATGCGTAAGGACTGCAATCCAGTGCAGGAAGCAAACGTGCTTGGTGCGAGGCGCACTTTGTGCCGAAGCATTTGCGCAGCTGTGAGCTTTGCCGTGACTGGCGTGCTGTCCGCGTTGACCACTTCCGTGCACACCTGAGCGGCCAGAAGTGAGCACGAGATACACTGCATACCTTTGACTTATGGCCAATGATGATGATGCGTGTTACAGGCAGAGCCACTCAAAGTGCCGGCACGGACGCTGTGCAACTACCTCCCATGCCTCTGTGCTTTGCTGGAAGTGCTCCAGCCATTGGCCTACACGCAGCCGGTCCGCTGCTGTCTCCCGCACAGAGTGCAGTGCGGAAACGGCGTGCAGGAGCTCACTGTGACGCGGCATCATCAGGCCCGGCTGAGTTCTCGGGCTTGCAATCGAGATGGCGGTGCCAAAGCTCACAGAGTTTATACCCTAGCTTTCAAATCACACATGTGTACAACCAATTGGAGGCGCTTGCAAGTGCAGGCGCGAAAGTCATGGGGAGATTCCTGGACATCGGACAGGCGCAGTTGTGACACTCATAAGCGCCTCGCTGCTGGCAAGTGTTTGTCAATACCTGATCAAGAGTTTCTGCGCAGACTGGCTCCCCTTCAAGACAGCGCGTGATCTGCAGCAAAGATGATAACAAGGGTGCGTGTCAGATAGCCTGCTGGCTAGCTCCAGTTGGGGTGCTCTGTAATGCGCAGATCAGCTAGATGTGTGGGTGCAGCACATCCTTGGGGTGGCTTGCCTCGGTAGTGAGATCTGCTAGCACTACACAGCGGTGTATGGTTGCGCAGGAGCGCTGCAGCAGGGTGGCGGCCGGAGCGCTATGCGCGCTGGCCCTGGGCGCGCTGCTGGCGGTGTGCGGCGCGGAGGAGCAGCCGAAGCTCGGCCCGCACGAGGTGCTGATACGCGTGATCCGCATTAACAACGGCACCGTGGACGCGGAAGTGCGGGACGTGCCCGGCAGGGGCCGCGGCATGGTCGCGTTCCGGCCGATGAAGAAGAACACGATCGCCGTCCGGCTGCCCCGGACGATGGCCTTCCAGCTTGCGCCGGTCACTAAGGCGCTCGAGGCGCGCAGCTCGCCATTTCTGGTTTGCATGCGGCGCTGAGCTTATACAGTGCAGCGCGGAAGAGCAATATATGTATATGGTGGCGATATTCCCCAGTGACAGAGGTGAGCAGCTTGCAGCAGCAGGAACAGGTGACCCACAAGCTTGCCCGTTCAGCTTGGCGCCAGCACACAGCGAGCACGCAAGCGACCTCGTCTGCGGCGCCCTGCGCGCGCCTGAGCCATGGCAGGCCCGGTCGCGCGCAGGAGAGCGCGGAGCTGCTGCTGGAGCCCAAGCACGAGAACACCGCGCCCTGGTTCCAGATCTACTGGGACTCGCTGCCGGCGCGCGACGTGTTCCTCTGGCGCCGGCAGCCCTTCCCGACCGACAAGCTGGCGCTCCTGCAGGATGAGGCCCTGGTGGGGCCCCCGTTCACCTTCTGTCAGGCCGGCAGCGCGGCTGGACGCCCACAACGAGCACGGCCGTCTTTCGGTGCAACTGCAAAGCACTTGCAAAGCAGGGTGTAAAACCTTCCGGCTGTGGCGCTGGCAGGCGTGCCAGCTAACCAGCGGGCCCAGCTGCAGAAGGTTGCCAGGTAATGCAGTGTGCTGGTGCTGGCAACACTGCTGGCAGGGTGCATCATGACCAATAGAGGGTCGATTTTCAGCTCCTGAACAAAATGCGGAGGGCACTCTTTGCAGCAGCCCCTTATATACCTGCTCATAGAAGGTTGCTGCTTTGCAGTTCTGTGGATACAGTATTTTACATAAAGCAAGGCATGCATGCACTGCAGCCAAAATGTGTGGTGGCCAGCAAACATGTCTGCGTCCCTGCGCCCCACAGGCGAGCAACCTAACCAAGGCGCTGGACTACACGCGCAAGTACTTCAAGCAGGCCATGACCGTCAAGGGCACCTTCGAGGACTTTGCTGAAGCCACTGCTCTGGCACGCCCTCACCCGCCCCGTGCCAGGCAGGTGGTGTGCGATGCAGCGCTGCTGTCCGCGCGTAGCAGGTCAGCGAGGTGCTGAAATCTTGTGACGGCCCCTCCGCTGAGACTGGTAATAGGCAGGGCAGCACGTGCCTGCCGCATGTGTCAGGGCTGGCCCAAGCGACACCAGCAGAGCAGGAGCTAGGCCGAATAGCTGAGGGAACCCGCCGTAAGGGCGCAGCCGGTGTAAGTGGCGTCCCACTGCCGCAGAGCGTGTGCGCCGGCATGCAGGCGCATGCTTGGCACAGTGGCTCGCCGGGGTGCAGGTGAATGCGTATGCGTTCCAGTTCCACGACGACCAGGCCACGCACGTCGTGCGCACCATGCTGCCGCTCATCGACCTGGCCAACCACGCCGAGGCGGGCGCGCCCCAGCGCCCGCCGCGCCGCGAAAAGGCGTCCTCGCTCGCATCCTGCGCACACCCAGCTGGCCTGCCCAGTCAGTGGGTGCAGCCCCTGCCGCACAATACTTGCGAGCAGCAGGCAGGGCTGCGCCAAGCAAGCTTCCAGGCGGCAAGGCGTCAAGGCTCACGAGCGGACACTGTCAGCGCAGAGCATGGTCTAATTCCTTGTGGATGGGGCCTGCAGGTGAGGCCACGATGCCGTCGCCAAGCAGGTTTCCGGGCAGGAGCGCGTCAAGACGCACGCGTGGGCGCTGTCAGAGCAGGGCGTGGTTTCAGACACCCTTGTGGCTGGGGCCGACAGGCGAGGCCACGATGGCGCTCATCCAGGCCAGCGACATGGACTTCTACGCGTACGCCACGCGCGACCTGGAGCCCGGCGAGGAGCTGACGCTGCCGTACGGCCGCCCGGCCGGCCGCCCCGACCACGCGCTGTTCCACTACGGCTTCCTGCCGGGCGGCGCGGGCGCGGCGGGCGCGCCGCCGCCGCTGGCCGCGCTGGACCTGCCGGGCGGCGGCCTGCACGACACGCCCACGTTCTCGGAGGAGGACCACCGTGCGCCTGCGCCTGCGGCCCCGGCCCTCGCTCCCGGCCGGATCAGCCGCGCGCTCTCAGCTTGCCCGTGCCGAGCTGCGCTGGGGTGGCCTCCGCGCTGCACCTGCTGGGCGGCAGCCCATACGTCATGGCTCCACCTCGAGCCCCTCAGAACAGCGCTGCTGCGCGCCTGCACTCAGGCTGCCAGTGACCTCGGTGCACGCGCACAGCGCGTTCCGCAAGCGCCGCGCCGGTGAGGCAGCTGCGGTCACGGCAAGCAGGTCTGAGCCTTGGACGCGCTGCTGAGCGGACTGCCAGGCGCGGGGTCTGGACCTGGCAGGTGTGGCGGCAGATGGCGCGCGCGCGCTGCGCCGCTGGGGCGGCTGCATGCGCGGCTGGGCTGAGAGTAGTTCCCCTGCTGGCTGGCGGCGTGGCTTGTGCGCGCGCAGGGCCGCCTGGGCGAGTGCAGGGTGCAGATTCGCCTGGACTGGCGGGGCTCGCCACCGGCAGGGCTGACGCGCGCGCGCGCGCGCAGTGCCACTGGGGCGGCTGCAGACGCATGCGGAGCTGGACCGCCTGCATGCGCTGCTGGCGGCCTTCCCGACCACCGAGGCCGAGGATGCCGCGCTGCTGGGTGCGCGCCCTGCCTCACGCGGTGCCGCACGCTGCCGTGCGCGCAGGGCGCTTGTGTTGCCTGACCGCGTTGGGCAGCAGCGCGCCCGCGGAGCTGCGCTGCCATGCAGAAGCGACCAAACAGTGCTGTGTGCACTGTCGGTGAGGTCAGACAATAATGAGAACGCACATGTAGCCATATGCCTAGGACCGTAAAGCCCAGCCATGTCAACCTCTTCCAGGCGCACTGGCAGGCGCCACGATGGCGGCGCCGCATGGCGAAAGTCGCACATCCCTCTGTCGATCTCACCTCACCAGGCCGCGGATGTACGTTGGCCAGATAAGGCAGCGTGAAGTATTGGCCTGCGCAGCACATGCAGCAACCCTATATACTCTAACCCGGGGGCTCCGGGTGTCACGCAGTGGCGCAGCTTGGGAAGATTCCTAGGCGCGCGGCCTGCGCGCAGGCGCCGAGCAGGGCCTGGAGAGTCCGCTGGAGCGCCTGTTCGTGGAGTACCGGCTGCAGCGCAAGCGCGCGCTGGGCGCCGCGGCCGCGCGCCTGGCCGCCGCGCTCGAGGAGGACGCCGCGCTGGCCGAGCTGGAGAACCTGGAGGCCCTGGAGGAGCTGGAAACCCTGGAGGCCGAGGAGGGCGGCGCCGGCAGCGCCGCGCCGGGGCTCGACGGCGAGGACGCCGGCGCGGAGCCCTCGGACGAGCTGTGACCTGGGCGAGCGGGTTCTGGGCGGGCTCCCTGCCAGCGGCTGGCCGCGGGGTTTGGCGGCTTTGTGGGCGTCCGCCGCGGCCAGATGTTCAAGCTTTATGACACTTTCGACATGCATGCGGCCAGGTAATCCCGCATCAAGAGGCAGCGTGTGCGCTTGGGGGTGACACATATTGAGGGTTGAACGGCTGGCCAGTGTGCGTTTGTTTTCAAAACATGTCAAATAGGGCTGCTGTAGCTGCCAGCCTCCAGATGGAGGAGGGTGCCATGTATGTTTCATGCTTTGCCGATTAGTCACAATCTGCCACAATCTGCGGGCACACAGGGATGCGGGAGACTCTAGTAATATGTCGATCTGAGCAATAAGTGTGGCCAAAAGACATTACACTTTCCTTCAATTCTTGTAAACCCCAGCTAGGCTGCTTTTTTTCATATTGAATTCAATCTGTCTTTGGTGAACCTTGGGATCAATGCATACACAGGCCACAGGCACTCGCCAGTTTGCAGACATACGCAGCGCAACCTCAACCCCGTACCAGCTCTGCACACCTCGTACCACTCCAGACAAGGGCCGCAGCTCTGCCACTGGGACATGAGATGCTCTCAATTCTTAAGGCCGCGCTCCTATATCATGCAACAGGAACACATATCTGTTTGCGCTGCACAGGTATATACGCCCACCAGCAACCCAGTTCTGGCTGCAGAACATGCAACTCAGCCAAAGCGCCGGTGTGGGAGCCCTGCATCAAGCCAGGCAGCTCTGCGCCGGGGAGCAGACCAGCCGCTACGTGTACACATATGTCGTTCGGTTTGAGATGCGCATGACGCGCTGCTTGCATAATGCGGCCCATCATGCTCCACCTCAGCTGTCAGGAAGGCTTGTAGTCCGCGTCCTCCTTGTCAATAGCCTTCTGCGTCTTCGCCGCCGCGGCGTCGCCCTGCTTCAGCTGCTCGTGCAGCGCCTTTGTGTCGTCGCGCTCCACCTGCCACTGCGCGGCCTCCTTCTCTGCCGCGTAGTTCGGCATGCCGCCCGAGCCGGTCGTGCTGCCATCCACGGCCTTGGCCTCGCCGCCCATGGGGCCCTTGGGAACGGTGCTCATCGTGCCTGGATGTGACAGGCGTGCACTGCCTGTCCCAGCTGCAGCCTGCCTCCTGTAGGTCATGCCCCAGGGCTGAAGCCTACCTCGGGCCCTGTAGGAGCGCGTCCGTGAGTAGATTTTCTCAGGCGTGGCTTGCAGCAGTAGTATAAAGCACAGCACCTATCTGTCTGACGTGCATGGCTTTTGCACCGCTGCTCAACCACCATGCGGCATTCTGCTGCAAGGCAGCTAGCCCCCAGCAGTCCAGGCCCGCCGCACTTCCCTTGCTGTGGCGCAGCAGCAGGCATGCGCTGCTCACCCAGGCGGCAACGGTATTGAGCCCCGGTGCAGCCGGCGGCGCGGTGCTGCGGTCGCTCGGGGAGCAGTCCAGCAACGCCGTGCCGCTGGGCAACACCCTGAGCCGTTCGGAGCGCTCCAGCGGCGTGGAGGACGTGACCACGGTGTGCTGCTGCAGCGGCTACCGCCAGCTGTGTGTTGAGGTTGTGATTGGTGGCGCGGCGGCGGCCTGCGCAACTTTGCGCTACCTGTCTAGCTTGTTGGCTGGTCGTCACAGCCTCAGTGTCTTCTCCACCTCGAGCAGACCCTGTGGACAGGGCGTCCACCTTGGCCGAGCGGACATGGTGAAGGGGGGTGGCGTCTGCGCGCGTAGGTGCACTCTGCAGCTGATTTCCAGGACATCTTGCGAGCGCACCCAGACCAGCTGGTCGTGCTGATGTGCAAGGCCATGTCTTGCAGGCCATGCAAGGTGCGCTTATCCGTTGTCCGTAAGCCACCTTGTGCCGTGCTAGTGTACTACACGCACGTGGCGTGCAGGGCAGCTGGTGAGGGCGTGCACGTGCACTGCTGCTTTGTGCTATGTGCCTATAGCCGTGAACTGGGGAAGAGCGCTGAGTGGCGGTGGTGTGCAGATGTTCACACGGAAGTTCGAACGACTAGCGGCTTCCTATAGCGACGCTGTGTTCTGCGAGATCCTGGGCGACGAGAACAATGACACAAGGGTGCGCCGCACCCTTTCACGCTCGTGCATAAGTGGGCTGCTTGTGTGGCAGCATGGCCCGCAAGGCGCGGACCGTCCAAGCTGGGGCGAGTCCAGCACGGTCCCAGAGCCCGCACCCCTTCGCTCTGGTGCGGCTGCGGCAGGCCTGGCAGCGCCAAGGCTGCACACAGCCTGGGACCCTTGCGAGGCTGACGCGGCTGCCTCGCGGGGCGCAGAGGATGATGATGGAGCTGCAGGTCAAAGTGACGCCCACCTTCATGCTGTTCCGCGGGCGCACGGAGGCCGGCGAGCCCGCGCGCGTGCACTCGTTGACGGGCATCAGCGAGGCAAACCTGCGGCGCGCGGTGCTGGACCACCTGCAGCCTGGTGAGGCGGGGGCGGAGGCCTCAGAGGAGGATGCAGGTCCCGCGACAGAGGGAGCCCCCCCGACTGCTGTGTAACGCTTTGAGTCTGGTCCTGTCAGGAACTTTTCCTAAGCAGCTCCCCAAACAGCAGTACACAGCTGCAAAAAGCAGTGGCTGCTTGAATGGCCAGTAGCGGGGACGAACGACTGTTTTGTTTGGCCTTTGCGACGTGTTTCAGTGACGGCCTGTGCTGGCCTGCGTGTGGCGGCGTGGTGCTTGGCTGCGTGAAGTGCCGGGTGCTGTCAGCCTGGCAGCCTGCGACAGCCGCTCAAACCCGCAGGGGTCCGGTGTACACCAGGGGCGCTGACGCGCGGCTTGCATAGAAATGCCCCCCGCCGTGCTCTAGCCTGTCTGTGACTGCACGCATGCAGGGGCCTGTGCTGCGGTTGTTGCCGATCAACAGAACTGCGCCGCATGAAGTTGAGGACCTGGCGGTGCATGTCACGCCAGCAAGGCACGACCAGGGGTGGGCCTCGTGCCTCACAGAGACTTGTTGCCTTTGTGTGCGCTTGAATGCGCGCATTGTCGACCGTGATCAGGTTGTGTGTCTGTATTGGGGGTGCCAATCATGTATGTTTCCTGCACTGTTGTGCGATGTGCCCAGCTGTAGTGGGTGATGCAAGGGACTTTTGATGGGCATGGGCACTTCCACTTTGAAGTGGCGGGCACTGGTTTTCATTCCTCTGTCACGGCTGTACCTCCTGTGTGTCCAGCGCATCCATGACGAGGTGGGACACATGGTGTGAGTCAAGAGTGGTTGCGAGAGACGTTTACCTGTAAGTCTGGACGTTCCATACTTGAGCGTACATCCAGATGTTCAAGCAAGGTCGTCCTGCCAGCACAGGTGGCAGTATGCGGCGGCGTGCTCTTCTTTGCATTTTGCAGCGCTTCATCCACACTCGGTGCCAGTAAGACGCACCTGCTGAGCTGCAGGCCAACATGCAAAGCAGACAGCGTGCAGTGTATATCAGCAACAGCCTGTTGCACCGCAGCGTTCCGCGGCTCTCCCGCCCCCGCCCTCACACATAGACACCGGACCACAGCAGCAGGAAGAAGAGGCCAAAGCCCTGCCGCATGCAGAGTTGGGTCAGAGCTCGTGCCATGCTGCGTCAGCCGGCCCAGCTTGCTTGTGCGAGGGGCAGGGGTTGCGGTGTGCAGCATGCACAACATAGCCAGCCAAAGCGGTGCGCACCAGCAGCGTGGACGCCAGCACGCCCATGCCCACCTCCTCTACAAGTTGCCTCCTTGGCCGGGGCTTCGTCACTTCGTACCTGCGGCCGCGCGCCCCCTCGCGTCTCCAAGCTGATCCCTGGACGCTGCACGCCTCTGTTGCACGTGACTCACGACTCGGTGGCAAGGCCTCAGGTGAAGCAGCACACACATACAGGCACTACACACCCGAGCCGCTTACAGCAACCAGGGCTGTCAGCGAGCGTGCAGGCGCACGAGGAACAGCGCCAACACAGCCAGGGGGACGCATATACAAAGCGGCTTTGGGCCGGGACGCACACAAAGAACAGCGCCGTCACGGCCAGGCCGCTCGTGGTCAGCAGCGTGGCCAGCACGGGGTACAGCGCCATGGGGATTGGCGTGCTGAGCGGCGTGCCCGGGGAAGCCTGCATAAGTCGCGTCCTTTTGGATCATAAGCACCCTGCAGAGAGGCTTGTGCTGGCAGCACAGCACAGTCTGATCAGCCACGCAACTTGGGAGTCTGCCCCACCCCTGCGCACCATGGCAGCAGTATCTGCGGCGACCAAGCCCGTGCACAGTCCACAACCTCCGCCTGCTGGCTCGTGCTACGTTTTTGCCAACCCACAAGCTGCAGTGCGCAAAGCGCTGATCTGGTGCCTGTGGGCTACACGAGATGCGCTGGACTCTCTGGCGCTTGGTCAGACCAAGATCTCACTGGCTTCCAGGAGTCCTGTCTCGTCCAGCTTTTCCCGATCCTGGTTGGACTGGTTGTCCTTTGGCAGAAACCTCTTTGTGAGGTTCTGCTTTGAGTCCTTGGTCGCATCGAGCTCGAGTGCGCACCAATCCTGACATGTCGAACGGACCCCCGCCTGAAGAGCCCGCGCTTGCCTGGGACGAGCGCTCCTCGTTGCAGCCGGCCGCAAAGCCCGCGCCGCAGCCGGTGCTGCCACCCAGCGGCAAGCCGCTCAAGAAGAGCCCATCATCCACGTTCCAGCCAATGTCGGGCTTTGGGAGGAGCCACGCGTCGCACCCCTGGCATGATCTTGCCATCGGCGACGACGCACCGCAGCTCATCAATGCAGTGATCGAGATCCCCTCAGGCAGCAAGGTCAAGTTCGAGCTTGACAAGCAGACAGGCCTGCTGTACGTGGACCGCATCCTGTACAGCAGCGTGCGCTACCCGCACAACTAGTGCGCCCCAGCCAGGCCCCTGGCGCATGCTTCGAGCGCTCAGGAATATGCTGCTGGGGCCGGCGCCTGACACT
>JAABUV010004882.1_pt1 | contig 15643 bp, 16 predicted proteins | sample 5559971 | NCBI WGS metagenome assembly JAABUV01 (sample SAMN10711881, study PRJNA513362) | rock metagenome | isolation source: Antarctica rocks | place: Antarctica: Victoria Land, Knobhead nord | collected 2015-12-19
CAAGCAGTCTGCGATCACGATGTTGTGAAACAATCATGAACGTCAATTCAGCTCTTCAAATTGCAACATCTACAGTTGCTTTACTCTGTTCTGACTTCAGCCTTGAAGTTTGAATTTTTTTTTGTGACGAAGCTTCATTTCTCGAGAGATATTCTTCAGAAGCTTATTCTTCTATCTCAAGCAGATATTGACTTTCTTCATGTCGCGAGAACGTTTTTGCTCCTCCTCTTGAGTATCTATCGTCTACTTTATAAGTAGAATCTGGTCGATTTCTTTCTCTATCGTGAAACTGACTCTAACTAAATTAGACTCATCAAGGTCAAGATCTAGTTTTATGATTGAAGTGTTGTTGATGCTACTAATTATAGTATATCACGAGAGAGAACTTCATCTACTATCGGCTTCTAGATCGAGTCACGTGCCAATGTCGTCAGTCGCGAGGCAAAATTTTTGCCCCTTCAGATGAATGATTCGAAATCGTCGCAACGTCCGCACGAAAATCATTGTCGATGCGTCGTACCTCAGAAGTATATCAAAATGATATCATCTTCTTTCAGCTTGCACTTTACATATTGTGGTAACAGCTCTGACAAAGCGCAGGTAGATAGTGCCGATCGGCATGCAAACAAGTCTGTGAAAGTACAGTGAGTGCTGTTTCAAGATGAACATCATTGACTTCTTCTTTCTGCCTGAATGCCTTCTTTTGCCCTGTCGAGACTCATTTGTTCAAAGATTTTGAGTCCTTTACTAGAAGATACTTACCTATATAGTCAGTAGTCAGCGAGTTTCCATCCGTATCTCATCTTGGTTCACCTCATACTCGTTTTTCACTATTATTCGCTTCAATTCTGTCATCAGTCTCGAGAAGCGAAAATTCGAGAAACAATCGAGACCTTTTTGGTATAGGACATCTTACGATCTTTCGCTATTTCATCGTTTGACAGTTCGTGTCTCTTGCACGAGGTTGATATTTCTACTATAGGATCGACTCTTCATCGACGACTGCTGTATTGTGCTTAACTGGAAATATTCAGAAAGGGGTCGAAAGTCTCTTTATATCAGCTACAGCACTTTCTCAATATCTATTCTGATCTCTGATCATGACTGAAGAAATGCGAACGCTAGATGTCAAGAATGTTGCGGAAGATAACAAGAAGCTTATGAAAAATTACGAGCTAGAGATATACAGTATCTTATGTCTAAAAAGACGAAACGCAAGAAATGAGACTGAGATGTACATTAGATCGATCATAAGAATGATGAGCTGAAAGGTTGATTGACTTCTAGTTCAGCACTAGTTCGAGAATCTTACGATTACACTACGACGATTATCATCAAATTGAAGAGTGAGAAGAGGGTTGTCAGTCTACTTCTTGATGACAAGCATGTCTGCACTTATTCAACACATCTCAATGTGTCATCGAAGATGATCATGGTATTTTTGAAGCCTGAGTACTACTGTTGGTGAATAGAGGGTGCTGAGATGAAATACATCAAGAGGTTCGAGGAAACGTCTTGAAAGAAGTTGTATTTCAGCTAGTGAATGTTCGCATGATGTTTGCGCAAAGCTGAAGAGGGATTATCATGAACGATTGCTGTGAATAAGGGTTTGAAAGTGTAATGGTCAATTCACGACTCGCTTCGTCCTTAAGAAATTCGAGAATTACCTCTGCATCGGCTGTTGTGAGCGGCAAATTTGGTAATGAAGCTAAATCGTTCATCAGGTCTAGCAAAGTTCAGATTAGCTCGAGCATATGACATACTCACATGATTACTCATATCTGCAGAAGCGATCGTGATTTGTGTCATCAACGTGGGGTCGCGATATTCTATCAAGCAGTCAGCTCAGCTGCGCATTTGTGTTGTTATTTCAACCCATCTTCGTTTCGTTGACCTTGAGACGATAGTGGCAGCCTCTGCTCATCAACGATAGAGAGTGCTTCTGGCAGGAATTCTGCAGAGACGTTTATATTTTCATGTTGTGTACTTAATAATGACGGCTCGCTGACTGCCTCGTCATTTTTCTGCGATGCATCGTCTGCTACGAATTAATCTTGCATGTTGTTAAGGACAATTACTGATCTAAACGAAGACGCTTTGCAGATCGTCTGTTCTTCGAATCATCGAAGCTGAACTCGAGTTCATGATATTCTAATTCTTTGAGATGACTGGCTGATTAAGTTGATAGAGTCAAACTCACTTCTTCGAAATTGAGCAATACTCTCAAGATGAGCCTTTGTCGCTAGAGTGACTTGAATCTTCTTTCGAAACATTCATCTCGATGAGAGATTCTTGACTTGCACGTACTGTGCAGCATTCTTCATGAGATAGCTGAATTTCGTGCGATGCATCTTAGAAATATCTAACGAGGTGTAGAACACGTCAACGAATAGAAATGTTTCACAGTTCAACTCTTGCAATTTCTGTCATCTCTGTTTCGTTGCATCGATCTTGTCTGAGTTTTCGTAGAGACTATCAATGAACTTGCCGAGTCGATCTTGAACATGAGAAAGAGTAGCAGCGTTCTGCGATTCTCGCAGTTGTGTGGCGGTCTTCTGTAGTGCGTGATGAATCACAGTTTGCGCTGACAAGCAGGAAATCTTTCGTTTTAGGGCGTTGAAAGCATCATTGTCAAGATTGACGTTCCACATTCGCTGAGTAATGCTCTCAAGACTCTCGACAATTTCTGTTACTGAAGACATTGTATTCAGTCGAGTTGTAGAAAGTACGAGGCCGAATAGTATATGCTTATCAACAAGAATGCTTTTGAAGCATGTGAAATTGCAAGAAAAAAGAAGTGTTCAAAAGACGTCATAAAATGAGATCTCTAAAGCATTCCCAAGATAAATGTTGGCACTAATGCACTAGAGCTACGCTAGTGAAGCGATCTATTAGCATCTTTCTCAAAAGCGTCGTCTCTTACTCGAAAGTGTATTATTATCAGCAATGATGAACAATACAAGGATGAGTGCTATCAATCTAAGAAATAGAAATGATGAGAAATCTTCAAGAGCTCAACGTTTCCTTCTCTGCATTTCACTCGTACCTATCAAGATCTCGCCTCTATCAGACAGTCTCATAAACATAGTAATCAGAGGTTGTTTTTTTCTGCAGCAAATAAGTTTATCTTACAGTCAGTAGGAATCTCTCTTGTAGAGTATGTCAGGAGTTGTACAGCAATATTCGCAAGTCAATTCAATGCAATACGACTTCGATCTCATGAGTCTCAATTTCGACCATCATTGTTATGCTTTAGAGTCGGATTTTCTTGATCACACTTCTTTCGACGTCGCAAAGACTTCTTCGAGCCGAACTACAGATATGACGTCTGATATGAATCTGAATGAACGGCGTACCAACATTTACGCTATCGTTAGCTTCGAAAGTACGTCGATCGTATATGTCATAGACGAAGGCGAAAGCACTACAGCACGAGAACATTTCTTTTACCAGACTGATTGTATCGAAGAGGGTTTTTATATTTGCCTCTTTGTGAACTGTTCTCATCAATCAGAGAAGCTTAAATGTCATTTCGAGTAAGATATTTGAAGAGACTTCTCATTGCGAAGTAGCTAACTAAGATGTTTAGTAAACATATAGACTCTCATGTTAAGTCTTATCGCTGCAGAGAGTCTTCTTGTGTTACAATATCTTTCTCGTCTGCGACGTGCATGTTACGACACGAGAGAGAGATTCACGGTAAGCATGATCACGGGGAAAAGTCACATTTGTGTGCTTTTGTGGGGTGCGATCGTTCTGTACCTGGAAACGGTTTTTCGCGACATTGAAATCGAAGTGATCACATGAAGAGAGTACATGACTACGACGAAGCAGCGTCTTTCAATGAGAGTGAACTATTCACAATTTCGTCGGCGAATTCTTTCAACCAAGACACGGGCACTTTGACGTCACGCAGGCGGAGGACATCAAGCGCTTCCCGGACTAAGTCGCGAAAGCAGACAAAGTCTTTCACTAGCAAACTTATCAACGCAAGTAAAGATCTTGCGACTTCTATCTTCTATGAGAAGCAACGACTATTTATGAAGCAACAGTGACTAAAACAGAAAGTAGCCGTGAAAGATTGTTTAGATCATCTGAATTCTGATGATATCTTAGAATGGGAAAAAATAAACAATGACTATGCTGTTCTGCAAGTCGTTGGCTTGAGTATTCGTCGTCAGCTGAAAAAGCTCAGTCATATCAAATGCGCCTCACACTGAGCAGCATTGACGATATGACGTTGACAGGCAGAGAAGAAATGGTGAGGGCATGATCAAGAATTCTAGCTTCGATATGTAGCTCATGCTTGATCGCACGTGTGAATGGCTTGAGTGAACGACGATATCAAAATTTCTCGATTGTATTCGAGCTTGTACAAGTACACTGATATCAAAGCATTAACTCATCTCTGAGTAGAAGATCTTACTCTTAATAAATAAATGAAGAACAGAATAATGAAAGCGCTAATCTCGCGACTGTGAATTAGCGATTAGTCACTTCTAGCTCTGACATAAAGATGTTGCGTCGTAGTTGCCTGAGCTGTCATTCATTCACTCACTTATCATCTCATCTTGACGTTTACACTATTTCGTTTGCTAGATCGAGAATCGATTCGTAATCTTGTATTGTCGAAGCGTCATTCATGAAGCAGCTTCTTCATGATGTATACTTCGCTGCATATGACATCGATATCATACACTTGCTCAGTCATATCTTGCAGAAAATCTTTCAAGAGATTAAAGCATCTGTGTAGACATATTCGTGAACAGAATGACTCTGCGCATGAGTCACTTGCAGACCTTATTAACGAAACACGCTGTTTGCTTTGTTTCAAGATCTACAAGAGATCACAAGAATTTGTGAAGCTCTGAAAAAGAGAAGATTGATCACGTCGATGTCAGACTAGCAGAAAGGTTTAGTCACAATTCTATCATGTATTCTAGAGTTGAGATGTGTTAGTAATAACTCGACGAAGTTACAGATTAGAAGATGAGGAAGGCGCGCAAGAAGGGTATTCATCGATTTTCGTAGCAATGAACAAGAAAGACTTGTTCGAACACGATGCTTCGTTGCTCATCAATAATTAGATCTCTAATCGAACAGAATGGTATGCGTGTAGATGCAGATGTCTCTTACATTCTCGCGATTATTCTTGATGCAAAGAAGAACGAGTGAGAGCTGAGAGTGACGAGCATACAAAATTGCTTGAGAGAAAACTGATTCTACATCGACGCGTTATATATAACGATCATCAAACTATGTCTTTGCGAGCGAATCTACCTCGTTTACGTTCATGCTGTGCTCGATCTTTTGCCTCATACTCTCACAACAACTTTTGTGCGTTTCCTAATTCACTTCTAGACAGTCATGTACTCTTTCAGCGCACTCTATATTGCGTTCCCGACCTGGTCTCTCTCTTGTCGAGAATCTTTGTGACTTTCCACTTCTGCTTCTCAATCTCTGCTGAGTCATCTTGATCCTGATGTTGCTCGGGAGCAAAGAATATGATGGCGATAGCGCTGACGGAATCGACGTTCGCTGATATTCTCTCATTGTGATCATTTGCATGAACAATTCGCCTTTCTTGATTCTCGAATGAAGTGATGCTGAGAGAGCAAAGACGATCAAAAGGCTCGACGATTGCATTAGAATTCGAGCAATGATGTGTCTTTAGCTCTTTTGTTGAACAAGGTGTGTTGAGCTGAGTGTCTGCAATATCAATCTCAGACATAATACTTGCTATCTCAGCAGAAGTATTCTTGTCGTCAGTCTTGATGTCGTTCTTCTGCATCACGAACGAATTGTCTGTACAATGTCAGACATCGTTTCACTCTCGGGTTAGAGATTCACGTACTGTATCTATCTTGACTTTCATCAATCTCACTTGATCGATTTGAGCTTGCAGTATTCTCGTGGTCAACATCTTTGCCAAAATATTCTCGCTTCAACTCAGTTACTTGCAGCGTTGTTTGATCGTCTCTCTTCAGCTCGGTATGTAACAATGAATACTTTTTCGACGACTGCATTGAACGAAAGAATTCTGTCATTTCTTGATCATAATTTTCAATTGATTCTCAAAGAGCTTTGAAAAGATAACAGTCTGTGATTGAATCAAATGTTAAAATACGAGAGAATAATCACATCGAACGACTACGGCTCAACATTCAACAAAGTCTACTCTCAGCATTGACGTCTTCGTGCTGTACATTCTCTTCTAGTGCGTGCCGAAATTCTTTTTCGAACATTGGTAAAAGTGATTCATCAAGTTCATGTCGTGACTGTGATAGATCAGACGCTGTAAGAAGAATGAACAAGAGCACAGTAGAACAAAATGCTCAATCAATTATGCACGTGATATTGAACTCTTCGTCAACGAAGATGTTGTTGACGCTGAGGTCTGAATGATGAATCACAAAGCGACGTTGATCATTTCTCAAAAGATTGTCTGATAGATCATGAGCTCACTTCGTAATCATTATTGAAAGAGTCTCGTCAGCAATGACAAAATCGATTCTATTGTGTGAGCTATCGATTTTCGATTCTACAGTGACGAAGTCATTTCATCAATCTGATGCTGCTCGAAATTCAGCGTCGTCGTCGTATTCGCTTCGTGCGAGAATAGACGCAAAGAAGCAGTGATGATCTAAAGGAAGGTATTTGACGTGTTCAAGAAATGTCGAAATTTGTGTCTCGTAATAGTCGTTTTCAAACTTGAAAGGTTCACGAGATATATCTTCGAGAGTGTATCATTGATTCAGTAGCAGATCACGAAATAGACATGTCTTGATATGAAATTTCTCATTTTCCTCAAAGAGTGACTCAGCTTGATTGAAACGAAACCTAGATAATTGTCACGTAATAATTTCAAGCTGAAAAACAATCTTTGTCTTTTGTTCTTGAGATATGTTGGGTTCATGCGTCTTCAGGATCTTTCATGTATGCTGTAGAGACGAGCCTTGAGCTCTACTCATGAGAATATAGAGAATATCGACATCGTTGTCTCTAGAACAGCTATATGATCGTTAGCTTATTCACAAAGAGAATCGATGAAATGGCTTGTCTATATGCAAAGATCTCGGAAACAGAAATTGTACTGTTGATCTTGATATACTTAAGAGTCGCGGCTTCACTAGCCAGTAGTATGAGATTTGTTTCGTCGAATTTGATTTCACCGTCATTTCGTGGAAATCGAAGCATTCACTTCATCTCGTCAATGAACGAAATTAGAATTGTTCAGTTGAAGCTATCACTTGCTGAGGTCTGAGAAGTGTCACAGAAGCAGCTTTGTTCTTCGCGCAGCTTGCTCATCAAACGGCAAAGAGCGAGTTTGTTGAATTCTGCATATTTGAAGATGCTTGCGCGTTCATACATCAATGACACGATGCGTAGCGAAGGCTTTGTGCGCGCCTGGGAGATGAGCGATACTGAGAACAGAAGTCATCAGTAGACTGTTCGAGATAGTAGTTATGCGAGGCAGTTGGTTTGACTCTGTCAAGGCAGGTCTCGGCAGATCGGGACGGGTTTATTCGTCATCGAAGTCTCTTCTAGCATCTAGTGCCTAGCTCTTCAAGCACTCACACTCTTCACGATTCTTTGAGACGAAAAGATCAATAGATGCGAGTGTCTTACACTCTGAAAGGTGAAGGTCGAGTCTGAGTGTCATTTTAAGCGAACGTGAGAGGCGTTCAATTCAAAATATCTACGACATCTGTGAGAATCAACGACAGACATCTGACGTGGGGCTGAGTCTGACACTTGAAGGCTTAGCTAGACAACAGCGTTGACACAAATCAACGTGAGCAGCTATAGCCGAGTATCAGGCAGTCAACTCTGTGCTGCGCCTCTTCTAAAGAGCAATCATCAATTCTAAGTTCGGAATGTATATAATATATATATATATATATACAGCTGTTGAGTAGGGAGGGAAATGCTGATTACATACATCGTTTATAATCATTATATATATTATATAAATTTCAAACTTAGAATTGATGATTATTGCATTTGATAAGAACGCTTTAAAGAAAGCGATGAGGGAGCAGACAGCGGTTTTGAAAGCCCCTCTTAGACGTTTAGTACAAGAAGTGGTTACAATCAACTCTCTTCTCGTTCTTTATTGCATTATTGTAATTCAATATGCAGCAGACTCAAGCTCTAAAATAGTTAACAAATCTTCAAATACGCTCTTGTCTTCGCTTGCTTTTCTGTTCTTCGTTGACGATCAATCAATTTTGCAAATCAATCTCTTCATCTTCTTTCGCGCTGCAGCTGAGTCTTTGGTCACGAATAGACTGCGTGCTTGCTTGACGCAGAGACATGGTCGTACACGCACTCACGACGTGCTTACGAAAAAATGCACGATCATCAGCCTTTGTTCGTCCGAGCCGATCTATCTCGTTTACGTTCATGCTGTGCTCGATCTTTTGCCTCAAACTTCTTCAACAACCTCTGTGCGCTTCTCAATTCACTGCTGAGCAATCATGTATCTTTTCAGCGTACTCTATATTTCGTTTCTGACTCGATCGCTCTCTTCTCAAGAATCTTCGTAATTTCTCACTTCTGCTTCTCTATCTCTGCTGAGTCACCAGAATTCTGATGTTGCTCGATTTCAAGTGATCTGATGACGATAGCGCTGGCGGAATCGTCGATGACTGATCTTCTTCTATTGTGAGAATTTGCGTGAATAGATCGCCTTTCACGATTCGCGAATGAAGTGATGCTAGGAGAGCATAGACGATTAAAAGGCTCGACGATTGTATTAGAATTCGAGAAATGATGTGTCTTTGACTCTTTTGTTGAACAAGATGTGTTGAGTTGAATGTCTGCAGTATCAGTCTTAGACATAATGCTTTCTATCTCAGCAGAAGTACTCTCGTTCTCAGTCTTGATGTCCTCGTTCTGCATCACGAACGAGTTATCTGTGAAATGTCAGACATCGTTTCACTTTTGAATTAAAGGTTCACGTTCTGTACCTATTCTGACTGTATCTCACTCGATCGATTTGAGCTTGCAGTATTCTCGTGGTCTTGAAGCGCTCGATTGTAAAGTCCGAGTTCAGAAGAAACTTTGAATACAGCTTGTAGAGTCGCGTTCTTCGCTTCTCTATGCTTCTTAGATGAAGGAAGATCATGATCATCAGTATCGTCGATTACGATCGAGTCTTCTAGAATTATCAGGCGTGCCTACGACAATCGAGACATTCGCACTGATCTGAACGCTGAGCCTGTGTGGAATTGTGCTCACTCAGTCTCGAAAAAGTCAATATCTGCTTGCTCAGTGACTTGAAGGACGTTCTGCTCGACATGATGTTCGAGTTCTTGTTTCATTCATTGCTAGGTTTCAAGATTGGTTTGATGATCGACTTATCAAATCTGTCATTGATTTCGATGTTATTGAGAAATTCAAATGAACGTTCTGTAAGATTATTAGACACGTTGAGACTGAAGTGAATACAGTCTTACCATGAATCTTGACTGTGCTACCTTCGTTCAAGTCAATTGTGTCTGCCTTGCGCTTGAGAAAGTTTCAACTCTTCAGTGTGATCGTTGCTGTCATAGGCTCGTCATCAGTAGAGAGCGTTAGATTCGGCATTCTTCATGAAGAACTCTGCTTCATCGATGATTGTGCGACGTCTTCTTGAAGCTGAGATTGGTCTGAAGTTAACGAGACCGTTCAGGATTCGACGGGGGGAAGAAATTCGTCAACGTTGAGAAATTTGTCATGACACAGAACTTGATCAATCTTCTTCGATGAAATAGATGTGCTCTTCTCGATTTCGAACAAAAGATTGTGAGAACTTTCGATAGACTCGATGAATGAAAAGCAGAAGTCTTCCTCGTTATTGATGTCACTGTCGTCGTCGCCTCGATTGTTCTCAGCTCTTATCGAGTTTTCTGCAGTAATTAGATGGATTTCTCATGACGCTGAGTTTCAACAATATCTTCATCTTCGGCTTTGATATCTTCAGCCATCTGAGTTTGAAACAAATGTTCGATTTTTCGATTTGTCGTGAATGACTTCTCTCACCAGTCGCGCTTTAAGATCATCGTGCGTTTTTCGTCAGTATTACTCAAAATTGGTGGCTTTAGGCTGAAGCATGAGCTGCTTGCTGATGATGATTGATAAAAGTTGATGCGAGACATGTCAACGACAGTCATTGCAGAAGATAATTGCGAGGGAATCTTATAAACAAGAAGACAGTGGAAACGGCTGCCTGTCATACAGGAGAGCGCAAGATGAACTATATGTCATGGCTCATCAGCCGCTCTCGACATAAAGGTACACTCAATTTCATTGCGAGTCACATCATCTCTGCGCTGTCACTCTAAAGCTTCGTAAGTTCTCTCTTGACTACACGCAATTCTCAAGGATTGCTCAGTTCTCACTGATTCTTTTTTCCCCTTCTCTGTTCTCTTGTCGTTCAATTCACGCGCTGTATTTCTCGAAACGACCTACATCCGAAGATCTCTACTGCAGCAGTCAGCTGAATCGTCGTCGATCTTCATGAATCAAACTTCACAGAACGTCTCGTAGAACATCTCGCAAGACACTTGATAGAGCACAGATCGTGCGAATTCTCTTCTCTAAAGCTGATCGTCGATGATTCATCAATAGTTCATGGCTCAGCATCGACACGACTGAGACAATCTCTTCATGAGCTGAGGGATTTTTGATGCAGATGGCAAGAATGAAGAGTGTTCGACAAAATGGCACAGAACGGCACAGGAAAATGTCGTCTCTTCAACAGTCAAGTCCCGATCCAGGCAGTGCTGCGCAGAGCACATGCATATTCTCTCAATCAAGTCGCAGCCACGTCAGCATCAACTGATGCCTGAAACTCAGTCAAGCTGAACTAGACGAGACTGTTCAATTGTCGCAAGTCAGACTTCGACAGAAGATGTCATCAGATCGCTGACAACAGCATCACGTCATCTATTCGCCGGCGGCACAGTAGGAAACACGCTCAGAATGATGTGAGGCATTTGTTCAATTGATCTCGACGCACAGGCGATAGCTCTGAGCAGGCTTCATCTTGCTCGCGCTCTTGTCGTGGCGATGGCGATCGCTCAACATCCCGTGAACAATAGTTGTCACGCTAATGAAGCGAGGAACAGAAGAGCATTCGAGGGCAGAAAACAGAAGGACGCTGAGAGAGAAAGACAGAAAGGTCGAGAATCACTCTAGAAGGCGCAGGTGAGGGACGTGAAGGACAGCGATTCAAGAAGCCAAGAGGAAAAGTGCGTCTCTTCAAACGAGAGAGACCGTGAGCAGAAACGCAAGAAACAAGTCTCGAATCAGATGAGCGACGTGAAAACTGGGCCAATAAAATCGATCATCGCAAAGATGAGGCTTCTCTCAGATGTGAGTTGAGATTCGAGCGAAGGATCATGGGACGAAAACGAGGAGCCGACAAAAAGCTCAGGCGAAAGAGACAAAGAAGATGAGAAGGAATGTTGAAAGTCGAGGGGGAACGAGCGATTATTTATGAACTGGGAAAGCGACGATGGGCTGTGCCGGCACGCTTTCCCCAATTTGAGGGGACGCCAAACTCGAATGCGCAAACATCAGCAGGTAAATAACAAGAATTAATTTTTTAGTAAAGAATTGAAAATTATTTACATAGAAAGTTAAGTCAGTGAAGTTGCAATTAAGCACATAGCATCATGAATGAAAAATACATCATTGAACTTATTTTTAAAAGTTGAAGAAATACTATTGATTATTAATAAGATGTATGATGATTTCAATCATCATTACATGATTCAACAACAGTACTTAAAGCTGTATTAAAATAAGATTTTCTTTCATGAATTTTAAATGAAATTTCAGAGATTTAATGCAGAATAATAATAATAATAATAAATTCATACACTTTTGTGACATCAATTAAATCAATTCATGAGAAATTCTATGCTATGTATGTTGAGTGAACAAAATTCTCTGAGGTAGAAAATCACTCACTATCTATATGACTGCTTCACGCAGTTAAAATAACAAGATTAAGACTATGTATTAAATTTGTTCACGTTGATTGCATGTTAAAGAATGAATGTTTTAGTCATTTTAAATTACTTCAGAAGCTTCATTTTCATCATCATTCTTACTGCTGTTCTGAGATCTTTCGTGATCATGATGATTATTCAATAGTTCAAGAAGTCAACATCATGTAACATTCTTGATTGTAGATGCATTCAGTTTGAGCAATGCATGAGTATATGCTTCGCTGTCTGATGATTTTATTTGCAGTCACATTGCAAACTGTTTATGTCTGAAACGTTTCTTGAGTGCAAATAAATGTTAAGATCTATACATTTGATTCTGATGTAAGTTGCAAGAATGCTTTTAATCTTCTGAAAATCATTATACATCTTTATCATTTTGTTGAATAAATGAAATCTTTGTGCTGAAATTGCATTGACATCTGCAATGCATTTCTTATATTTTTTTCATCATTGCTTTCATTGATCTTTGTGATATAACACTATTGCAATATTATCACTTATTGAAATCATCATAAAAAAGTTGAATCATCTGCATTTAAATTGCATTCTTGCATCTTCTTGAATAAATGTATTCAGAAGCACTATTTTCTTAATGACAGAAAAGTGAGAAATGAAATGATTAATTTTCATCAGTTGAGCATGTATGAATTTGCATGCTTATTTAGTTTCTTGCGTTCTGTCGTTGACTTGACTGCATAATGTGACTTTATTCTGCAGCATGTTCAGATGAACATGCAGCGAACTTATGTACATTTCAATCTTTAACGTTTCAATGCTTATTCTTTTGAACATCTTTTCAACGTGATGTAAAGTCTGATTTTGCAAAGTTTTTAATCTGCATTTCTTGTCTGACAGTTCTTTCTCTTTATCACGCTGATGTCAAACTGATGCTTTGAATGCAATTTCTGATCTCATTACAGCTGAGTACATTTGTTTCACTTTTGTGAAGATTGCTTCTCATGTAAAGACTTTTAAACGACTAAGCGCAAGCATTCTTGTGACGTGACTCGCTTTTATCTGTCGAAGATGCGCATTTCATTGCAGTTTCATGTTCAGTTGAACTTCTAAAACTTGCACATCTGACTTCAACTTAATCATTGAACTTTTTATTTATATGTTAGTCATCATGTTGAATTTTCTCAATTTTTTAGTGAAATGTATAAGTTCATATTTTTCTGATGCAAACGTTGCATCATGAATTTGAACTTACTTCATGCAAACATTATGTATTTTACTCAATGTTTTACAAATTTTTTTAATGAATCTGTCATAGATTAAAATGTTGATATCATTTATGAAGTTAAACATTTCAATTTTGATTTTCAATGCTTTGCATTTTTCAATTAAACTTGCGTTGAAAAATAGAAAGAAAATCAATGAAATGAAAGATTCTTGAGATATGTTTGCATTTATTTCATGCATAGTGCTCATTTGCTCATTGAATATCAGTAACATCTCTCTGTTCTTTAGAAAGCTGCGTGTTTATTCAACTATGTAGCTCAACATTCTTTTCATTTTCAGCGTATGCAGCAATCTGATGTGCAAAACTTGATTAAACACTTTAATGATATTTAAACTTAGCATGAAGATCATGTACTTAATTTTGCAGTCTTACACAATGTGAACTTAATTTATTAGTAAATTTAACATCAAGATTATGAATTGCTTGCATCTTATTCTCATTTGAGCATTCAAAAGCATGTGATGAGTCTCAGTTATGTCATTCAATCTTTTGATCATAATCGACTTTAAAGCTTTGTTCATGATATCAAGCAGAGCAATGAATTGATATGTCTTTGAATCGATGTAATTGCTTTTCTTTGATTTGCATAGCACTATTGTTTGAGTCTTTTTGAACTACTTTGAATGATATTTATATGTCATGCATGCGTTGAATAAACTCGTCAACACTGAGATCAGTTCTGCGAGATTTGTTTGAAGTGCTCTGTTTGAAATTTCAGAGACGTCTGATGCTTTGTTTGCTTTTATTCATCTGATTCATTGACAAATTCTTAAGTGTTAATTAGTCAATCACACGCAGCTAATCATCACGTTGATATCATTGACATCGTTGACAGATAATCAAATCAAAGATTCAATCAAACATCATTAAATTACGTCATTAATTTTGTACTTAAATCTAATAGCTGATAAATTGAATCATTTATCTTTCATCGAGAAATTTCGTCGAGTGTCTAATCACGTAATTAGTCGATAAATTAGATGATTTATCATTTTGATCAATCTCTCTTCTTATAAGATCACTTTGGCGTGATTAGCTGCGAGCGCATGTCTAATAGCTTAAATGACATCGTTTATCATATTGACACGAATCATCAAAATGACACGAATCATCAAAACGACACGAATCATCAAAATGACATGAATGATACTGCTGACAATGATTATTCTTATTCTATATGCTCAGTTCTATATGCTCAATTCTATATGTTCAAGCGCATGTAAAAGCAAAGTATTAAATCAATGAATTTATTATTTAACTAGTTATTTAACCATCTATTTAAACGAATTGTTGACTATGTAGAGTGCTCGGTAGAAAAACATGAAGAATGCTTGGTAGAAAAACATGAAGGGTGCTTGGTAGAGAAACATGAAGGGTGCTTGGTAGGGAAACATGAAGGGTGCTGGGTAGGAAAACATGAAGGGTGCTCGATAGGGAAACATGAAGGGTGCTCGGTAGGAAAACATGAAGAGTGCTTGGTAGAGAATCATGAAGGGTGCTTGGTAGGGAAACATGAAAGAAGCCATGTAGAAAGCACTGTTCGACTCATGTTATGCGCTCGATCGACGAGTAATTTGAAGCATGTAGAAAGTTTGGCAGAGCGTTTGATAGAAAGCTCGGTCGGAAGCTCAGTAGAAAGCTCAGTAGAAAGCTCGGTCGAAAGATCAGTAGAAAGCTCAGTAGAAAGATCAGTAGAAAGATCAGTAGAAAGCTCGATCGAAAGATCAGTAGAAAGATCAGTAGAAATATCAGTAGAAAGATCAGTAGAAAGATCGATAGAAAGATCGATAGAAAGATCTGTAGAAAGATCAGTAGAAAGATCAGTAGAAAGATCAGTAGAGAATTTGATAGAAAGTTTGATATCGAGTCATGAAGAGTGTATTCTATTAAGCTAGTTAACATTGTTGAAATACAATTGTTGTTGTTCTAGAAAGTAGAACTACGAAGAAAGAAAGAAGTGAGAAGAAGTAAATATTCTGAATTTCCTGAATTTTCTAGCGTCGACCTTCGGCTGAGAGCGAAGATTACTAATCACAGGGGTAACAGTACTGTTTTCAAGCTATGTAGAAAGCATTGTTTGAAGCACTGTTTGACGTGTTTTATGCGTTCAATCGACGTGTTTGATAAAGCGTTTGATAGAGAGTTTGATAGAGCGTTTGATAGAAAGATTGATAAAGCAAGTAGATGAAGTGAGTAGATGAGCGAGTAAATGAGTGAGTAGAATGATGAGTAGAATGATAAATATGTAGAATGATGAGTAGAGTGATGAGTATGTAGAATGACGAGTAGAATGATGAGTATGTAGAGTGACGAGTAGAATGATGAGTATGTAGAATGACGAGTAGAATGATGAGTATGTAGAATGACGAGTAGAATGATGAGAATGTAGAATGACGAG
>JAABUV010004885.1_pt1 | contig 15641 bp, 15 predicted proteins | sample 5559971 | NCBI WGS metagenome assembly JAABUV01 (sample SAMN10711881, study PRJNA513362) | rock metagenome | isolation source: Antarctica rocks | place: Antarctica: Victoria Land, Knobhead nord | collected 2015-12-19
CACTGCTCGGCTGTGCGACGCAACTGGGGGCCCTTGGTTCCGGTGCTACAGCCTTTGCTTTCGCAGCAGGCTTCCTCTTGGACATAGAGTGCACGTTGGGGAGCCTCACTGCCGCACTGAGTCCTGCACTTCTATGTCCAGCACGCAATGCTCTCCTTGCAGTCTACACGCAGCTTGCAACCAGCGGCCAGCGGCAAGAGTGAGTCCAAAAAGCTTTGCCCGAAAGTGGTCCGTAGCTGGCTGCCGTACAGGCCTGATGGGGTCGACGTAAATATAGCTGCACTCGAGTGAGCTCGCTCGTTTTTCTTAGCCTATTCATTTCCTTTCATAGCTTGCAAGGACTGCTCTTCCTGTTTTATGCCCACAGCGCAATGGCGGTAGGAGGCACATATACACTCGCGCGGTGTGCGCCCGCCAGCGCCAGGGCCTGCAGCGTAGAGAGGCAGTCGCCGCCGAGCGCACAGCCTTGCACAGCCTCGCCAGGCGCCCAACGCGCTCTCATGCTCCTGGGCGCCAGCGCCGTCTGCCTGCCAGGTGTCCAGGCACACCCACCGCGCTGCCTATAGTGACCAAGATGGTGGAGCGGCCATGCGACAGCGGCTGACGCGTCCTTACTGCGCGCTCAGCGGCGCAGGCCTGCGCAGCGCAGGACCTGGCGGCAAAGTACGTGCCCGGCCCCGTGCACGTCGGCCCTGAAATCTACGCCGGCGCGCTGGCGGGCGTCATCCCCTTCGCCATAGGCTCCTGGGAGTTTGGCAAGCGCATAGTGCGGCCCCACACTCCTGCAGATACACTTTGGTTCTGCCTGCAGTTGCGCAAAGGATGACGCGGAGTCTTGTCCCGGTATTGGCTGCTGCTTCCTGGCATGCCTGCAGGTGACAGAACGCCTAAGGCTGCCAGAGGCCTGTGTACCAGCGCTGCAGGCTTAAGCTGCTTGCGTGGCTGACCCCAAGCGTCAGAACCTGCAACCCAGCTTCCCATCGCCGGCAGGTCATCCAGCGGCGCTGCAGCGTGTGCAGCGGGAGCGGCCTGGTCCAGAAGGGCCGCTTCGCCCGCAAGTGCCCCGAGTGCGGCGGCTTCTTCCCATGGCAGGGCTGGCGCCGCTTCTTCACGTCCACCGCCGCGCCCGGCAACGGCGGGCCGCTCAGGGCGCCGCGCGGCCAGACGTCCGTCCTGTACAGGCGCGCTCACGCGTGCGTGCATCGCGTCCTGCACCTCTGCGGTCAGGTGCAGCCGTCCGGGCGCGTGGCGAGGCGCGCCCTGAGCTGAGCAGCGCCCGCTAACAGGGTGCCGCCCCTGGAGGCGAGGAGCGCGGAGAGGCGAGCCGGTCAAGGCGGAGTGGAGCGGGCAGATAGCGGTGTGGCGGAGCGGGCGCCCGGCAGTAGGGGGACCGGCGGAGCTCCGGAAGGCAGCGCGGCTGGCTTGCCAGACAGGGAGAGCTAGCGCGGCAGCAGACGGGCGCGTGGCGATTACACGGTGCCGCATTGGCCTGCATGCTCAGCCTGCAAAGCATGGCATGGAGTGCTTGAACGCACGCAACAAGCACGGGTCTAGCACACCCAACTGCGCCCCCCACCCCAGACCTGCAAACGCATGGCCCCTCTAGCAACGCTAGACTGGCCCCTGCTCGGTATCGACAGCTGCGCATGCGCTCGGTATGGACAGCTGCGCATGCGCTAGCAAACGCAGAGCGAACATGCTTGGCAGCCACAGGGGGGCTAGCTCGGACTGGAGAGGGCCATGGGGTTATCGTACACCCTGTGCGCGCTGTAGGCGCCCGACATGCGCGGCTTCAGGCCCTGCCGAACGCATGCACGCGGTCGACGCACAAAGCACAAAGTGGCATGCACGAAGGCATCTGCCTGTCAGAGTCTGGCTGTGGTATGCGGGGCTGTGAGTGATGTTCTGATGTTGAAAGTCCATGTAAGCAGCAGCTGCAATGCATGCGCCTCGGCTGCGCCCTGCTCTCCGCCGGCCGCCGGTGCTGGCCTAACCAATGCCGCAAGCAGGCGCATCGTGACGAGCCGGCTGCTCTGCTGGCAGCAGGGCCAGCGCACCTGGGCGCCCCTTTCTCTGCCAATGGGGCTGCCGCCCCAGCTGCTGCCGCCGCCAGCGCGCGCGGTGGGCGCACGCGCGCCAAGCGCGCCGCCTGCCGCGCAGCTCCTGCGGTGAGCGCATGGCCCGATGCGGTGTGCGCGCGTCGCGGCGTCTGCTGCACGCTGGTGCCGGGGCAACAGATGGGCGACGGTGCATGCGCATGCATCTCCTGCCTGGAGGCTGCCAGGCGCGCTGCCATGGGCGACGCACGGGAGATCTTCCGTTTTGCTCAGCAGACGTGAAGAGGCTGAAAACATGCGACGCATGACCCCAGGTGTCGCCCACAAAATGCAGAGCCGCCCCACAGCAGCGCACGCCACGACGCAGCGCAGGCGCACCTGACGCGCAGGCCCGTGCCCAGCGCGGCGGCCCCGCCTCGCCCGGCGCCTCTGCAGCCGCGCCGCCGCCCTGCGGCGTCGGCGAGCGCGCCCACGCGCGCGCCGCGCTGCCCAGATCAGAAAACACATCGCGCGAGGCGGCCGCGCCGCCCGCGCAGTGCAGCTGCGGCGGCCGCTGCACCGGGTCCCCTGCGCCACGCCGCTCCGCGGTGCCGTCCGCCGCGCCCGCCGCTTCGGCCTGGGCGGCGGCGCGGCTGTGCGCGCGCTGCGGCGAGCCGGGGACCGCGCGCCCCAGCGCCTCGATCCGGGCCTCCAGCTCGTCCAGGGACAGCTCGCCCGCGCCCTCGGCCAGCGCGTCCGCGCACGCGCCCCACGCGCCGCCGGCGGTGATGCTCGCGGCCGCGCCGGAGCTGCCGCTGCCGCCGCGCGAGCGCTGCTCCACGCGATCGTCGAGCTGGTCCAGGCCGTCGTAGGTGGACCCTACCCCTACCCCAACCCCGAGCGATGCCCTTTCGCTGAGCTCCGCCGCGGCGCCGTCGGCGCGCCTGCGCGGCAAGCGGCTGGGCGCCGCGGCGCTGCACGGCGACCCCGGGCCCCTGTCCTGCCAGGGCTCCGACGGCGCCGCTGGGCCCCAGCAGTCGTCGCGCGGGCTGCCGCCCGGCTCGCCCGAGCTCCCCGCCAGGCTGGGTTGCCGCCCTGGCGCTGGCGCGGCCAGCTCGTACACGAGCTCGCTCAGGGCGGGCGAGGACGCGGACGCCGCGCGCAGCGACGCAGCCCCAGACATGCCTGCGTCGCCCTGCATGCACGCGGGAGGCTCCGCCGGCAAAGGCTGAGCGCTGACGCTGGCAGCCGAGGCGCGCAGCAGCCGCCGCGAGACATACGTGGGGTCCCCCGCCCGCCGGCCGCCCCGCCACGCTGCGCCGCCCGCGCCTGTCCCGCTGTGGCCGCTCGGCGCCGGGCGACCGCCCGGGCGGGCGCTCGCGTGCGGCGTTGTGTCGTCCGGCCGGCCGGCCTCCTGCCGGCCTGCGCCCGCAGGCACTTCGACCCGGCATGCAGCCTCGCCGCTGCCGCTCTGGCGCTCCATGCAGCCGTCGGGCCGGTCTGCCAGGGCCCCGGGTCCCGGGCAGTCCCAGGCGCGCTCGTCCGCGAGCAGCCGCGCGAGGAAGCCCTTTGCCTGATCAGCTACCCTACTCTCGCGTACAGACGCTGCGGCGCGCGCGCCCGCCCGCCCGGGCGGCCCACCCCCGCCCGCGCCGCGCGCCGCGGCGGACACGCCGGCCGCAGGCGCCCCCGGCGACCGCGCATGCTCCGCGCCTGCGGCCGCGCTGGCTGCAGTCGCGCCAGGACGCGCGCGTGGCTCCGGAGCAGGCCTGCGGGCGGCCGGCGGCGGGGCGCGCGGCGGGGCACGGGCGGGCGGGGCGACCGGCGGCCGGGGACAACCGCTACGCTCCAGCGGCGGCGTGCCGGCAGGACGTGGGGGCGTGCGCGGCGCTTGCTCGGCGGCCGCGCCTGCATGGTCTGCACATGGCCATGTGAGGCTTTTGCCTTGCTTGGATCCAGATGTGCCCTAAGCGTGAGGCGAGGCGCGTGCTCTCGGAGCATGTGCCGCTGCACGGCAGCCCGGCGCTTGGGCGGGCGTCAACATGCAAGTACAGCCAGGTCCTTCAAAGCTGTCATCTGCACGCAAGCAGCCGCTTGAGCAACACTCTTCTAAGTTTACCCTGGCCTGCATACCTTAGCACACACGGTGCTGCATGTGTGAGCAGGGGCTAGTAAACACACGGCGCACCGTCCGGCTGCGGCTTCGGCGGCCGCGCGCCGGCTGGCGATGCAGCGGCCGGCGCGCGCGCCGCGCGCGCGGCCGCCTGCAGCGCCTTGTGCTGCGCGAGCAGGCGGCGCTCCAGGCGCGCCATGTATTCGTTGCGCTGCGCCAGCGCGGCGTCGCGCTCGCGCACTTGGCCGACCTGCCGCGGCCGCGTCCCTCAGCGAGCGGACCGACCGGCCGCGCCCTGCTCGGGCGCCTGGCCCGCCCGCTGCGGTGCGGCCGGCCGCCTGCCTTCATGCCTGCACAGCCTGTGGCATTCGCGGCTGGCCAGCGTATTGATGGCGCTTCTGCAGGCGCAGCCACCCGCGTGGCAGCGCGCTCGCGCTCCCGCCCGAGCCGCTACAATACAGCCCCAGCGCCCAGCAAACAGGGCCGCCATGGCCAGCCGGCCAGCTGGCCAGCGCGCCCGCTGCCGGCTCAAGACCCGCTGCGCAGCCGTGTTGCGTAGCTACAGGGTGAGTAGGGAATTGGCTATCCTAACGCGGGCCGCGCCAGAAAGTCAATGCGCCGGAGCGTGCCCAGCAGCTTGGCCTGCTCTGCGGCGGCCTCCCGGGCCGCGCCGCGCCGCGCGGCCGCGGCCTCCGCCGCCGCCGCCGCCCGCGCCGCCTCGGCCCGCGCTGCACGCTCGGCCAGGCTGCCCGCCTGCGCGCAGCGCGCCGCTGCCCCCAGGCTCGCCCGCCGCAACGCTCGCAGCAGCCTGTGAGCGGTCGCCCAGCCCTCTGCTGCATGCATTCAAGTAGACAGCCCCTCGCCCTCTGTAGAAAACTCCCTCCCCGCTTCATCTCAGCATCACTTCCTGTACCGTCCAACGCCTACAACTCGGGCTCATGCGCTCCGCGTCACAGCACTCGCGTGTAGAGCCAAGGCAGCCAGGCACGCCCAGGAGCCGCTCCGCGCCGGGCGCGCGCGCGCCTGCGCGGCCAGGCGGTCGCGCTCGCGCCGGACGGTCGCCAGCTCGCGCAGCGCGCGCACCAGGTCGCGCGGCGGCGGGCCGCAGGGCTTGAACAATGACCCAGACCCGCAACCCGCGGCCGGCGCGCTTGCCGCCAGCAGCTCCGGCGTGGCGAGCGCGGCCAGCGCGCGCTGCTGCTGCGCCGCAGCCACGGGGCCCAGCAGCGCCGCGTAGGGCGGGCCGGGCAGGGCCAGGGCCAGCGCGCGCGGGTCGGCCGCGCCCCCGCGCAGGCACAGCTCGTGCAGCGTCGCCAGGCGGCCCTGCGCGGGCGCGCAGCGCATGCCACGGGCGACCGTGCGTGCAGGTCTGTTCGGCGGTTGCAGTTGTGAATTCAATTATGCGCTTAGTAAGCGCATAATTGATGCCTCACCGCCAAGGCGGGCCGTTGGTGAACATTGCTGTGGGTCTGGTGCGCACACACATGCTTGGGCTGCTCCAGGGTCCTGCTTGCGAGAGTGTGCAGATGGCCGACGCCATCCGCGGCTTTTGCACCGCGCGCTCCGCGCGCCGGCTGGCCGGCCCGCCCTGCGCCGCACGCCTCCGATCGAAGACAGGGGCTCCCGCGCACCTCCAGGTGGCCGACGCTCTGGGCGGCGTCGGCCTGCGCGCAGCGCGCGCCGGCCAGCTCGCCGTCCAGCGCCGCGTTCTCCTCGGCCAGCGCGCCGGCGGCGGCCGCCAGCGCGCCCAGCGCGCCCGCCTGCCGCCCGGCCTCGGCCTCCAGGTCCGCAAGGCGGCCCGCGGCCGCGCCGCGCACGCGCCGCCCGGCCAGCGCCTCGCCGGCGCGCGCGGCCGCCGCCTCGCCCTCCAGCGCCGCGACCTGCGCCGCGCGCGCTGAGCCCCTGCCCGAGGCCCCCCCTGGCGGGCTGCAGGTGGCCCCTGGAGGAAAAAAACCGATGACCTCCAGGTAGCACCAATGATGCCAGGACCTTGCACAGGCACCCCGGCCTGGTGTGCACACGCTCTCACCACGGCCGTCGGGAACGTCGAGAGCTTTGGGCGGGGCAGAGTGCCCGTAGGGTGTGCTGAGCGGGGCGCGGCAGGGTAGGCCGGGCGTGCAGGCACGTCATATCGGCCCCAAGCCGGCAGGCACACGGGCTTGGGGAGCGGCGCCATGCCGGCGGCGCGCCTGCTCGGCCAGCCGCCGCGCGTGCGCCCGCAGCGCGTCGTTCTCGGCCGCGAGCGTGGCGGACGTAACGCGCAGCCGCGCGGCCTCCCACAGCGCCTCCTGCCGTGCGCGGTAGGGACTCAGGGCGCGCACAGGCGCCGGAGAGGGCAGGGCTTTGGCCGGTCGCTGTGAGCGTGGCGACGCGGCTGCGCAGACACCGGCGCGCCCAGCCCGGGCTTGCTGTTGAAGTCAGTCGCCCGCACACTGTGCTGGACCACAGTGCGCCGCGTGGTGCAGCCAGCTTGCAGGTCTGCCGTGGGGCACCTCCTCGCCCGCGTCGGGCTGCAGGTAGGCGGCGCAGAGGTCGCCGCCGTGCCGCGTGCGCGCCGCCTGATCCTCAATGCACGCCTCGCGCTCCCGGGACACAATGTCCTCCACCTCCAGGCTCCCCACGCGCCGCCGGCCTGCCCCGGAACCAGCTTGCAAGTCACGCGCAGCGCCCAGAAGCTCCCGGCGCCCTGGCGGTGGCCACACAGTGTTTGCTGCGCCCCCGGCGCTAGGTCCGTTCAAGCTCTGCGTTTCTACGGCCGCCTGCCTGCACTGCCGTCCTCTCTGCCCGCGCTGGAAAAAGTAGACATAGAGGCACTGCCTATCATTGAAGCCACAGAGTAACGCTGGACAACACAGACGAGGCAGCAGTTTACACACCCCCGGCTCGTCACACACACGCGCTCATCCACTCACTACTTCGGCTCTGCACCAGCCTCCTGGCTCCACCACGTCGAGACAGCACTCGAGAGGCATGGTTATACATGCCCAGTACAACCCAATGCGCCATGTAAGAGCAGCATGCACACCATGGCTGCTGCGCAGCGCGTCGCAGCTCTGCCAGTAGCTACCGTCACACAGGCCAACCAGCACGGCTGGCTGTGCCTCTAAGCAACCTCGCTGTTAGCAGCCTACACCTGGCAGCCGCACGTGACATAACAGCGTCAGCTGCTGCTGCCGCATGGGTGCAACTCCGCGCGCACCCCAGACCTGCACGTTACTAGGTCTGGACCCACATTCCCCGCCCACCCCCAGTGGGCGGCACGGAGCAGGCCAAAGAATGGGTGGGGTGGCGTGCTATAGTCCCAGGCCCTAGGCCTTGGTCATGGCCATGGTGCGGCGACGACAGCCACGCACAGACTGCGGGAGGACAAGAGGCACACGTTGACAGGCAACCTGCACTGACACACACGGCAGTCTGACCAACACGCGCAGAGAGCCTGACCACAACCCTACCCAATGGACAACAACCAGCAGCGCCAGCAGGGCCGGTAGCTGCCAGCATGTCACGCATGCACGAAGGACCCCGGAGCGCCCACAGCAGCCATTGTCCACGTCTGCCCGAGGCGCAGGATGGCCAGCTGTGGGGACAGCTCACTCACGCCCGCCCAAGCCCCCGTGCCGCACTCAGCTCCTGTCCCTGCACGCGCCGGGTCGCGCGCCCGGCGAGGCCGCGCGCGCCGCGCGCGCTGGCTCACGCCGCCACCTCACATCGTGCTGGGCAGCACGCGGCGCTGGAACGCCCAGAACGGCTGCTCCTTCTTGAAGTCAAAGGGCACGTAGTTCTTGTCCTCGTCGTACAGGTGCAGCTCTGTGAAGATGCTCTTCATCATGCGCGGGTTCCACGTGGCCTCGGTCATGTAGCGGCCCCAATTGGCGCGCAGCGAGTCGGTCGCCGCGCGCAGGTTGTACCACGGGACCTTGCTGCTGACATGGTGCGGCACGTGCACATTGATGTCGTGGCACAGGAACTCGACCCAGCGCGGGTAGTCGCAGTGCACCGTGCCCGACAGCTGCGCCTTGGCCGCGTTCCACTCGCCCGCCGGCTTGAACGGGATGTGCGCCGCGGTGTGGTGCACCACGGTGAACGTGCTCATCCAGAAGTGGTAGCCCAGCCAGGGCGCCAGCCAGAACTTGGCCAGGCCCGCCCAGCCGGACAGCGCCACGATCGCGGGGAAGCCCAGCCCGATGAACGCCGCGACGGCCCCCAGCGACACCAGCACCTGCGCCGGCGCGCCAGGGTCAGGGTGCCGCGCACGCGTGCGGCCCCCTCTCGCCGCAGCTGCGGCGCACGCACTGGCGTGAGCTGCGCGACGCATCCTCCCGCGCAGGGCCAGGCGAGGTGGTGCTGCCACGCACTGGCGGCAAGCTAAACCCTGAAATTACCCTAACCTGGGTGCGGGCGCGCACCCGCGGCCGCTGCTTCTCAGTGTACAGGTCCAGGTTGAAGTGCCAGATGAGCCAGTGGCCGACGCTGGCCCACAGCTTGAGCGGCGAGCCCAGAAAGGTCTTGTACAGGAAGGCCTGCGTGGGGCCCCACTTCTCCACCTCCGCCTTGGGGATGGGGTGCCACGCGGTGTCCTCGACCAGCCTGCGCCCCCGCACGCGCGCATCAGCTCCCCGTGCCGCGTCTCCCACGCTGCCTGTTTGATCTGAGCGGGCGCGCGCGACGACCGCGCGAGCAGCAGCCGCGCAAAACGCGACGCTTGGAAAGGCGTCTGTGGCCCCAGCACTGTTTCCCTGCGCCGCACTCCACCGCAGGCTGTCACGTAAGGCGCCAACATGTTCCGCACAGAGTCCAACGTGACCACCACACCCAGCCAAAGCACAGTGTCTGCCACAGCAGAGCTGACTGCAAACCAAGCTGGACTCACACTCACGACCTGCCACCGCTGAAGCCGCCGTTGACCGTTGAGCAAGAGGAGGGCCGCTGACACGCCAATAGCGCACTTGTTCGTGTGCGCGTGGTGGTGGTTGTGCTTGATGCGCCACGGCTCGAAGGGGTAGATGAGCGGCATGAACATGAGCGTGCCCACGATGTCCTCCACCAGCTTGTTCTTGCTGAAGCTGCGGTGCCCGGCGTCGTGCCCGACCACGAACAGCTGCGCAGCCCCCACGCACAGTTTGCGCCTTTTACTCTGCTACACCACACGCACGCTCACACAAGCGCTGTGCATAGTGACAGGCGCAGCTATCCTGTGTGCGGCCACTCCTGGCCCCTGCCGCGCTGCAGAATGCACTCGCAACAGCGCTTTGCGCGCCGGCGGCGCACCCCAGTCCACGCCGTGCCCGCGAACGCCCACGCCAGCGGCAGCAGGTACCACGGCGAAATGGAAATCAAATATACGCTAAGCGAAACAGACGCCACAGTCGTCGCCACCGCGCCCCACGCCCGCCACATGTTCAGCTCGAACACCTGTGGACGGCCCCAGGTCGAGGCTTGGCTTGGAGCTCAACGCCTGTTCTAGATAACAACGTGCCCAGCTCCCTGTGTCCCTGGCCAGCCCGCCAAGCAGCAACAGGACCGCACCCTGCCTGCCCCCAAGCTTCGACTTTCCTCTTGCGCGTGCTCACGTCTCTTGACTTGCAGCAAGTGTAAGCGCTGGTGAGGTCCAGTCAGTCAACAACACTTCCCGGCAAGCTACAGACGACGCCACAGCTTGCAGCTTGTCTCTGATGAAAGTAAAATATCAGGTACAGGCTGGGAATGGATTCCAGGCTGCTCACGCTCTTGGGCATCGACTGGATGACGTCTCCCAAGGACACGTCCTCGGGCAGCTCGGCGCCGATGGTGCGGTAGCCCAGCTGCTCCGCGAGCTCGGCGCGTTGCCGGTCGTCCAGCGCTGCCACGCTCTCAGTGCGGTCCTCCGCTGGGGGGGCTACAGCGTCGAACGCCAGAGCCCGCAGCTCGGCACCACCCAAGCGGGCACTCCGAGGCTGTCGTCCAGGCAGGCGCACTGTCAGCACCGGGCGGCAGGCCGTAGCATGGAAGGCCGTAGCATAAAAAGCAAATGCAGGCAGCCTGCTGCAGCCACGAAGCAGCCAAGCCTCCCAGCACTGAGCAGCCTTGGGCAGCCAAAAGCCACAGAGCAATCACCGCAGGCTGAAGGCAGCAGGGGGGGGCTGCAGGCCGGCCGCACCTGCGCAGCGCGGCCTCCACGCGCGGGCAGGCGGCAGCCCGAGACGGGCGCTGCGCCAGCCACATACGCACACTCAGTGCTGCATGGACACTGTGGCTGGTGCTTGGGCGGGCCTGGTCACAATCACTTGGCAGGCGCGTGCCGGGCAGCTCACCTCTGCCTGCGGCCGGCGTGCGCTGCACGGCGCGGACCTGCAGTGCGCCAGAACGCCCAATTAGCACGCTGGTGTCACGCAGGCAGAACGCCTGCACTTGCAGGGCCTCCGAGCCTCGCGCACATACCTGCATTCTGCAGCTCCCCCGCAGCATTCCAGCCGACATCGCAGCCCGGCACACACAGTGAGCCTCGAGCCTTGCTTGAGCGTTGTGATAATCGCTAGGTGGGAAAGTGAGGCCGATTCTGGATCAAAGGTGGAGCTTGAGAGAGCTCTGTCCCCTAACCCTGGACAGGCATGAAATCTAATTCGGCGGTTATCACATAGACAGCTCTGTCTCAGCTCTGACATCTGTGCTGACGACAGCGACTCTGTGACATGGTGCGGTCCCAGACAGACACTCGTGAAGCCGTGCGTACAAGGACCTTAAATACAGGTGCTAAACTGACAGGCGGTCAGTGAGTGAAGTCCATCAAGCACCTGTGTTGCAACAGAACAGGGCTGTCAGTGCAGGCAGACACACACCAAAAATGCTAGTAAAGGGCATGCAAATGTGCCGTCACCCACAGGATAACATACACACAGTCTCACGCTGCAGACTCGTCAGTGCTGTCACATGCCGCGCCCACATCGCGTGGCGGCGGCCCGCACATCATGCACCTGCGGAGGACTGCAGAGCAGGCACGCCCTCAGCAGTGCCAGCATGCTCTCTCGCACCAGCAGGGATGTTGACGGCTGCCGGCGTCTGGCCGCCACAGCGGCACACGCATTCGACGTGGGTGGGCACACCAGCGGCGCGCCGTCCGCACCGCTGCTGGACTCGCACATCTGCCGCCGCCAGCGCAGGCTGCAGGGGCGCCGTCGGGCGCCAGTGCGCGCTCATGGCGCCGCGGGGAACGGCGCGGGCTGCCCGCGCTTGGCCGCCGCCGCGGACAGCGCGTCAAGGTTGGGCAGCCAGAGCAGCAGCGCGCCGTCGGCGCCGCCGCTGGCCGCGCACATGCGCCGCGGCGCCCAGCGCAGCGCGCGTGTCGGCGCCACGGGGCCCGCCCACGCGGCCACCTCGGTGGCGGGCGCGCCGTCGCTGACACGCCACACGCGGATGCTGCGGTCCTCGCAGCCTGCGCGCGCCGCACGACCTGTTGCGTACGCGTGCTCGGCCTCGGGCGCAGAGACGCGGTGCACTGCATGACAGCACCCAGGCGTCGGTCACCAGACGGAGCGCCTAATTACCAGCTGTGCATGTTGTCGCCCGCGCCGCCGCCTCTGCCCGCCATGGACTGCCCGGCGCGGCCTGCCCCCGGCCCCGCCGAGCTCCTGAGGAGGGCGGGCGGGCGCCTCGGCGGGCCCCGATGGTGCAGCTGTGACAAGCTCTCAGTCAAGGCAGCCTGCGCGGCTGCAGGCAGGGCCGTTCCACGGCTGTGCAGCAGGATACCGCGCGCGCGCCAGCGCGGCAGGTCTCTGCCCTAACCCTGGACTTAACCTAGCAACCAAGTGCCAAGTGCCGCAGCGGGGCCGCGCGCCCGACAGCAGGTAGCGCGAGTCGGGCGTGAACGCGAACTCTGGCGCGGAGCCGCCGGGCGGCACGCCGGTGGGCAGCGAGAAGCGGGGTTCGCCGGAGAAGGCGTCCACGACGTGCACGCGCCCCTCCACGCCCGCCGCCAGCAGCTTCTGGTCCGGGCTGAAGCGCACCAGGCCGAACGGCGCCGGGTTGTTCACCTCGGCCGGCACCTGCGCGCGGGGCAGGGCAGGGTCATCAATCGAGTGAAATAAAAAAAGAAAAAGAAAGGTGTCAGGATGAAGGGATGCCGCTCCCCTCCTGCAACTCGAGAGACGACGCCTCCGACTCGCTGGGCGTTGTCCCTGAGTTGTCTAACAGCACGGCGCCGCGGCCCGTCGCCGCGCCGCCCCTCCGCCCCCGGCCCTGCTTGCGCGTAGCCAGGGCTGGCTGCGTGCCACCGCGCCCGGCCCGTGACAAGGCCTGACAGCGGCCAGCGCCACGCGAGCGGTGGCAGCAGAGAGCGCCTGTCTGTGAGCGCCTGCCACGCATCGATGCCTCACGGGACAGGGTGGGCGAGCGCGCCGCGAGGCCCTCGCTGTGAGGGGCTCGGGCAGCGCACGCGCACCGTGAACGTGGCAAACGGCCCGCTCGTGTAGTTCCTGGGGTCGAACAGTTTGATGACGCCGCTGTGCACGCCGACTGCAAACACCTGGCCCTGCGCGCGCGCGACACACGCCTCGTCGTCCAGGGGCTTATGCGCACGCACGTCCCCTCACGCCCATGCAGCACATGTCATCCACTGCACTGGAAGCGGAGCTTGCAGTCAACTCCCCTCCGCTCGCACCGGGCATGCCCAGCTGACAGGCTCTACAGGCTCCACCTGAAGCGCTGGTGCACGCAGCCTGACAGCCATGCTTGCACCACGCTCGCAGACGGGCCGCGCCCGGTGCGGGGGGGCCGCGGGCGCGCCTGGCAGTCGATGGTGACGCAGGGCGTGGAGCCCAGCGCGAAGCGCGGCGCGCCGGGCGCGCCCGCGCCGTTCAGCAGGCCCTGGCACACGGTCGTGTTCAGGTTCCAGATCCGCACCGTGTTGTCCTGCGCGCCGCCCGCCCACAACAAACACTGTCACCGCGGTGAGCTTGTGCGTGCGCATGCGCAGCGGGCCACGCCGCGGCAGCCTCCTCCGTGCCCCGGGCTGGGGCGCGAGGCTTTGCCGGCCAGGCGTGCCACGCCTCCTGCTGCTGAGGAACGCGTACTGCATGGTGGCGACATGCCGGCGGGCGTGCGCAGAAACGCACGGCACGCGCCGCGCCGCGGGGCGCGCCTGCGCCGCGGAGATGAACGTGTCGTCGCGCGGCGACATGCAGAGCGACGTGACGCGCGCCGTGTGGCCCTGGAAGTAGCGCAGGAAGCGGTTGTCGTGCAGGCTGAGGTAGCGCAGCGAGTGGTCGGCGCCCTGCGCGCGCGCGGCCGGGGTCGGGCGCGCTGCGGGCGCGGTGCGGGCGCCGGTGCGGCGCACGGCCGCACACACAGTGCAGCGCTCTGGCGTGCGGCGCGCTTCAGGCGGACAGCGGCGGCGGCGGCCAGGCTCCCCGGAGCCCACGGCCGCGCTCGGGCAGACTCTGGCTGCAGCGGGTGGCGCCTCACAGTGCGCGCGGCGAGGCCGCTCAGCGCACAGCGCATGGGCCCGAGAGCCGCTGTTCCCCGCTGCTGAGCGCGAGTCTGGGCACCACAAGCGCCGCGCCGCGCCTTGTTCGACGCGTAGATGACCGCCCGCTCGTGGTGGGTGAAGCAGACGTGCGCGGCGCCATACTTGCGGCTGTAGTTGGTCTGCTTGTGCTCGCCGGTGCTGACGCTGTACAGCTTGATGGCGTCGTCGTCCCCGGCGGTCACCAGCAGGTCCTCGCGGAGGTGGAAGTCTAAGCTGTTTATCGGCGAGTAGCTGTCCTGCGCACACACGCCGCGCTGCTTGCGTCCTGCGGCAGCGCTTGCAAAGGCGCAGACAGGCTCCTGCAGCAAGGCTCCCGTGGCGGGGGCGGAGCGTGCACCAGCGCACTTTGAAGACTTTCCCAATGCCGAACGCCTTTATCACTTCGTCAGAGGTCTGCATGGCATCAGGTGCCTGTGCGCCGCTTGGCTACGCGCCGCACGACCCTGGGGCGCCGCTTTGCCAACGTTGCAGATGCGTCACAGGTTTGCGCAGCCAGCGGCTTGCAGGCTTGCCGTCTGGCTGTCTGTGTGTGGTCCTGTACAGTCTGCCGATGTGCCTGGGATGAGCTAGCAGGACAGATGGCAAGAGCTATATAGCATACATGGCTTGGTTGGCTGCAGCGGCGGACTGGACTGGATCTGAAGGGTGGGAATGGGCTTAGTTTGCGGCTGGGTCTCACTCGGATGCACTGTTGTAGCCAGACTCTTAACATGAACAGACGTTGCAGCCAGCAACACTCTCAAAATGCTCACAAGGGGTCATCAGCAGCCCGACGGGCTCAGCATGCGGGGCAGGGGACGCGCCCCCGCCTGCGCCCTCCATAAAGCGTGGAAGGCTAGCGAAACACAGCATGGGGCGCCACCCCTGTACTGGAGCAGCAAAGACTGCGCTCTCGACACACACGTGTCTCGACAGACTCGGCACACGCCGGCAGCACGCACACGTCAGGACAGCGCGCCGACCCTGTCGGTCGCCCCGCGCGGCGTGCCGGGGCCCGCGTGCGCCGCCCCCAGCCCCGGCCGCCACCCAGCCCAGACCAGGACCGTCTTGGCGATGGGCGCACGGCAGACAGGGCAGCCACCGCCGCCGTGGCGCGTCGCCAGAGCTGCGCACCGCCCGCACAGTGCCACATGCCCGCACGGCAGGCAGCACGTGTCCTTGGGCGCCGCCCAGCAGGCCAGGCAGGCGGCCGCCGCCTTGCCGCCGGCGCCCAGGTCGCCGGCGCGGAACCCCGCGAGCGGCCCCGCGCCTGCCGCGCCGCCCGCCGCGCTGCCCAGCGGCGCCAGCAGCCCGTGCCTGCTTAACCCTAACCCTATGCTGGGCGCAAAGCGCGCGCCCGCCGGCGCGAACACGCCGCCGAGGCCGCCCAGCGGCTGCGCGAAGGCCGCAAAGCCCGCCGCGGCCGCGCTGCCGCCCGCGTAGCCGCCGCCCGGCGCCCCCAGCGAGCCGGGGCCCGGCCCGGCGGCCTGCGCGCCCGGCATGCGGCCGCCCAGCAGGCTGCCCGCCCCCGGCAGCGCCGCCCCGGCCGGCGGCAGCTCCTCCGACACGCCCGTGAAGCCCGCGGCGGCGGCCGCGCTGGGGCCGCTGCGCCGCGGCGGCGCGCCCGGCGCGGGCCCGCCCGGCATCGCGCTGCCCCAGCTGGCCGGCGGCGCGCCCGCGCCCGCCACCGCCTCCCACGCGATGCCCAGGCTGTGCGCGCCGCCCGGCCAGAGGTGCCCGCCGCCGTTGGCGCGCGCGCCCGGGGCGCCTGCGCCCCCGGCCGCGCCCGCAGCGCCGGCGCCGTTGGCCGCGCCGGCGCCCGCGCCCGCGCTGGCGCCCCACAGCGCCTCGCCGTGCATCTCGGCGGGCCAGCGCGGGGCCTCCCCGGCCGGCGCGCTCGCCTGCCGCCCGCTGGTGCCCAGCTCGCCGCTGCCGCCGCTGCGCGCCGAGGGCGGCCAGTGGTCGTCGGCGGCCACGGCGCCGCCGCTGCCGGGCGCCGGCGCCGCGCCCCACA
>JAABUV010004887.1_pt1 | contig 15638 bp, 16 predicted proteins | sample 5559971 | NCBI WGS metagenome assembly JAABUV01 (sample SAMN10711881, study PRJNA513362) | rock metagenome | isolation source: Antarctica rocks | place: Antarctica: Victoria Land, Knobhead nord | collected 2015-12-19
GCTCGGTCGCCTGCGGCGAGACCACCCGCCCGGCCGACCCTGCGGCCCCGCGCCGCCTCACTGACGTTCGGCCCGTTGTGGGGCCCCTTGAGCACTACGTGCTCGGGCGGCCCGGGGGAACGGTTGGCAGGACCCACCTGCTGACACCCCAGGTCACCACTGGTCCCGGGCCTCACGAAAGTAGGTGACCGGCCATGACCGGACCGTCCTCCACGCAGATCGTGTCCGTTTCCCTCGCCCTCGCGGGGGAGCAGACCGGGCGCATCGACACCAACCACGCGGGCACCCCCCAGGCGCGGCTGCACATCCTCTGGGGTGCGCTGATGCTCACCCTCACCAGCCCCACCCAGACCGGGTACCTCCTCGACGTGTGGCAGCGGGCCGCGCTCGCCGCCCGCGCCCTGCCCATGACGCTGCGCGACCTGCGTCCCCTCTCGGGTATGGACCCCCGGCTGAACACCCCCGGTGTGGTCACCACCATGTACGGGCTGCCCGTGTGGACCGTCGACACCGTCGCCGCCCGGATCACCCCCAACCGCCACCACGTGCCCCAGCACGTCACCGTGCGGATCGGGGGCCTGACCTGGCAGTGCTTCGACCAAACCGCCACCCGCAGCGCCTGCGGCATCTTCGCCCGCGCCCACCGCATCGCCCCCGCCCTGTTCGGCGCATAAGAACGCGGTGCCGAGGCGCCCCGGCACTTGAGCGGGGCCCCACACCCAACACCGCCAGGACCGCCACGGGGGGTGGGGACACCACGAGTTGTCCCCACCCCGGGTGGGTTGTCCACAGAACCAGCAGAAGACCAGCGCACACCCCGTGACGGTCGTGAACCCTCGGCGGGGACCGAGCAGCGCCACCACCCACCACACCCGAGATAGGGGAGCCCCACCGATGATCACCTGGGCCCTCACCGCCGACGAGATCAGCAGCGTCTTCGCCGCCAACGACACCCTCACCCCCGGGGCCATCATCGCCGCCGGCGGCGCCGGTGACCGCGCCGCCGCCGCCGCCGAGGCCTGCGAGGCGATCCTCACCCACTTCGCCGCCCACGCCGACACCAACCGGGGTGGTGCCGTCGTCACCGTCCGCGTCGCCGACGCCGAGGTGATCATCGGCCCCGGCTACAGCGTGGACGGCCGCTACGACACCACCGGCACCACCCACGGCCTACACCAAGTCACCGCGATCCTCACCGGAGACAGCGTCGATGCCCTCCTGCTGTGACTGCCCACCCGGGGTCGCGGGCTCAGTCGTTGCCGCACTTGATCGAGACCATCGGTGAGTTGCAGGCCAAGGGTGTGGGGTTCAAGTCGGTGCAGGAGAGCATCGACACCACCACCCCCGGCGGCCGGTTGGTGTTCCATGTGTTCGGGGCGCTCGCGAGCTTCGAACGTGAACTCATCCAGGAGCGAACTCTCGCTGGGCTGGCCGCGGCTCGGGAGCGTGGCCGCCTCGGTGGCCGCCCGAGTGTGTTGAGCCCGGCGAAGTTGAGGCAGGCCCGGAAGATGATCGGGGAGAAGACGCCGGTGACCGAGGTGGCCCAGGTCCTCGGGGTCAGCCGGGCCACTTTGTACCGCAGGGTGCCCGAGCTCGCGGGGCGCGGCCTCGTCGAACGACCCCGACGAATCAGGAGGTGACCAGCAAGCCGCGTAACACGCCAACCCACAAGTCCATGTTCCGCCAATCCCCGCGCACAGAAATAGCCAGGGCGTGGTTCCTCGTCAGATCACGCGTGCTGGTGTCTGCAGCCGCCGCGGCCTGAGCCGGTAGACGTTGCGCTGCCGGTGGAAGTCGAAGTCGCTCGGCCGCACGGTCGCGCGCTCCACGCCGACCAAGCCAGCCCTGACCAGTTCGCGCAGCCCAGCGCTGCGTGTGTCCTCGGACAGGGCGTATCGGAGGTCGGCCTGGCTGGGTGAGAGCCAGAGCCGCTGCTTGGCTGCATCACCCGCGCGAAGCTCTGCGAGTAGCACGAGGTACATGGCCACGGCAGAGCCACTGAGTACGGCCACGTAGCCGGAGGTCCAGAAGCCCGCGGACAGGCGTACGTACCGGTGCTCCACTCGGGCATCGTCGTCCGACAGGGTGCGCCAGATCGCACCCGGGATGCTGTAGGCCCGGTTCGTACCCGACTCGTGCAAGAGGGTGACTTCGCTGGGCATTCCTGGGCGTGGCTGTAACTCCACGAACTTGTTCTTGGCCAACCAGGTGAAGGCGGCGGTGACGCGCCGCGCGCCCGCACCTTCCGCGTCGGGCAGGTCGAGGAGAACGGCCCAGGCTCGCGCCGGGTACGTCACGTCGTACGGCGGGTTGGCGGCGAACCACAGCAGGCTCAGGTAGAGCCGAAGACGCACTGAGCCTCCTCGGGAGAGCGACGTGTCCTTGGTGGATCGCGGGTGGCTGGGCGATCGATCTCTACGCCGGCCGTCAGACGCGGGCCCACGACGACATCGACGTGCTGATCCTCCGCGACGATCAGGTGGCGGTACAGCAGGCACTGCACGGTTGGGACCTGCATGCCGCGGATCCGCCGGGCAGCCTTCGCAAGTGGCGCGCGGGAGACGTTCTTCCGGTTGGGGTTCACGACATCTGGTGTCGCCGCACGCCCACCTCGCCGTGGTCGCTGCAGATCATGATCGATGACGCTTCGGACGGGGTCTGGAAGTACCGCAGGGACGCGAGGATCGAGCGCCCGGTGGGGGAGCTGGACGGCAACGCCTGCAACGGCGATCCGCGTGTGCTCGCTCCGGAGGTGCAGCTCTTGCAGAAGAGCGCGTCGCCCCGCCCGAAGGACGAGGCCGACTTCCTCGCCATGAACGAGCTGCTCGGGCCGGACCAGCGGCAGTGGCTCCTGCGGTCCTTGGCCCTGACGTCGCCGAACCACCACTGGCTCACCCAGCTCTGACGGGCAGTCCCATCGGCGTGCCCTCTGGGGCCGTCACAGATCGCCTTGGTGGACACCACTGGGGGCTGGCCGCTGCGAGTCAGCCAAGGGGAGTGGGTGGTGCGTCGGCTGCTCTCGTGATTACCCCGGCGAGCACCAGCTCGAAGATCGTGGAGGCGATGTGCGCGGGCTCGGCGGTGCTCGTGATCAGGTGGTTCGGGGCGAGGTCCGCCTCGGCGAAGTCGCGGTACATCTGGCGGGTAGCGGGTAGGTCGGTGAAGCCGTGGCCGGCACGAGACCGAACCCGGTCCAGGCAGTGCTGCTCCGGTGGGAGCAGCACTGCGTAGTGCAGGGAGCGGAGGCCGGTCGCGACGCGAAAGCTGTCGAGGAACCCCGGTCCGAGGAAGCCGTCGTAGACCACCGTGTACCCGCCAACACTCAGCCGTCCGGCGGCGGCTGCGGCGGCCTCGATGACCGTCTCGTTCTGCTGGTGGGCTGCAGCTGTCCACGGCTGGATGTAGCCCTGGGCGATGAAGGAGAAGAAGTCATCGCCCGCGACCAAGGCACTCGTTGTGAACATGCGGCACAGGATGGGGGCGACCGTGGACTTCCCCGAACCGGGCGGACCGGTGACGACGATGAGATCAGCCACCCCGTCATAGTGGGCTGCGGTCGCTCGTTTGTGGAAACCAGACAAGTTTGCGCAGTGGTCCAGTTTCGGTGGTTATTGACGCATCTCAACAGGGTGTTTCATCGGCGAGGCGGGTTTGTGGGACAGGTACCGCCTGCGTCGCTTTGGCGGTGCGCGATTAGCCGGCCGGCATGCGGCCCGGATCATTACTACGCGGCTGCGCCCGCTAACCAGCAATCTGTTCGAGGGTTCGGCGGCGGCGCGTCGTCCTCGCGTCCATCCTGCTCGGCCTCGGATGGGTTCAGAGACACGCCCTAGTTGGTGGTCGTGGGGTTCGCAATCGCGATCCTCGACCGGACGTTGACGAGCGGGGCTTTCGGGTCGTGGCGCTGCGGTAGCGCCTGGAGGCTGAACTCGCCGATAGCGCCTGGCCGGAAGACCAGGCAGTGGGTGCTGCCGCCGAACCGGAAGTGGCCGAGTTCCTCACCCTTGCTCAGGTGGTGGCCGGGTGCGATGTCCGAGGCGAACGTGCAGGACGAGACCTCGGACATCCCCACGGCCACGAACGCCAGCCGCCCGATCACGGGGTCGTCGGCGTCGATGATGATCACGGCTCGGGCGGCGACGTGCGCGAGGTAGGTCTGCGCGGAGGTCTCCTCCGCCGCGTCGGTCCCGTCGGCGTCGCCCTCGGAGTAGTACGTCCCGTCGACGAGGTAGGCCCGAAGGACCGTTCCTGCGACGGGGCTGTGCCAGCGGTGGTAGTTCGTCGCGCTGAGGAACGCCTGGTAGACGGTGCCGCCGACGAACTCCGGAACGGACGGGTCGTCACAAAGCATGTCCTGCAGCGAGTACGGCTCGTCCTTGATCCAGAACCGGTCGCGGCGTTGGACGTCGGTGCGCAGGTTGTACGGGGTGGACTCGCAGGCGCTGACGATGATCTTGTCGTCGTCAGGTGCGGCGACGGGCCGCTGGCCGTCGCGGAACCGTCGGGTGAAGAAGTCGTTCCAGGATGTGAACCCCCAGTGCGGGTCCGCCGGGTCGTGCTCGTACTGCTCTATCCCGACGGCCTGCCGTGCCGCCTCGCTCGTCCACCCGGTCGGGCTGTCGTTGAGGACGTACAGCGACGCCGGGCTGTCCAGGAACGCGCACCACTCCAGCAAGATTGCCTTGAGCGCGGCGTTGACCCGGGGGTCCCGGAACGCCGCGTGCCCAGCGGGGGTGCCCATCGCCCAGTCCAAGATCGCACCGAGGGGCAGGGTGACGGTCTGGCTGCCGAACTCCGGCGCGACGGTGAGGACCTCCTCGATCAGCCGCACAAGCTGCTCGGGACTGGTCAAGTGCCGCTTGGAGTACGCCCGGCCAGTCGGGACCTGGTCGATCATCCTCTGGACGTACATCCCAACGACCGGGTCGGTCTCGATCAGCTCGGCGAACGCCGCGCCCGACCGATACCGTGGTGCCTGCCCGCCCCGGGCCTCCGCCCGCTCGGCGTGCCCGGCGAGCCACGCCTCCAGGTGGTCCTGATCGTCCGGGAACCAACCGGCCTGACGCCTGACATCGACTCCACCATCACCCAGCGACATGCCCGGGACCCTAGCCCGGACGCCCCCGGCGCCCCGGACGGCGCCCGCGGACCTACTCGGGGGTTCCCGCGCTGCTGACGACCCGCCCAGTCACCCACTTCGCCCTGCGTCAGATTCGATCGTATTTGCAACGGTCGGGTGGGTGTGTCATCGGCGGGTGGGTTTGTGGAACGGGCGGTGTCGGCCGACTTTGGCCCGTCTTCTTGAGATGCGCCGGTTGCTGGGGTTAGAGCCCGATTTCGGCGCCCATGCTGATGGATTGGGTGGTGGGGAGGCCGAAGTAGTCGACGGGGTGGGCGGTGTTGTGGGCGATGGCGAGGAACAGTCGTTTCTGCCATGCCGGCATGGTGCGTTCAGTGGATCGGACGATCACGATGCGGGAGAGGAAGTATGTGATGTCTTCTATCTCCTCGGGGTCGAGCAGGCCCTGGTCGACGGCCAGGGCCAGGGTGGCGGGCACATTGGGTTCGTCGCTGAACCCGAACGCGGCGTGGAGGTGGGTGATGCCGTCGGCGCCGTAGTGGGGGTCGGTGACGGTGAGCCGGTGCTCGTCGGCAACATGGGGGGTGTTCCCGACGGTGATGTTCAGGATGATCACGTGCTCCTGCAGCACGTGGTTGTGCTCGACGTTGGTGCGCAGCGCTAGTGGTGTGGTGTCGGGGGTGGCGTTGAGGAACACCGCCGTGCCCGGCACCCGGTGCAGCGGTGGTTCCAGGGTGTGCAGGTGGTCGAGGAACTCGGTGAGGACGCCTTCGTCTGTGGTGCGGTTGCGGGTGACGATGATCCGGCCGCGTTGCCAGGTCATCAGCACGGTGAACACCACCGCGGCCACCCCCAGCGGCAGCCACCCGCCGTGCGTAATCTTGGTGAGGTTCGCGGCGAAGAACGTGAGCTCGGTGGTGAGGAACACGACCCCGCCGGCGATGACCACGCGGCGGGGTTTGTGCCAGATCCGGCGGACGACGACGAGGAACAGGATCGTGTTCAGCGCGAACGTGCCAGTCACCGCGACCCCGTAGGCCGACGCGAGCGCCGCCGACGACCCGAACCCGATGACCAGCACGAGGACCGCCGCGAACAGGCCCCAGTTGATGGCCGGGGAGTACACCTGACCCACCTCCTTGTCGGAGGTGTGCCGGATCGTCATCCGGGGCAGGAACCCGAGCTGCACTGCCTGGTGGGTGACGCTGAACGCCCCGGAGATCACTGACTGGGAGGCGATGACCGTGGCGATGGTCGCCAGGACGACCATCGGTAGCTGTGCCCAGCCGGGCAGGATGAGGAAGAACGGGTTGGTCACCGTGGTCGGGGTGTGCAGGATCAGCGCCCCCTGCCCCAGGTAGTTCAGCGTCAGCGCCGGGAACACCACCAGGAACCAGGCCCGGGTGATGGGCCGACGCCCGAAGTGGCCCATGTCGGCGTAGAGCGCCTCCGCCCCGGTGATGGCGAGCACCACCGATCCGAGGGCGATGAACGCGATCGCCCCGTGGGAGGTGATGAACACCAGCCCGTAGGTCGGGGACAGCGCCCGCAGGATGGTCGGGTCGGTGCGGATCCCGTTCACCCCTGCCACCGCCAACGCGCTGAACCAGACGACCATCACCGGCCCGAACAGCTTGCCGACCACACCGGTGCCGAACCGTTGGATCACGAACAGCACCGTCAACACCGTCACCGTGATCGGCAGCACCAGGTGACCCAGGCCCGGCACCGCAACCTTGACCCCTTCGACCGCTGAGAGCACCGAGATCGCGGGGGTGATGATGCCGTCGCCGTAGAACAGGGCCGCCCCGAACACCCCCAGCGCGACCAGCGTCGCCTTGCCCGCCGCGGTCTTCAACGGGTAGGACCGCAGCAACGCGGTGAGCGCCATAATCCCGCCCTCCCCGTCGTTGTCTGCCCGCAGGATGAACGTCACGTACTTGACCGACACGATCAGCGTGATCGCCCAGAACACCAACGAGATGACCCCGTAGACCTCCACCGGATTGGTCTGCACCGCGTTGTCGTCCGCGGTGAACACCGTCTGCAGGGCGTACAGCGGGCTCGTCCCGATATCACCGAACACCACCCCCAACGCACCCAACGCCAACGCGACCACCCCGCGGCGTCCCCGACCGGGGCGGCTCCCGTCGTAGCGCCCGCGGGCCTCGACGGCCCGCGACCCCGCGGGAACAACCCCCTCCACGCGCGCGGTCACCACGCCACCCCCCGCGCCGCGCACCCCGCCGCCACCGCACCCCGACCACCACACCGGGACGGGACAGGATCGACGGGCGCCGTCCACCTTCGGGGGCGCATCGCCGTCACGGTGTCTGTCACCGGAGTGACGCTATGCCCCGCTCGGCCCCGCAGCGAGCGGGGTCACCACGCCGCCTCATGCACCTGCCCGCGGTCGCGGCGGTCGGCGAAGACCAGGTGGGGCAGGAGGTGCTACCTCACCACCCTGTCCCGCCCCGGGTTCAACCTAGGCCGGTGGGCGCCCCCCCCCCGAGACCAACTGGCGCGGCGCGTGCAGACCCCACCCCCCGGTCAACGGGTACCTGCGCGTGAATCTCGCCCAGCGGCGGCGCACACTCGAACTCGACCCCCGAGCCCCGAACACCTACTGACCGAGCCAGGCATGAGCTACCGGTTCCGAGCATGACCCGCAGGCGGTACACGTGTGGGCGATGATGTTCCGTATCAAATGGTGGGTGATGCGACACACCCAGCCCGGGCTGACATCCTGGGGCCAGGACAGCTACCCGGTCTGCGGTCACGGCCCCCCGCCCCCACCCGGAACGGGTGCACCGACACCGCACACCTGGCAGCCCGTGCCTGACACCACGGGCCCGCTCCACGAATGGACCTGTGTGCGCTGCGGAGCGGTCAGCGTCAAGATCAGCAACGACGCCACGGACCCCCAGCCCAGGTTAGGTGAGGGTTAGGTGGGGGTTAGGTGCCGAGGATGTTGACGACGCGGGCGATGACCAGTGCGATGGTGACCAGGGCGATGGTGGACTGCAGCAGCATGGTCATCTTGGCCCAGCGGGTTAGCGGCATGGTGTCGGTCGGGCTGAATGCGGTGGCGTTGGTGAAGGACACGTAGAGGTAGTCGGTGAACCGCGGCTCCCAGTCGGGGTCGGCGAGGTGAGGGCTGGTCATCTGGGGGAACAGGAAGTCGGGGGTGATGCGCGACGCGAGGGCGCGGCTCGCGGGACCACCACGGTCGAGCTCCCAGTACCAGAGTGCGAACACCAGCACGTTGGTCAGGTAAATTGCTCCGCCGCTGGCAAGCAGGGGACCGGCGGTGGCGCCTTGGCTGCCGTTGACGAGACCGGAGATGAGCACGACCGCGGAGTACCCGTTGGCCAGGCTGGCGACCGCGATGAGCGTCAGACCGAGGGAGCGCAGCGGGCGGGACACCCGGTCGATGCGGCGGGGGTTTATCGCGAGCAGCACCACCAGGATCGCGGTCTCGACGGCGGGCAGCAGGAACCGGGACGCGACGTTGAGCCCGTCGGGCAGGGCGACCTGCAAGGTGATCGCGGCGGCCATCGCCACCGACACCGGCCACCGGGCCTCACCAGGGGTGGCCCGCCGCCACGCCGGTGGTTCATTTCCCGGCGCACCACTGCCACGATGCTGCGGACCCACGGCCGCCTCCCACCGCGCGAGTTGTGCACGAAGTTCGTCAACCAACCCCGGATCCACGGGGGCCTCGCCGGGGCGAGACCCGGACGTGGCCCCGGGGGATTCGGGGTCAGGGGTCACGGCCGGGGGCGACTTCTCACCGTCGTTCACGCCTGCATCCTGCCCCCGGCGGGGATGCGAGCACGGGTGGACCGGTCGATCGGTCGTCACTCCCGGAACGGTCGCCGACGAGATCGCGGGCGGAGGTGCTCCGCGGGGTGGACCCACGCGACCGGGTCGTCGCGGCAGCAGACTGCCGTGCACCGGCCGGGTGAGAGCCGCGGGTACCCGTGTCGCGGTCTCGCAGTGAAGCGGCGCGTGTCACCCGTTGTGTCACCATCGGTTCAGGGTTGTGGTTACCTGGTCGTACCGGTCGGTTGGATGTACGACAGTATCCGGACCCGGTGGCCATGACCGGCGGTGTTGCTCACCCGTGGGACGGAGGCGTTGCAGGTGTCGAACCCGGATCCCGGCCCGGCGGGTGCTCACCCGCCGCGTGGCGCCCGCGCGGGCGCCCCCACCCGGCCGGGCAGCAGCGACGCTAGTGGTGGTGCGACGCAGAGCAGGCTGCTGCCCGTCCTGGCCGGGGAGCGGGGACTGCGCGCGGTCGTCCTGATCGGGATCGGGTTGATCCTGCTGACCCACCTGCACACCGACTGGGCCGACACCGCACGCCGGCTCATCGACCGGGCAGGCCTGGACCCCAGCGGCAACGAGACCGGCAAGCTCATCTCGAGCCTGACCACTGTGGGGCCGCGGCAGGCGGCCCGCGACGGGGTGGTCGCGTTGGCCTACGGCGCGCTGGAGGCCGTCGAGGGAGTCGGGTTGTGGCGGCGGCGTACCTGGGCGGAGTACCTCACCATCCTCAGCACCGCGCTGCTGCTGATCCCCGAGGTTCAGGAGCTCGCCAAGCGACCCACCGACCTCAAGATCATCGGCCTGGTCCTCAACGTGGTCATCGTCGCCTACCTCATCGCGCGGCTGGTCCGGTCGCGGCGCCGCGACCGGGACACCGCCCGCGGTTAGCCAGTCACCGCCAGCATCGAGGGGGCCACGGTGTCGGCGCTGATCTCGGCTATGCTGGCGCCGGCGTCCCGCCGCAACCGGGCGTGGGTGAGCTGCTTCGCGGTGACCTGCACCGGCCGCCCGACACTGCGGCCCTTCGCCACCGCGACAGCGCGGGCGTGCGCGGCGCGTTCGGCGGTGTAGGTCCGTTCCATCTGCGCGAACAGGGCCAGCAGCACCACGGCGAGCTGCGCCATCGGATCCGTGGGGTCGGTCGAGTCGACCCTGATGGGGTCGGCCAGGTTGCGCACCCCCACCCCGCGGCTGGTGAGGTCGTGGATCAGGTTCAGGGTGTCGCGCACGGTGCGGCCGAGCCGGTCGAGGTTGTGCACGATAATCACGTCACCGGACCGGGCGTAGCCCAGCAGCTCCTTTCAGTCCCGCCCGGTCGACAGTGACCCCGGACTTCTTGTCGGTGTAGATGCGCTCGGCGGGAACGCCGGCCTTCACAACCGCGTCGATCTCGGGCAGCCGCGTCAGGAAATCCGACACCACTGCCCTACTCCGACTGCGTCTCCTGCGGGTGCCTGACGTCGGGTTGAGGTGTACCCCAGACTGACAGCCAGCACACTCGGGCTGAACACCTGGCCGTCCCAACAAACACCGCTCGCCAGGCACCGCGGTCTGGCGACGGGCCTCGTCCAGCCGAGCCCGCTCCCGTTTCCGGGCCAGCTCCGTGGCGACAACCTCCCTCCCGGCGGGGAGGGTCTGCCGTGCCTCCAACGAGACGTTCGCCACCCGCGCCAGATGCGGTGCCGGGAAGACCTGCTCGCCCGTCGGCGTCCTGGAACTCGGCCGGCAGCCCCCGCCCGGAGGTCGTCGACGTTGTCCTCCGATGCAGCCTCGGCGGTTGCCAGTGCGGTGAGTGGCTCCACGGGATGGGTGCCATGATGCGGGGCCTCAGCCGTGGCTGAGTTGGACGGCTTTGACGATGAGCAGCACGGCACCGACGACGAGGTAGGCGCGCAGGGCGAGCATCCCGAGTTTGGTCCCCGCCGACCAGTTCACCGGTTGCAGCAAGGCCAGGGGCGGCATCCGCCACCGCATCCTCTCCTCCGCGTCGATCACTGGCGGCCGACCCACGGAAGGGGTGCCGGTTCGGCGGGCGAGCCAGGACAGGCCCACCACCGCGGCGGCGGTGAGCAGCACCATCGCCACCGCCAGATACAGCGTCACCGTGACGACATCCAAGTTGGGGAACAAGGTGGTGGCCATCAAAATCCCGGAGAGCAGCAACAGGACCCCCACGATGAACACCGCGAGGACGTTGAGCCAGCGGGGATTGACCCACGGGCCGAGGACCTCTTTGTCGTTGCACAACAGCAACAGGAACACGCTCGCACTCGGCAGCAGCAGCCCAGCCAACGCCTGCACACCGGTCGTGATCAGCCCGAGCGGGGCGCCGGGGATCAGGGTGATCGCCGCCGCCACGATGATCATCGCACTGTAGGAAAGGTAGAAGGGTTTCGCATCCTTGAACCCGCGGTGCAACGAGTGTTTCATCCCGAACACGTCCCCGAAGGCGTAGCTGGTCGCCAGGGTGACCGCGGCAGCCCCGACGATGGAGGCATCCAGCAGCACGATCGCGAACACCGCCCCGAGGGTGGAGCTGTTCGCCCCGAGCAGGTGCGCGACGCCGCCGGCGTCGGTGAAGGTGCCGGAGGTGTTGGTGGAGCGGGCGGCGTAGTCGGCGGTCATCATCAACGCCGCCGCCCCGATCACCACGACGAACGCGCCGAGGACGGTGTCGGCGCGTTCGTAGCCGATGAACCGGGGGGTGATGCGTTTGTCGATGATGTTGGACTGCTGGAAGAACAGCTGCCACGGGGCGACGGTGGTCCCCACGATCGCGATGATCAACAACACCGCATCGGAGCTGATCCCGCCGCGGATGCCGGGGACCACGAAGTCCCGGGCCGCCTGTCCCCAGTCCGGGTGCGACAGCAGCAGCATCGGGATCTGAATCAGGGTGATCGCGATGAACACCAACATGGCCCGCTCCCAGCGGCGGAAGCTGCCCGAGGCCATGATCGCGATCAACGCTACAGCCGCAGTCGGCACGACCACGTGCTTGGAGATACCCAGGTAGGAAGCGGCCAGGGAGATCCCGATGAACTCGGTGACGATGGTGAGGAAGTTCAGCAGGAACAGATCCCCCACACTGAACCAGCCCCAACCCCGGCCGAAACGTTCGTTGATCAACCGGGCGTGCCCCACCCCGGTGACCGCGCCCAGGCGCACCACCATCTCCTGGTTCACGACCAGCACCGGGATCAGCAGCAACAGCACCCAGAGCAGGGAGTAGCCGTAGTTCTGCCCGGCCTGGGCGTAGGTCGCGACCCCTCCGGCGTCGTTGTCGCCGACCATCACGATCAACCCCGGCCCGACGATCGCCAGCATCGTCAGCAGCCGGGTCTTCAGGGTGCGGGTGGTGTCGGTGTCATTGAGGTTGATCCGCCCCAGCGCCCCCTCGATGTCGCCGACGTGGGCGGAGTCGAGGACCGCGGACGGTGCCGTCCGGGCCACGGCCGGGGCAGGTGGTGGTGCTTCTCCGCCGGGAGGCGGTGGCGCCTGCCCCGGTGAGGGCTGGTGGTTGTCTGCGGTGGGGATGGTGGTGTTCTCGGGCTCAGTCACGGTCGCCACCCCCGCCGGTTGCTTGCGGTGCGTCGTCGGGTTCGCGGACGGGCCGGGGTGCGGGTTCGCGGCGCCGCCAGTCCTCGGGAATCGTGGCCTCCAGCACGTCGTCGACGGTCACGACCCCGACCACGTGGTCGGTGTCGTCGACGACGGGGATGGTGGCCAGGTTGTAGTCGGCCATCAGCAGCGCCATATCGGTCAGGTCCGCGTCGGGGCCGATGCGGACCGGGTCGGTGTCCATCAACTCGGTCACCGGGGTGTACGGGTCGGCCTGGAGCAGGCGGATGACGGAGACGACCCCGATGAGGTGGGCGTCCTCGGCCAGGACGTGCAGCTTGATCAGCGCCTCGGGTTGCATCGCCCGTGCCGCGGCCAGCACGGACAGCGCCTGCGCCGCGGTGGCACTCGTGGGGCAGGAGGCGACGTCGACGCTCATCAGACCCCCGGCACTGGCCGGGTTGAACCCCATGAGGGTGATCACCTTGGTGCGTTGCCCGGCGGGCAGCAGCTCCAGCACCCGGCGGCGACGGGACTGGCGCAGCTCGGCGACCGCGTCGGCGGCGTCATCGGCCCGCATCCGGCCCAGCACCCCGGCGACCTCGGTGTCGCTCATCTCCCCGAGCAGCCGGTTCGCCTTGTCCGGGTCCAACTCCTCGAACACGTCGGCCTCGAGTTCGGGGTCGCTGTGCACCCGGTCGAGGATTTCCCCGCCCTCGTGTTTGTCGGCGTCCTCCAGCAGGTCGGCGATCTGCGCCGCCTTCAAGGTGCCCACCCGGCCACCGGCACGGCGGGCGAGCATGCTCTGACGGTGCCCGATCAGCGGCTCGAAGGACTTCCAGTCCCGGCTCGCGTGCCCACCCCGGGTCTTGATCAACCCGAAGAACCGGGCCGGGCGGCGGGTGTCGAGGCGGGCCAGCACCCACCCGGATCCGGTGTCTTCCAGTTCGATGTCATAGGCATGCACCAGTTCCGCCGCCGGGACGTCGATGAGGCGGTGATCGAGCACATCCGCGCGCAACAACACCTCACCGTCGCGGCGCTCGAACCCGCGCAGATCCACCTTGTTCTGGGAGAGCTCGATCCGCTCCTGGACGAGCACCGCAATCTGGGCGGTGGACACATACACCTGGCGACCGCCGACGCCGGCCACCAAACCGGTCACCGGGGGATAGACGTCTTCGCCGCGCAACCGGACGATGACGTCCTCGACCCGGCCCACCGTCTCCCTGTTGCGGGCAACGATCGGGCACCCCAGCAACCCCGATAAATGGATCACCGGTCGACCGGAACCCGGAGATGCCCCGCCGTGAGACGCAAACTCAGTCATGACTGTCACTTTCTGATCAAGGAATGGGGAGCGGGGATGGGGGTGGCCCGGGGCGTCAGTATGGGCACACCAGGGTGACCGGCAGATGACGTGAAAACAGCCGGGCAGTACGGGATCCTCGGGCCCGCGCGGTCCTGTCTGAGCGTGGCCTCTGGCAAGTCCGGAGTTCCCCGGTGCGGGTGTCCGCGAGCGACGCGGTAACGGACGCGGTGGATGGGCGCGGTGGCTACGCACCCAGGGTGGACCTGTTGCTGCTCGGGCCGGGCGGGAACGGGAGCACCGAGCATGCATCAGCCCCTGCCATGACGGTGTCACGCGGGTGCGGCCCGGACGGGACAAGATGAAAAGGGGCCATGGGGGTCTCCTACCGGAGGCCGCGACCGGTGTCGTTACGCCAGGATCGCCAACGCTGCGGCAGCCAGCGACGCGCAACGTCGGGGTCGGCTACGGCGGAGAGCGGGAACGTGGACGGGTGACACCAGACCGCGGAGGGGCGCAACGGAACGGGGTACCGAATAGGGACTATGAGATGAACTCACCGTCGTTGCTCACCTCCTCGCAGCCACAACGCACGACGGCGTCAACTTTCAGGACGCACCCGGGGAGCAACCGCAGCCCGAACGGCTGGGTGGCACCCCTCTCGTCAGAGCTTCGGCACTGCACGGCGTATCCACCACCCCATCACCGCCGGGGAGCGGAAGCCACTTGGGCTCAACCCTTAATCCGGGAGAAGCTGTCCTGACCCGGGGCGTCTTTCGACGTTCGGGGTCAGTGGCCTATATCCGTGCAGACGCCTCACCTAGCGAGGTGCTTGCCCAGTAAGGGTGAACCACCACCACCTGAGAGTCAAACCGAGACAGGTCACACAGTCGCTCGTTGCCAGGGACAGCTCACTGCGGCGGGAACCTCTCAGCGCCGGAACACGATTCGGTGTACGGTCAGCGTTGGTCCTCACCGCCGGCAAACTGAAGCGCCCCAGGTTTGATGCCGCTCCTGTTGAGTCCAGGAGGATGAGCACCATGCCCAAGAAGATCGATGAAGAACTGAAGGCGCGCGCTGTGCGTCTGGTCAATGACCACCTCGGCGAGTACTCCTCGGTGACGGCGGCTTCGGCGGTGGTCGCCAAGCAGGTCGGTGTCGGCAAGGAGTCGGTGCGCCGCTGCTCGAACTCCACGGGGCTGATTATGCCCAGAGTCCCGTGGAGGCGCCTTTCGTTGTGCGGGCCTGGTATCCCGGGCCGCCGCAATGTGTCTGACGGCTCATGAGGCTGCGTGTCCCACCGTCGGAAACCAACCTCCCCGTTGCTGCACGCAGGTGGTCGGGTGCGCGGGGTGTTAGGCCGGGTTGGTGGGGGTGTCCTGCTGCTGTTGGTCCAGGAAGGGTGCGACGACGCGGAGGAGTTCGGGGGCGGCGCTGTAGTTGACGGTGTGGGGGGCGTCGGGGATGCGGGCCAGGGCGCCGTCGGGCAGCAGGTCGGTGACCTGCTGCGCCCAGTGTGGGGACACGATGGGGTCACGTCCGCCGCGCACGACCAGGGTGGGGACTTTCAGGTCCGTGAGTTGGGTCTGCACGGGGGAGTGCAGCGCCTCGGTCAGGGTTGCCCAGATGCGGCGCGGCCCGGCACGCCAGTAGTCGGCGACGGCCAGGGGGGTTTCGGAGGGGCGTTCCCTAGGGGCGTCGAGAAGTAGTCGTCGACCGTCCCGCCAGGGTGAGGAGGTCTGCGGGTCGAAGGTCGGGCCGACCAGGACCGCGCGGGAGAGCCGGTGGGGGTGGTGTTGGGCGAAGGTGGTGATGACTTGGCAGCCCAGGGAGTTGCCCAACAACACGGCACGTTCA
>JAABUV010004889.1_pt1 | contig 15634 bp, 15 predicted proteins | sample 5559971 | NCBI WGS metagenome assembly JAABUV01 (sample SAMN10711881, study PRJNA513362) | rock metagenome | isolation source: Antarctica rocks | place: Antarctica: Victoria Land, Knobhead nord | collected 2015-12-19
AGCAGTTTTGAACTACACCCACCAGGACAAAACACTCAGTGCCGCTCATTTCAGGCAAGGTGCACATGCCTACACTTTGCACAGAAATGTGATGCGCTGCAATGTCAATCTTGCACCGGGCATAAATTGTGCCTGTACTCCTTGTTCACACCCTGATGTGAAGCGAAATAGGGTGAAAGAGATGCATAAGTTTGTGGGCTTGAAGCACTTGCATTGCTTTCATCTCAATAAGTGTACCAGTCAACGCTAGTTGCTGCCGTGCTTGTTGTGGCATGGTGCATACACCCTGGAACTAGTAGATGAAGTCATCAGGACAGGCGCAAGCACAATTAGTGTGCATGTGCGCGCGGTGTCAAATCACCATGCTCTCTCATGACATGGCAGGTTCTGGAATCGCCAACTTGTGTGTCACAATGCCCAGTGTGTGTCAAACTGGACAAACATTTGTCACATTTCAACACATTTCCCAGCTCTAAACAGCCAGCATGGCCCTGAACAGGGGTGTGCAGATTACCTTTCGTCGTTCATTACTGAATAGAAACGTGACTGCATTTACTGCTAATTTACTTGGGATTGTGAAATAAGGTAATTTAAGCAAGTATTTGTTTTATTTCACAGAAATAAGCCCAACTGAAGCCAAAATTCGGGGATTGGGTGGCAAAAATAGGATTTGTATAATATTTTTGGGAGAATTTGGCGCATTGCAAACCTGTAAAACCTGTTGAAACAGGTGAATTGTCATTTTGAGGTAGGAATGTTGCTCAAGAATTTGTTTAACTTGGCAGATGCATTGCCCTTAGCAAGAGCTGTGCCTTGCCGCATTAAAAAGCGAAAACGGCCACATATGGCAATTAATCAGTAATAATCTTATAGTAAATTACCTTGTTACTTACCGATCAGTAGCTTTACTGGGTAGTTGATGACATTGGTCCAGTGAAATGAGTAATTTGCACATCCCTCGCCCTGAAAGCTGTTGAGCATTGGATCATTCACTTAATCCATGCATGCACCAGTGTGTTGATCTGTCCATGCATGTGGTGCAGCAGGTGACAGACAAGCACATTCCCTGGTACAGCTCTCAGCCAACCCCATATCAAGCTTCTGCTGTGCTCTAGTCACTACCCGCAGCGCCTTTGCCTTGCATCGGAACAAGAATCTTGCCACTAGTAATGGTGCGGGCAGGAGCAGAAGCGGTAGCGGAGAAGTTGAGGAGTCTTCTGCAGTGCACTATCCTGCTCAGCAAGGTAACAATGGGCTGTTTTTGGCACTGCATGTGCAGTGCCTGAGCGAGTTCAGGGAGTGCTGCTGAGGTTGCTGCCATAATTCCGTCAATGTCTGTGTAAGACACTCACCCGACATGTGACTGGGGTGTAGAGCAGCACTGTAACTTTGAAATTCAACCATGCAAGAAATGAAAGCCTAGGCTGCTGCAAACCCTGCCAGACTTCATCAGACCTTGCATTTTCCAATCTCTTGTGTGTGGTTTAACATGGCCATGCAATGGTGACGCACTGATGGCACTAGCATGCCAGTGTCAAGAGCAGTGCTGTACAAGCCCAGGCAGTCAGCTCTGATATCATAACTTTGTAGCATGGTTCATTTGCGCTGCAGGAGCTAGTAGCAGTGGGCAGCAGCATGGCAGTGGTGCCACTCCCCATGCTGATTCTGCCAGTGCAAGCACAAGCAATGCCGCATGGGCGTTCCAAGGCTTCAAGGGGCCATGTTTCAGACACTCACACACCAGTTCAGACCCTAGGAACTCACAAAGGCAGTCAGTGGCAGCTGAGGCTTCTGCGCAGCACTGCTTGGGTGTTACAGGTAGCCTGCTGCTCAGCTTCCAAAATCTGGATGGGGGTCCTGTCTGTCTGTGCCTGCCTGTCTGTATCTGTCTCCTTGTCTGTATCTGCATGTCAGTCCTGTGTCTGTGTGTTTCTGCTGCATGCTTTGCATCACTTGATCTAGCATGTGACCAATACTATGTTTGACATACCTCAAAGGTCACATATGCATGCTGCACATGATTTGTTTGACTTTGTCGCATGCAAGTATGGATGCCTGTAGACGCAATCATGTGTTGAATGTGTAGGGCTGTGGAACTGGTGCGAGGAGATAGCAATATCTGGCTGGGCAGCAGTGGGGCAGGGGGGCTCAAGGGCACCTTCATGGGGGGTCACTCTCTCCTCCTACCCTGATGGTGCTGGGGATGCTTGGGCTTTCTCACTGCGCAGGTGAGCATCTTGGCATACATTCACACGTGAACCCTAGTTGGGACATGCCCGTCCAGACACATTGAACAGCCGCATTGGCTCATCCCACCTTAGTGCAAGTGAGAGCAGCAAAAGAAGTAGCTCCCTGTTCATAAGCGTCAATAGCCATTCAAATTGTCATCATATCATGACATGCAAGCGTCTTGAGCATTTGCCATCAGAAGGAGCTTGTGATGCCTTTTGCAGATTGCTTCTTCGTGGTGTCTGACAAAGATGCAAGCTGGCAATGATGCCATCATCCAAGCCTGCTGAAGTCCACCTGACGATCTCTGGTGTTACATGACACTAGGGCACAATGATTCCTTGCTGGTCAAGACTTGCTGAGATTGCGCTGTGTCTTGCAGGTCAAGTGATAGCTTTCTGACAAGTCAACCAGATAGTGCTAAATCCTTGACAGCTGAGCTGTCGATGCAAAAAGCAATTGCAGATGGAGTGATGCTTACTCCTGGTTTAGTTGTTGCTTGTGAGTCTGGAGGCAGCCTTGCGTCCTTGTGCTGCCGTACTGAGTGGCACTGTTGATGTATCTTAGTCATGCCAGGTTTCAGTAGCACATGGACACTGCACTGACTCGTTCTGACACAGTGTGTACAGCCTTGCAAAACACATGTATACTTTTGTCTGCATGTAAGCATACCCTAGGTTTTGTGGCAGTACATCTTTTTCGGTCTCTGCTGCACAAGTGATACAGTACCCTTCAGTGGTGGAATACAGCACTTCAATCCCTATACCTCATTTCGTGATGGCATGTCAGCAGAAGACGCCTCTAATCTGCACAAAGCTAGCAAGTGTTATACCACTAAGAAAAAGTGTTATGCCTGACCAGCAAGTGTCATGCCTAACAGCTGTACACTTCCTCTGGAAGATGAACCGACATGCCTCGACGAGTGCAGTGTGAACCGATGCGCATCATTTCGCGCATCGACAGGCTGCAGTTCCACATTGAAGCCAAGGTTGTGTCTGCGTTGGCTGAAGTACCGCGCGTGGATCTGGACCCAAGGTTTGCGAGCGGACGACAATTCAGAGGGATTTACTAGTGATCTCAGTTCCTGTAGCTGCGCTGAGCCGCGATACATAGCATCAGCTGGGGTTTGACCGCGCTTTAAGTACCATCTGATCCAGATTCAGTTGTCAAAGATATCCCACAAGCGGGTGGCAACTGTCTAGGTCACAACTCTGTCGCCAGTTTGTCAAAAATATCCCAAAATTGTGTCCCACTAACGGGCAAACATGCCGAGCCCTCGGCATCGACGCCCAAGGCAGTTCCAGGATGACAGTTCTAGTTCCAGCGAACAGCCATCCGCCATGTTGCTGCCAGAATCTCTTCCTCAAACTTCAGCCAGACCTTCCTCAGACGCAATATCAGAGTCCTCTTCAGGGCAATCTGTGGATCAGAACAATCTTCGAGGTTCATACAAGGATAACGCTCCCACATTGGCACGCAGGTGATTACACTTGCCTGCCCTCACAGAACTGCTTATGCAGATAATTCAGGCATACTCATGCGTATCCTTTCCATGCTGATCCAAGATACCCTGCTCTGCAGAAGCTTAGACAGTTCACTGGACATACAGCTGTCCAGCGCACACCAAAAGTGGTGGCTCCGAACACGATTTGTCACAACTATTCTTGTGAACATGGGAAACATCATGGAGCGAGCTGATGAGCAAATCTTGCCAGCATTGTATGGGTTTGTAGCTGCTTCCTTTCACATTGGACCCACGCAGCTGGGATACTTGACCTTGAGCAGAGCCCTGGTCCAGGCGGTCGCATCCCCCTTGGGAGGGGTTCTAGGTAGGCCACACCATGACTAATCAAGGAACAAACAAAAGAATGAAACATTGGCTTCAGACCATTGCCGCTTGTTGTAAGCAGCTGTCTCTCATTGAAGCATTGTTGGTTTTAGAACCAAAAGGCAGTGTCCTCTCTGTCAGGAAAAACTGTCAATTCTACTGTCTTCCCTTGTTTCTGCAAACGATGTGGACTTTGCCATGCTCTGTTGCACAGCACCATTCGAGATGGGTATCTCCTGTCATCATGGGCCACCAGTGTCTTGCCAATCACGCAATCACTGCATATCATCTGCCATGCAGGGCACAACTTCAATAGGGTCTGGGTGATTACTGGAGGCTGCTTGTTGTGGGGTGTCATGACAGGCGGATTCAGTCTTTGCACAGTCCTCTGGCAGGTGTTTTGCAATATTGCTTGCCTTGTCTTGGCATGATGCAAAGACCTGCAAGAAGCTCAAACACAATCAAATTCACTGCATGATCTGAACCCCAATGCATGCCAATATGCCTGTCATTGCATGTGACATCCTGGCTGTTCAACTGCTGGCAGTTGCAGCTTTGCAGTCTACCCAGGAATACATAGAGATTGCTGGACATGCGTCGCTCTGCTCCGCAGCAACCATGTTGACAGCATACCAATTTCTGTACTTCCTTTTCTCACACTTGTGCATGCAAAAGTCAGTGGGCACAAGCCTGATGAAGCATCTGATGCATATATGCCTGCAGGGGATGGTTCTGTCAGCGATCAACGGGGTCGGCCTGTCACTGGTCATCCCAAATGCCCAGAGCATCACAGCTGACTACTACGATGAACTAGACAGGGGCAAAGCCTTTGGGGCCTTGTACATGACCAGCGCCCTTGGTGGTGCTTTTGGATCCTTGTACGCCACAAACCAAGGTGGGTGTCATACTACCTGTTGCTTTCTGTTCATGCAAGTAACATATGCCCAATGCGGTCCAATGCGGCTGCTTGCGCTGGTTACACAATTATGCATCGGTACTGCAAGTACCACATTGGTACTTGCAGAACACCGTCACAGCCGCTTACACTACCTTTGCAGTATCATTTTGGATACTTGCTGACACAGCGTCTTCATGCATGCAGGTGGGTACACCCCCTTTGGCATTGAGGGGTGGCGGGTGGTGTTCCTGACAGTGGGAATCATCAGTTTTGCCCTGGGCATCCTCAACTACTTCTTTGCACATGACCCACGCTACGCCCAGGACAACAAGTCAGTCCTGAAAGAGCACCAGCATAGCATGTCCTTTTGGGGAGCCATTGCCGAGATGAAAAGAATTGTCGTGATCCCATCTTTTGCTATCATCATCCTGCAGGTGAGCTGTGACAGACACATCAGGCAAAATGTGTCGTGCTCTGTACTTTAATCTCTTTTTCATAGCAGAAGTTGTGCATCTGCTGCATCAGATGCAAGTCTCTTGTGTGTTGCTCTTCTCCGTGCTAGTCTCAGCTACTCAGCGCACAAAGATTGTTTGTATACAAGAGCCTTCCTTCATGCCTTGTTGGTCATTGCTGCCTACCATCTGCTCTGGCTTGGGAGCCAAAAACGATTTTCTGCTTTTGACTTGCAGGGTGTTGCGGGGTCTATCCCTTTCCAGGCACTGGTCTTTTTCACATTGTATTTTCAGCTGCTAAGCTTCTCCAACTTTGCAGCCAGTGCCCTCATGTCAGGTTTCCTCTTTGCGACTGCCTTTGGTGGCCTGCTTGGCGGCTGGATTGGAGACAAGTAAGCTGCTTGCTTGCTTGCATTGTACTGCAGCGTTCATTCCATGCAAGATGCTGTTCAGACTTTGTCTGCAGCTCTACAGGGGTGGTGACGCTCCCTCTTCTGGCATTTGCACCACAGTGTGCATCCAGTGTGCCCTTCAAGGGCTGTGTGTTGCCAGTCCAACTGCCCCTGCTGGTATTGCCCCTTATGTACATGGCTCCTGATGCAGATGCCAGATTGCTGTAACATTGCTGCGTAAGTGTTACAGCAACTGGACAGTGAGCATGCATTCTGGGTTGGCTGCAGGGCAGCAGCCAAGTACCCCAACCATGGCCGCATCGTGGTAACCCAGCTCAGCATTGGTGTTGGCATCCCCATGACTATCCTACTGCTGAAGGCAAGCACCGGTACCAATATGCTCTCATATTGTAACAAAACAAGCATATGTACATCAACACATTCCTGCCGCATTCCAAAAGTACAGTTCCAGCTGTCACCTGAGGCAGGTTGTCCATTACTGGGGCAGTCTCCTCTGAGGTGCATACCAGGCCGTTGTTTGGGTACGTTGTTACCATGCTGATGCTGCACCAGCTGTGATGTTACCATATCCATGCAAATGCAGCACAACAATTACACTAGCTGCAGGCACACAAACAGCTGCACCTTCAGCATTGTGCTGGTTATTTCCAGACATGATCCGCTTTCTGATGCAACTAAGGCAGGCATCTTCAGACGCAGCTAAGGCAGGCATCTTCAGATGCAACTAAGGCAGGTATCTGGTGACTGATGAGTATGAGTAATGCATCTGCAGGGGCTGCCCTATGATGCCACGACAGCAATGGCTGTGGTGTATGGGGGCCTGCTGGCGGTGATGGGGGTGCTCATCAGCTGGGCTGCCCCGGCCTGTAACAACCCCATCTTTGCTGAAATTGTGCCGCCTCACCTCCGGAACATGATCTACTCTTTTGATAGGCAAGTCGTACATCCAAAGATTAGCGCAACTACATCCAGGTGTTGATGGCTTTGGCAGGAAACTGAGCAGCTGCATTGGACTCTGCGGCTGGCCTGATAGACAAATCTCAAGTCATGTTTTGAGATTCATACACTCTTGCCAGCACGGGGATTGAGTCATGAACAGTGCACGAATGGTGCCTACATGCAAGGTCACATAAAGTCAGAGAACAGTCTACTCCTAGCTGGCCCATACCTTCTGTGATTGTGCTGCAGATCATTTGAGATGGCTCTGGCAGCTTGTGCATCCCCTCTGGTGGGTTTCCTTGCAGAGAAGGTGTTTGGCTTCAAGGGGGCCGCTGCAGCAGGGGAGGGGGGCGGAACAGGGCCTGACCAGGGGGAGGATCTGACTAAGGCCAAGGCTCTTGGCAATGCTCTGCTGGTGTGCCTGGTCGTGCCCTGGACCATCTGCCTCATAGTCTACACAGGTCAGTCATGCAGTGCAGTCACACATCAATCCATTGCTCAGTATTCTCAAATTTGGCACAAGCGCTTTATTGTAGCAATCAGTTCTGGTCCAGGGAATGATGTATGCTTTTTCTCAGCATTTCCAAGGAGGCATCATGCTGACACATGTTTATGTGCATCAGGGCTGCACTTTACTTATCCCAAGGACAAGCAGCGCGCACAGGACTTGAAAGACAAGCTTGTTGCAGCACATGATGTCGAAGCGCACGGTGGCTCCAGCCAGCAGCATCAGGTAGGTCTTCACACCTCTGTCTTTTTAGTAGATGCACTAAGTCCTCATGTAGAAGGCAGAGGTACGCACTGCCTGCCAAATGTTGCGTGTTGACTATCACAAATGTTTTGCTACTTCTGCATGATGGGGCCCTGACAAATGACAAACACAGATGCTTGCTTGCTTGCTGGTATGGCTGGTGATGCCAAATGATCTGGCAAGCCCAGCTGACAATGCAATGGCAGATTTTAGTTGAGGGATATGCTGGCATGCAGGCAATTTTGGAGCAGCCAGTAGATGAGTCAAGGCCATTAATTGCTGGGAATGGCCAGAGGTCATGAATGCAGCTTGCAGAAGCATTGTATAATTAAACTGTTAAGGGTTAATCATGTGCAGTCATGCATGTGTTGTACCTGCTGCAAGCTGTCAGCTAGGCTTCCTTCAACACCTTTGTGTTGATACTGTAAGCCTTTGCGCAGTTGTTGTTGCCAAGGTTGTAGTGCTGTGTGCACCTATATATACAGTGATATGCTGCTTTACAACATGATGAACATTATTGTCTTGGTACTTTTGCTGACTGTTCTAAGATGTTCTGGTTTCTTTGCCGGTCCTGACTGACCTTCTAGTTATACAGTCTATATAGTCATATATGTCTATAGACACTCACGCCTTGGCTGCGCCTGGCATTTGCAAATATACTGCAGCGCAGGTTATGACTGGTTCAGCGCATATCATGTGTGCTGAGCCAAATTGATTTGTGGCGGGCAAGTCTGCTGCTCCAATAGCAACTGACTTCAAAACAATCGATTGTACCCGGTTGGTGCAGCGTTTAGTGTAAAGCTGCGAGGACATAGTCAGGCTGCAATGTGAACGTTCTCTTGACCACTACTTGAACGCGACAAAGTACATGACACTAGGTATCATGATGACACTGGCAGCGCCTCAACCACTCTGTATAAGCCTCTAGTCTGGTGCACAGTTTTCAGGTGGAACCCAGTGTCTTGCAAAAGTTGGCCGAACTCTTGTTCTGTGCGCTCCTTTCCATCAACAGCAACAAGCATGGTAATGTCAAGCAGATATTTCACAGACAGGTCTGTGATGCCCTGAAGAACAGACTCGACCAGCAACACAACAGCAGAAGGGTTGTCACCAATGGCCTGCCTCAAATTCCTGAGTATAACAAGAACTTTGTCATCAGACCAATCATGCAAGATATCTCTCAGAACGTATGCCTCACGAGCTTGGTCAGCTTTAGGCAGCATCCCAGACTTCAGGAAATCACACTCGACAAAAGATGTTCTGTTGATCATGCTTGATGGGTACTTCGACTGCCATTGCTGCTCTGCCTTTTGAACAACTTGCGACAGATCACACACTACACCAGAAAGACTTGGATGCTGCTTCAGCATTGCCGCAAGAAATGTTCCATAAGCAGCGCCCACATCAATTACTTTACTGTGTTGTGACCAGTCATAATCGGTCAGTAGACCATGAATACCCATTTTGTCTTGTGATGCCATTGCCAAAGAAAACTCATGCTCCATTTCAGCATTGTTTTTCAGGTACTGCCACATGTCTTGCCCATGTGCAATGTCAAAAGGCACCCTGTCCTGCCGCAAGCCCTCTGCTATATAGTTGAAAGGCATATACAGTGATTGCATTCCCCCTTTGATGGTGTGTGTTACTGTGTTGGGATGGTCATTCCTCAAGACGGCTGACAAAGCGTTGTTGTGGAAGGTGATAGTGCTGCTTTTGGAGTCTTGCCGTGCAGTAAGCACCCCAAAAGCTGCCGCAGCAGTAAGCAACCTGCACAGCTTATCTGCGTCCTGTATGCCCAGTGTTGCCGCCAGCTGTTGTGCTGTCTGAGCTGAATCACCCAGAGCATCAGCTATGCCCAAGTCATCAATAGCCACAATGACTTGACTCTTGTGCAGTCCACCAAGGGCTAGCTCTACCATCCTGACTGGTGGCGGGAGAACCCAATTTGGGAAGAGCTCCAGTAGCTTGAATGCCTTGAAGCCAAAGGTGAAGGCAAACCAGGGAGGCAAGTTTGAGCTGTCTTTCATTATGTCCTGCTGTGTGCTTTGGTACACAAATGCCGCCAAGATTGCTAAGCACACCGTCAGGATACCAAGGCAGCTGGTGATGCTAAGTCGGGCCATCACTCCCTGAAGGCAAAACAGTATTCTTTTGTGCACTGTCACAGTCCTTCAGTACAAGCACAGGACGCGGCGTTCCGTATCTACATATACTGAGATCACGCTCCACAGTCGTCAATAACTTATATCGACGTCCTGGGATCTAGCAATAACTGACGTGTCGATAGGTCACGCAAGGTCCGGTCATTCCAGAGAGCGCATAGGTAAAATAAATGCACATGCAAGTTCTGTGCGACAATGTGTAACCTCGATTTGTCTGTTTCCCGCAGCTTGTACTGCCTAACCCCTGCTCACCACTTGCGGCACATGCCGGTGCTCGTGAGGCTCGACTTCACTCTGCAGAGATCCGGTTTCCGCCAGAACAAACAGCTTGGATTGTGCTACGTCATGCACGCACAACGAACCGGTGTCTCGCTGCGATATGATGTGCGTACAGCGTCAAAGAAATGTTTCGATTATATCTCAAGTTTGACCATACAGACGTTCCGTCTCCTGTAGCTTTGCCATGCATGCTTGCAGGGAGCGACAGCATCACATAACTACGCTATTAAGCTTTGAAATGCTGACGTCTGGTGCACATGTTAGGCAGGTTCGCACAGCATTAACCAGCACTTGTGTCGCCCCTGCCACCCTGCCGCAAGGAAATAGGAGATCAATCTCGCGCGACCCAGCAGGCGCCGGCTCCCAGCGATCGCAAAACATACTCAAGATTCCTGTGTTGAAGCTTCACGCGTCAGCCACTGCTGATCAAGCACCAGCATCGATGGCAGCTCAGGTCGATGCTGACTCCAAGATTCCCATTCAGGAACTGGTAGACTTGGCAGTGGTTTGGGCTTCTCAACATGGCCTGGTATGTAACAGCTCTTTGACTGTCATTAACAAACCACATCGACAAGGTGACATGCGCTGGGGGTGTACAAGCTGATCCTCAGCTGTGCTGACCACCCTCAGCGTGCCAATGGGCACGGCAAATCAACAAAGCTGGCATCAAAAGCATACATTCCTTGTTGTGTAGATTGTGGGAGCAGGTGTAGCAGACAAGCCCCTGGCAACCATCCATGCGCCACTGACAGTCTTGCCAACACAGTTTCCACGCGGCAGCTTTGAAAAAGCAAAAGCTGCCATGCAACTGTTCAACACCTTGATAGACAGAGTGTCTCAAGATGAGGAGTATTTGCAGACTACGCTGCGCCCTGCTGCAGAGTACGATGACTTCACTGTAAGCAATGCTGACATGATAAACCAACATATGCTGTGTTGCAAGCCCTACAACATCTCTTCAGCAACACTGCTACGCATGTTATGATGCACTAACTCACATATCTTGTTGCATGTGAAGCATCTTCAGTGCAGTGAAAAAGTGTGACAGCGAAAGACTGTCTGTGTTGATTCTTTTCAAAGCATAATTGCACGCACATCAAAGCACTTTGTAGATGGGGAGAATGGGACTGTGTTGCAGTTGAACACACTACATGCTTTATGGCGCGATTGTGCAAGGTCCTATCTGCATTTGTGGTGCTGCAACCTTCAAGGACCACAGCTGCTGTAATGCAGGCCAAGCTATTGGACATTCACCGCAATACGCAGCATGTTCGACGTCAACGGCGTGATAGAGACCTTGTCCTGGCCCTCAACAGATCAGATTACATGCTCGATGAACCTAGCGGCACCCTAATGCAGGTACAGCTCATGGCTGCTTGGCTGTGCCACTCTGCCAGTGCCAGACAGGCTCACACACACACATTGCAGCACACCCAAGCTGTCACAAGCTGCTTGGTCAGCACTTGTGTGAATAGCACATGTGCAGAAAAGTGCGTTCTTGTCAGCGTCTGCTGATACAAGGCTGTACAATACAAAGCTGTACCTGTAGCTGTGTGTGTGTGTGTCTGCAGGTAGAGCTCAACACCATATCTTCTTCCTTTGGCTGCTTATGTACCCTGGTGGGGCAGATGCACAGGTACATCATGGAGCATCAGGGAGCCAGTTTACAGGTGATGCATGTCCAGCTGTTGCACTGACAGAAAGTGCATGTGCATGACATAGCTACACAGCCTGAATGCAGTATGCATGAAACATGTCACCCAATGCATACCACCTATTCTTGTTTGACGCTGCTGTGTGACATGCACCCCTCCATCTTGCACTTCTGGAGACAGTATGCCCGTATCTACATGCTAGGGCAAAGCAAAAGCTGGCAGGAGCTCCTGGACTCAGTTCTTTGACACGGCGAGCATGTTTTACAATAGTACAGTGCATGTGCTTGCATGATAGCACCAAATGCAATCTCACAACGTGATGCTGATGCACATAGGAGCTTTCTCAGCTGCCTGACAATGATGTGACAGCTGAGTATGTGGATGCCATGGCAGCAGCCGTGCAGGAGTATGGCCAACCCCAAGCCATTGTGCTGTTTGTGGTCCAACCTGGCGAGAAAAACTCCTATGACCAACAGGTGGGCCTGCTTATACACACCACACATGCTACTCCTGCAGCACATGTCACGGTACTGTCACTTGCCCTCACCATTTTCAATTTCAACAAATCTGTCCATGCTCTGTCATGGCCTCTTGATGCTTACATAGGTACAGATGTAAATTACTGTGCATGAGCACACTTTACTCAGTTGGTTCACAGGCTTGCATACAGTCAAACACATCTCTGCACACTGCCCTTAACACAGCCCTACCAGAGGTCTCACACAAGGAATCAGACCTCAGCTGTGCTGTACGTGCAGTGGCTGCAAACTGCACTTTGGGAGCAGCATAAGATCCAAACAGTGCGCCGTACTCTGGCCCAGCTACACCAGGAAGCTAAAATCAGCTCGTCAGGCCAGCTGAGCATACAAGACCAGGCTGTGGCTCTGGTGTACTTCCGGGCTGGCTATGCCCCCACTGACTACCCAAGCAATGTGGAATGGGACATCAGGTTGGCTTCCTGTCCATGCATTGTAATTGTGCAAACATATGCAAGAATTGTATGAAGGGTCTCAAGGCATGCATCCACAAGGTGTACACAAGCGGCTTGTTGAAAAGCTTCAATGTTTGTGTTGCTGCCAGAGCACGGAACCTGTGTGTTGCTGCGCAGCGCTGATGCGGTCTCATTTGACTGTTGCAATGCAATTCAAGGGTTAGTTGTTGAGACCAGGCATCATCTCAGAGCATGAAAAGACACACGTTGGTTCAGTGTGCCACACACAGCAGCAATCTGCATGTGGCATGATAAACACAGCTGTGCATGCATCGAATGTGCAGCCTGTGCATACTTAAGTAATGTGCAGGGAGCGACTAGAACATTGTGATGCTGCCTTATGTCCGTCAGTCGCTTACCAGCTGTCAGGCGCTAAGAAGGTGCAGCAGGACCTGGCACGCCCAGAAGTCCTGGAGCGCTTTCTGGATGACAAAGAGCAGGTGGACCTCATCAGAGCCTGCTTTGCAGGTACCATCACAAACAGTCTTGAGTGCACCACTGGCATGAAGGCTGCTAGTGATGAGTTTGACTTGTACTGTGGCTGAGCAGGATCAGTCTGGAATAAAGATGCATGCTGTGCCTGTCGCCTGATGCCTTTTGGGGCGCAATTTGTTGCTTTTGGCAATATGTCAACAGATGGCTGCAGTCGAGACGTAGAAAGCATGTTTGTGTAGGCCTATGGGGTTTGGATGATCTGGATGATCCAGAGACAGCTGCAGTGCTGCAGCAAGCTCAGGAGCAGCCTGATCTGTTTGTGCTGAAGCCTCAAAGGGAAGGTGGTGGCAACAACCTGTACGGCGAGGCTGCGCAACAGAAGCTGCAGACCAGGAAAGGCCTCTCAGCATATATACTGATGCAGAGAATACGGCCGCCTATCAACAGGTGAGGAGCCAACACAAGGTGCAGCAAGGACACAGTGCCATGTATGAGCTTGTACACACTGTAGGGAAACACCCTCCAGGCGTCCTGCTTGTATCAGACACTTTGTCAGCTACAATATGATGACAATCTGGGTCCATTGGCATCAATACTGTTGAAGTGATAGTGAAAGCAATTCTGCACAACCCCTGCTCTTATCTTACATGGAATGTGCCTGTTCAAGATTTGACTGCTTCTGCAGATCACTGATGGTGCGGGAGGGGCAGCTTCTGGAAACAGACACCCTTTCTGAGCTGGGCATTTTTGGAGCCTTTTTGCGCAGGGGGAACAAGGTCCTTCTCAACAATGAAGCAGGTCACCTCATCAGAACGAAGGTAACCACATGCGCTTTGTATTCAAGGCTTTCATGGCTGGTCAATGATTCCAAAGCTTTCTTGCTACTTCTGTATCTTGACATCAAACAGTACAGATGCCAGCCGTCTGTTCCTGTGCTGACTGGGTGGTCATGAGACAATGGTAGCAATGTCCAGCAGTGTGCCTAAGCACTGCAAAGCTGCACATGAATCCATAGGAGCATCAGAGTGATCTTGCAGCGTGCAGTCATTGCGCAAACGTTTGCACTGTGTTCATTGCACCTCAGTTGATAAAAATCGTGTGAGCTAGTCTAGCATCAGGGCTTTTGCACACAACAGTTGATGATGTCAGCCATACAGCGCTTGAGTCTGAGCCGCCCTCACAGTCTGTGGTGCTTGCAGGCAGCCACATCAGATGAAGGTGGGGTAGCAGCTGGCTTTGCAGTCTTGGACAGTCCACTGCTGACAGGCTAGATCTGTGCAGTATTGTAGCTAAGGGTCTTTAAGCATACTTCATCAATGCCAGCATATACTGCGATATGCTTTACTGCTCTTCACAAGGTGTGTGACATACATAGCAGAAGAGTCCAACATTGCAATATACTTGATAGGTATCCCTAGGAAGCCTAAAGCTAGTTCTGAGTGCCAATATCACACATCACAAAGCACTCAACCGGTGCGCAAGCAAGGCGAGTGCCATCAAGTCTTTGCTGAGAACAAATCTCGCTGCCCATAAAGTGACACAGAAGCTTAACATGCTGACGTGCAGAGAGTTCGCATGTTACCAATGAGACTTGAGGTTGTTGCTTGTAGCAGCAAAACCTCACGACTGACAGCTTATCAGAGGGTTTGAAAAAGGTTGATCTATTGGCTCACTTTCAAGTTATAGCAGAGCTTGAAAGTGGCCTAGAATCGCTTCGAGAGCTTGGAAGTGCAGATCGTAAGTAGGCAGACACAGGCGTAGTACAGCGTGTGCAGTGCATTGCAATCATCAGAGGGTTTGGAGAGGTCTTTCAAAATTTGCAGTAACAAAAGTAACATTGCTCTACAGGAAGTAGGAATCTTCAGCCGCATCAGCTGCAGAGATTGACTTGGACTTCAGCTTGTGAGCAAATGCCCTGCTGGCCGCTGACAAACACTGGGACTTTAGCAACATCACCCCAATCTGATAAATGTCACTTTCTGGAGTGTACTGCCCCTTGTCATCAAGGGTACCTTCATCCCAGTCTTGCAAAGAAAAGTCCAGCGGAACCTGGAGAGCAGCCACTGACCTCCAGCTTGTGCATTCAATAGGCTTGGATAGGCAGACTAATAACCTTGAATGATTACCTGCCAAGGAGAAAAATGTGCCAACTCAAGGTCTGCCAGAAAGGGTTGAAACTTCCATAACACATTTGCTAGCCGTACATTGCAGTGGCATATAGGCAGGGGCTTGGCAGCATGCATGTGAGCACAAGCTGTCAAGCATGCCTTGATGGCCATCTTCATGTCTTGCTCTGACGTTATGGGAACTGATGTTCGTGGGTAGCCAAGCCTTGTCATCCTCACCTGAAGTGGCTCTCAACTTGGTGTTAAAGTACGTACTCATGGTAGAGAGAAAGTGCCTGATGCATCCATTGTGTACAACAGATTGTCCTCACCCCGAAGTATTTTGTTGAAGTCCCATCAGGACCATGCTTTCTTATACCAATCTCCTCTACAGAGCTGTGATGTACCACAGCGCCACAAGATTGGGCATGCAAATGAGCAGCCTGCACAACACATCAAAGCATGCTCATGCACCAAGGTTTTAAACTTTTGCAAGA
>JAABUV010004890.1_pt1 | contig 15634 bp, 8 predicted proteins | sample 5559971 | NCBI WGS metagenome assembly JAABUV01 (sample SAMN10711881, study PRJNA513362) | rock metagenome | isolation source: Antarctica rocks | place: Antarctica: Victoria Land, Knobhead nord | collected 2015-12-19
AAGAAAGATGAACTGTCGAGCAAAGAATGCAAACTAGAAACACTTCAGAATCAGACTCTGCGTCACGTAGCAGAAGCATTCAAAAGAGTAAACATCAAAACTCTAGAGACAGAAACATACATGAGTTTGCTACATGTTCATCTGAACATGCTACAGAACAAGATCACGCTACACAGTCAAGTCAACGATCGAACGCAAGAGATCAGACAAGCATGCGAACTAATACGCGCTCGTTTGATGAAAGTTAATCGCGTCATTTCTCGCTCACTCGTCATCAAGAAAATAGTACTTCTGAATGTCTTCATTCAAGAAGATGCAAAGATACAGTCGAGACGCAGACAACACACTTTCTTCTTCACAATGATTTCAACAAGCGATAGCATCGCAATAACGCAGTATCACAAAGATCAATGAAATCAACGATGGAAAAAGTACAGAGAACGCGTTGCAGACGTCAACGCAATCTCAGCACAAAGATTGCATCTGAGCAATAAGATGATAAAGATGCGTGATGATCTTCAGAAAGCAGAAAGCACTTTCGCAATGTACATCAGAATTGAACGCATAGATCTGAATGCTTATCTGCACTCTAGAAACATTTCAGGCACGAATAGCTCGCGATGCAACTGCGAATGAAGTCATTAGACGACGAAGCATATACTCATGCACTGCTCGAACTGATTGCATCTGCGATCAAGAATGCTACAAGATGCTGACTTCTTGAACTATTGAATAATCGTCGTCATCATGAAGAGTCTCAGAGCAGTAGCGAAGATGATGATGAAAACGAAGCTCTTGAAGCAATTTAGAGTGACTAGAACACTCGTTCTCTAACGTGCAATCAACGTGAACAAATTTGATACATAGTCTCAAAACTCACTGTTTCGACTGCGTGAAGCAGTCGTGTAGACTGCGAGTGATTTTCTATCTCAGAGAGTTTTGTTCACTCGATACAGATAGCATAGAGTTTCTCATGAGTCGATCTAATCGATGTCACAAGAATGTATGAATTTATTATTATTATTATTCTCTACGATAGTTATCTTTCTTATCAGAGTCATGAAACGATTGAGCTAGTTTCTTTAGAAGTTCATTGACAGTCAGATAGAAATTGTCACAGTTGAGATCACATCTGACTTGAATGACTTCGATAACATCATCTGCTAGTTGAAAGTTGATGTAGCTCAGCTTGTAAAGTTCATTTGAAAAAATGTTGACGTTCATTGCTAACTTCTCTTGTATGTCAAGAGATCAGTTCTTTCAAGTAGAATTCTTTTCATCAGTGAACATTAAAGAGTCAAGTATTTTGTGATATCTAAATCGTTTGAAGTAGATGACAATCGAGAAAGCAATGATGATTACATTGACTGTGATAGCAGTGAAAGCTTATAGTTTTACTTTCAACTGTTGAATTTCGCTCTTGTCTCATTGTTTCATTTCAACAAGATAATCTGTTTCTTTATTAAGATCATAGATACATTTCTTTCATACTTTTATATCATTGAGTATAATGATTTCAGCGTTTGATTCGTTGAAAGCAATGAATGAAGAAGCGTATTGTGAGTCGACGATAAAAGAGAAAGCTTGTGAACATGTTTGTTGCAAGAAGTCAACGAAAGCTTGATCTTTATCAGATGTGTTCTTAAATGTCATAGTGAAGAAGATGAGAATTGATTTAAACTGAACGAAGAACGAAGCTCAGTGATTTTATGAAGAAAGACGAATGTTTGTTCAACAAAGAAGATGTTTGTGAAAGCAATTGATCTTGAAGCAATTCACGAAGATTCTTTATTATAATTCTCTCAATCGATTTGATTCTCTAGCAATTCACGAAGATTCTTTATCATAGATTCTATTAATTGATTCTGAACGAGTATGTACTGAATGAGCAATAAATCTTCTAGCAATTCAATGATTGTATGTTCTCATTGATTCTATGAATTTTCTGATGTTGTTCTTGTCTTTCAAGATTGAATCATCAGGTAAACAAATTTCTTTAGACTTGATTCGTTTATACGAGTTGATTAAATGAGTAATGAGATCAGTATTATGTGATTAACGAATTCTTAATATAATGTCAGAATTATGTTTAAATGATACAATCAATGAAGATCAGAATTGATAGTGCTTGATCTTTAGAGATAGCTATAACTGAATATTAAGAATACAGAAGAAGATTGATACAAGAGCTTCTATTTATGTAATGTTCAGAGACTGCGCTAGGCTCGAAAGAAATGTGTTTGTGACATGAAAAGAAGATGATGTAGATGAACAAGATGTTGATGAAAGAAAAGAGTGTTGAGAAAGAAAAAGAGTGTTGAGTCATATCTGAGTCAAATCTGAGTCAGATCTAGGTCAGATCTCGACTAAATCATTGACTAGTTCTAATCATTATGCAAAGTACTCGCTAGCATGCACTGCGAATTGATTAAAGCTTCAGTCTTGTTCAATCTTATTGATTTTATCAATCTTGATACGCTCGTAACATGAGATTTAGATGTAGAAGCTTGTGAGCTATTTGATAGAATATTCAGCGAACAGATATGAAAGATTCATTTTGAAGAAATTGATTGAGCAAAAGAATGATCAAATTTAAATCTTAAAAAGCTTCAAGATCAGATGATGAAACTATAACATCAATTGCAATTGATTAAAGAAGATACTTTTACTTCTTTCATCATGTTTAATTCATTCAAGCGATTTCAAAAGCTTTCGAATTCATCTTTATTTACTGATGAAACAGAATGTTTCTGAAATGATTAACAAGAAAAGATTCGTGACAAGCTAAAGATCAACGTCGATTATTTTGATGCTGATAGAATCATACTGATTTATATTCACTTCAAAATTGATGAAAATGCAGTCAAAGCTACTTTAACTTGATGTTAACACAATTCATTGAATCTTTATAAAATGATCAATGATTTGTTAGATAAACTTGCTCAGCTATATAATAATTTTGTCAGAATCATGTCTAGATGAGTCAATCAGCGAAAGTCAGAATTGAATAGTGCTTGATCTTTAAAGATAGCTATAACTGAATATTAAGAATACAGAAGAAGATGAGTACAAAAGCTTCTATTTAAGTAATATTCAGAGACTGCGCTAAGCTTGAAGAAAATGTGTTTATGACACAAGTAGAATGTGATGTAGAAAGAAAGATGATGTTGAACAAAGAGATGTTGAGAAAAGAAAATAGAGACTGAGTCAGATCTGAGTCAGATCTGAGCTAGAGACACTGACTAGCCCTATTCAGCCTTGGTACGCTCGTAACAGATTTCGACAAAGAGACAAACTTTCGAAGAGAATATGCTAATCTCATTCAAGAAAAGAGCAAATTCAGCAACTTTTATTCAATATTTCAACGTCTGTTCTTTTATCTAGAATATCACAAAAAGCAATTGATCATTGATTTACAAGACAAGATAGTTTATCATCTTCATGCAGCTTGAAATAGTCAGCTGATTCAGTCAGAATCTTTCAATGAAATTCGTAGTTATCTGATTTATTTGAACAATGAGCATCGAGTCATGAATGACATCAAAGAAAAGAAATTCTTGATGAAAGTCAGAAAGCAAGTCATCTTTGCTAAGAAACGAGATTCATTGAATCTCTATAGAAAGATTGAAGTCACTACACTCATCAATTATTCAAAGTCATGCAACGTGATTTTAACTAGCGTCAAAGACATTGATTTACAAGCTGAAATCTGTTTCATCTGTCACAAATCAAATCATACTTCTAGAAAGTGCTCTGATTGATCAAGAGTCAATGCATTAGAAAATGATGAGTTTAATCAATTTACATTGAACTTTGAGTTTAATTCTGATTCAAAAAACTAGCTATCTTTTTCAGAGTTATTGAAGAAATAAAGATCATATCTTTGTGCAGTCAAATCAAAGTTCTATTGAAAGAAAACTATTTTAAAAAGTCATTTTTAATCAATGCTTCTTTTATCTCTCAGAGCAATTCTTTCAGCCTTCGCTTTTTGATAGATAGTGATTTCATCATCTACATGCTGATACATGACAAGCTAGTCAATAAAGTATGTCAGAAACTTGAAATACAATCTATATCACTAGCAAAAGAGAAGTTAATACGAGACTATAATGAAAAGTTAGCTAGAAATACTATTACTCATAAGATTTTACTCAAGCTTACGATCAAAAGTCATAAGAATTTGACTATGTCAATGCTGATAGCTGATATTGAGCATCATGAAGCTATATTGAGCAAATCATGAATGAATAAAAATGAGATATTATTGAACATGAGACATGATACTATCATATTCTCTGATCAATTAAATATTTCGATTTCGATTTTTTCAATCTTGTCAAATACAAAGCACTCAAGTTGATCGCGATCAACTTTGATCTCTTCAGCAGCTTACAGCAAGATCTTCAAGATGCTCAAGCACTCAGTTTCATTCTTTCGGAAAAAGTCATTCTTGATTCAAAACATAGACGTCACTTCTTTTCAAGCACTAGTAAAACGAAAAAAGAAGAATTAAACAGAGATTTTCGCTATGTCAATCAAAGACATTGATAGAAAAATTATCTACAATACTCAATGCAAACTAGATGTCATAAACATCTTTTCAGTCGATGAAACGACTCAGAATCTAGAAAATATTAAAGTCAAGCTATCATTGAAATATCAGAATTTTCTAGACATCTTTGATCGAGCTTAAGCAGACAAGTTATTGTCTCATCATTCATATGATCATAAGATAGAGCTTACTAGTGACGCAACGTCATCTCACTGTCGAGCATATTGAATGTTTCTTTACAAGCTTCAGAAAGTAAAGAAATATCTGAATAAAAATCTTTTCAAAGAATTTATAATCTCTAGTAAAGCTTCATATTTCTCACTCGTTCTGTTCGCTTTAAAAGCAAATGAAGATCTACGATTCTGCGTTGACTATTGAAAGCTCAATGCTATTATCAAAAGAAATCGCTACTCTCTATCGCTCATAGATAAGATGATCAACAAAATAGTTGATTGCAAGTATCTGACTTAATTAAATATTATTTCAACTTTCAACAAACTGCGAATGCATTCTGATAGTGAAAACTACACTATCTTTATCATTGCTTTAGAAGCATATAAATCAAAAATGTTATCTTTCAAACTTATCAATGATTTTATCTTGTTTCAGCAGTATATGAGTGACGTTTTTTGAGACTTTCTAAATGACTTCTGTCAAGTTTATTTAAATGACATTCTGATCTACAGCAAAACTCAACGAGAACATTGATAACATGTCAAGATGATATTAGATCATCTACGAGAAGCTGATCTACAAGTAGATATTTGAAAGTGCAAATTCAATGTAGAAGAAATGATCTTCTTAGAAGTCATAATGTCAGAACAAGATCTTTGCATGAATTATATTAAAGTGAAAGTCATAGTCAACTAAACTACGTTGATTAATCTGAAAGAAGTTCAGAGCTTCATGAAATTTGTTAACTTCTATCGTCGTTTCATTAAAAACTTCTCGAAGCTAGTCAAATCATTCACTCAGCTGACTAGAAAGAACATGTCTTTTGTTTGAAACAAAGTCTGTGGTCAAGCTTTTGATGATCTAAAGAAACAAGTCAGCTCGATCTTAATACTACAACTGTCATGATTCTAGTCTTGTCAGACTCAGTCTTCTAGTCTTGTCAGATTTATTCTCGCTTCGTCATCTTGACTAGTTCTTATTGAGTTTAGCGTCGACTGAGAAACACACATATGTAGTCAGCTTCTTTTCTGTAGCTATCTTTCTTTCTTAGCATTTATCTTCTAGTTAAATGACATTTCTATCTGACTCGCTCTAAACAGATCTTTAATATTAAATAAATGCTCATCATCTACTACTCTGCTATCAATGAATAGATGATACAAAACAATCTATTCAGTAAGAAAAATTTGCAAGAAATTCTTCAAATTTGCATCATCATTTTAAATTGCAAGAGATTCTTCGATTCTACACTCATTTTCATTATTTTATTCGCAAGAAATTCTTTGAATAAAGCACTCAATTATTACCTGAAATTCACAAGAAATTCTTTGAATTTTCACTCATCAAAAAACATCAATTCAAAACATCAATCTCTCATTTATTCTTATCTCAACAACTTCTATCTTCTCTCATCATGACACATGATGTCAAGTCAGTTGAGTCTCAAACAACTCGACTGCTTAAAAGCACTGTCAATAGAAGAGTTTCACTTCTACTTATTAATGCTTCAATTGAAGCTGAGAAAGCTGTCATTGCATGAAACATAAACATCGAAGAACAACTGTTTCATTGAGTCAGCAATCAACTCAACGAAGTCATCAATATGCTGAACGAGCTTCGAAGTCAGCGAGATTTAACTTTACAACTCAATGAACATTGACTTCTTATACAAGACGATTACAAAAAGAGAGTGAAACAACTAGAAGTCACTTTTGATAAAAATGATGAACTAGAGAAAAAGATCAATCAGCTGCAAGATGAGCGATTGAACTTCAGAGTAAAACAACGTCAAGCTGATCAATCTATGTCTCATCAAGATACTCAGTCAGCTGAGCAACGAGTCAATCAGAAAGAAGCTCGCTCTCAATGAGAATTTTCTACTCTATCTGATAACGAAAACAATCATCACAAGTTCATCAAGCTTTCAAATTCACTTATCTTCATTGAAATAAATGATTCTACCTGAGAAACATGAAACATCAAAATAGCTGACAAGCTTGATGTCAACATGAATCATTATTCTACTGAAAAGATTTGTATTGTCTATGTGATTTTCAGACTAGAAGATGATGCTGATCAGCAAATTTATGCAAAGCATCATGTTGATGCTTTCTCATTCTATCAATCACTATCAAAGTTACTGAAATATTTGAAAGAAATTTATGAAGATCAAAATCTGATTCGAAAGTATTATTACAAATACGTCGCTCTGAAGCAGCTCAACAAGCTCTTCAGCTCTTTCTATTCAGAATTCACTAGAATATTCAGCTTTCTGAACTATGATGATATCACTCTGATAAACAACATTCAGAATAAAATCAACAATTGTCTTCAGAACGCGTTGTCAGTTTGTCTCATAAAGTTTAGCTCACTTGATAAGCTCAAAATCTTTCTTCAAGATGTGAATAATAAACAACAAGTTAATTATCAGTTACGTGATGAGCAACAAACAGTTAAATCAATAGCAGCTTCGAAAAAACGTTTTGTTTCTTCATCAACATCAACTTCAGTCTTGATTACTAGTTATGTTCAACTCATTACTTTTTTCATTCTCAAATCTGAATGATCAAGAATGTCAATCATCTGCTTCAACTGCAAAGTATCAAGTCATCTTTCAAAGAACTGCTCTCAGCTGAAAACTAGTACTTCAACATCTCGTGCATTCATTTCTTGCCTCAATGAGATCATCATGTCAAAAGAAGAAAAGAAATTATTTACAGAGAAATTGAAGAATGAGGCAAAAAACTAGTGACTTTCATCAAAGATGCAATGAAAGATGTGTTAATTTCTTCAACAATGAGCAGCTTAAATGATTTCTTTGCTTCGAAATCTTTGACTACTGAATGTGTATTATCTAGCAATGAAATTAGTTACTCATTAAAGTCATTGATTGACATTGAAGCAGCTGACTATTCGTTCATTGATAAATTAATCGCGCAGAATGTTTGTGATCATTTGCAAATTGAATCTTTATCTTTAATCAAGCTCAAATTAATAAGAGAATTCGATGATCATTATGCAAAAAAGCTCATTACTCATGCAATTTATTCAAATCTAACTGTTCAAGATCATATGAAACGTTTCATCTTTATGCTGATTACTCGATTAAATCAACATCAGATGATTCTCAAAAAAACATGAATGAACAAGATTGAAGTGACTATTGATATGAAAGATGATCGTCTTCAATTTTCTAGTTTCAAAGCTCATATCAAAGCTTCTATCAAAGCTTATTCAACTGTTCTTTCAAGCAAGAAAATCGCGATAGAACAGAAGAGTTCAATCTCTACTCAAATACTAAGAAGATTTATCTCTTCTGTTATCACTCAACTCAGCGAGAAGTCATCTTCATTCAGTAAAATCGTGAAATCATCTAATTCAGTTAACTTCGCTTCGTCTTTCAATTCAATGAACATAGCAATGATAAAGACTGCAGCATATAAATCACTAGTCAAACAATTGAATGTGACTACTTTTGCAATCATCATCACGAAAATCGATTGACTTCTAAAAACAGCTAGAAATCAACTCGAAGATGTAAATCTACAAGAGCTTTCACATGAAGAGATCTTGAAAAAAGTCAAAGCTAAGCTTTCTTCGAAATATCATGACTATCTAGACGTGTTTGATCGAGCGATGACTGATCAACTATCTTCTCATCGCTTCTACGATCATAAAATTGAGTTGATCAACGAGAGAACATCTTCTCAAAGTCGTCTCTATCATATGTTTGACTACAAGCTTCAAAAGATGAAGAATTATCTGATCAAGCATCTGAATAAAGACTTTATATCTTCTAGCTCAGCTTCATATGCTTCGCTCATACTATTCGTCGAAAAGAAAGACGATAGCTTGCGTTTCTGTATAAACTACAGAAAGCTCAATGCTTTGATCAAACGAGATCGCTATTTCTTATCGCTAATAAACGAAACTCTCGCTTGTATTCAAGATAGCAAGTATCTGACTTGATTGAACATCATTGTCGTCTTCAACAAACTGCATATGCATTCAAGCAGTGAAAATTTGACTATCTTTATCATCTCTTTTAATTTCTACAAATATCACGTGATGTCTTTCAAATTAATCAACGACTTAACTTTCTATCAACACTATATGAACGACGTGTTATTTGACTATCTTCATTAGTTTTGTCAAATCTATTTAGATGACATTATCATTTACAGCAAAACACTAAAGAAACATAAGCGACACGTACGATTAGTTCTACATAGACTACGAGAGACTGATCTTCAGATGAATATAAACAAATGCAAGTTTCATGTTCAGAAGATCTTCTTTCTGAGACTATTGCTATTCATCAAAGAACTAAAGATGAATCTCAGAAAAGTATAAGCAGTAGTCGAATGATCTACTTCTACAAACCTCACTCAAATGCAGTTCTTCGTCAACTTCTGCAATTTTTATCGACGTTTTATAAAGAACTTTTCGAAAATTGTTCATTCTCTGATTCAACTAATTCAAAAAGAGATGATATTTGAATGAAATTAAGCTTGTCAAATGATCTTTGATTATATGAAGAAATAAATGACTGAAGTCTTTATTCTTCGTCATTTTGATCAGAATAAAGAGACTATTCTTGAAACAAACTCATTCAACTACGTCAACAATGACATACTTTCTCAGTATGATGACAAAGAAACATTGCATTCAATGATCTACTACAGCAAGAATCTGAGTCTCACTGAGTGCAATTACGAAATCTATGACAAGAAACTACTAGCAATCATTCGTGTCTTCAAGTATTGATGATCTGAGCTAAAATTGACTGAGCTACTCATTAAAATGTTCACTGATCATCAAGCTTTAACGTCATTAATGAAAGATAAAGAGCTAAGTAAACATTAAATGCGCTGAGTACAAAAGCTCATTGACTTCAACTTTAAAATCATGTATCATTCAAACAGATAAAACATCAAAGTTGATGCATTGACTCGTCAAGTCAATTCAGTTTCTAGAAGCTTCGAGAATGAATGATATCACTATCAATGAACTATGATTCTCATGTTGAATCGAATGAAAATCGCTGATCTAAAAGAGAAAGAGAATGATGAATCAATTTATTGATTGATTCTAGAAGCTAACAGAATCAATGAGAATTGTATTCTACTTTGTGAAGTTGTATTAAAAGATGAAGCTCAATACAAAGATATTAAATTAAGAAATTGTTGAGTTCAGAACGAAATATTATATCAAAGTGATCTTTTATGAGTTTTCTTCAATGAGCATCTTCAAATGAAGCTAATTCAAAAAGTTCACGATCAATCTTCTATTGATCATTTCGAAATTCTCAGAACGATGAAGATCATAAGAAGATACTACTATTGATCTTCAATGCAAAAGATAATAGATTGATATATTCAAAACTGCTACATTTGTCAGCAATCAAAGACTTCTTGAGATAAATTCAATGAACTACTACATTCTTTACTCATACTCAAACAGCAATGAAAGAACATAGTCATAAATTTCGTCATCGACTTATCTTCTTTGAAAGGCAAAAACATTATACTAACAGTGATATGTAAATTGACAAAGAAACGACATTATATTTCTTGCTTCACTGATGACGAGAGAATCACAGCAGAAAAAACAGCTGAGCTAATGCTTCAGTGAATATATTGAATATATGATTTATTCAATTTCATTGTTTCGAATCAAAATCTTCAATTTATCTTCATTCTATAAAAGTCGCTTTGCAAAAGACTAAACATTAATCTTTGACTCTTCACAGTTTATCATTCTCAGATCAACGATCAAAGTGAACAAGTCAATCAGAATGTTGAAAGATATCTTTGATTCTTCTGTTCATACATGCAGAATGACTGAGCTAAACTACTATTCATGATTGAGTTCATTAACAATAATGCTTTGTTCTCAATCATCTTCTCAATCTCTTTCTTTTTAAACAAAGACTTTCATTCTTGTATGAGCTTTGAACTCGATGTCATTGAATATGAAAGTTTTCATGAACGCTTGCAGATGACTAAAGTCGAGAATATATCTGAACATATGAACAAAATACTAAAGTTTGCTCGCAAGTCGCTAGTCAAAACATGAGAGCAAATGATGAAACAAGTTAATAAACATAGAAAAGAAGTTGATTATAAGATCAAATCAAAGATGTTTCTGAATGAAAGAAACATCATTACAGCGAGATGTAAGTAGCTCGAGAAATGCGCAGTCACATTAAAGAATATACGCGTAGATAATACGATTAAATTTGATAGTAGCTTAGTAATATCTATTCATATAGAAAGTTAACACTAAACTATGAAATACAGAAGTGAACTTTTCTTTATATACTCGAAAAACTAAGCTCAAGCATCATTGATGAGATCAGCGAAATTACATGCAATCTCTGCAAAGTCTCTTGAAGATCATATGTGACTTGAATTCTTATCATCGATGAAACATTGAAGTTTGTATGTGACTTGAATTCTTGTAGACTCAGAGTCTTTGAGAATCGACGATAAAGATTCTCGTAGATTCAATGTCTCTGAGAATTGACAGTAGAGTTTCTTGTAGACTCAATGTTTCAATTCTCATAGATTCAGATTCTCATCTGAGACTTCAATGATAATGTTTGAAGAATAATTCTCATGTTTATTCTTTATTCTTTGAAGAACTCTGACTCTCATAGATCTGAGTTTTGACAATTATTCTCTCTTTTAATAACAACGTTCTTGTTGTTGAATTGCTTTATTTCTTCATGCAATGCATGATATCAAAGCTCGCTGTGCATCATTGTGTTCTCAAGATTCTCTTTCAATAGCGCAAGCATTAAGTTTTTAAAGAGTCAACGATAGCATTCATGTTTATTCTCTGATTCTTGTAAATCTAAATATCAATGATAGCATATTCTTTATTCTTTGATTCTTGTAAATGTAGACTGAGCATTCTTTGCAATTCACGTAGAATCTTTAGATGATCAGCAATATTGTTTGTGTCTATTCTCTGAATTTTGTAAACTTGAATCTTGATAATTATCTTGTTATCTCATTATATTTTGACTGTCGCTTCATGCACAGTGTGATCATGATCTCGATGTTCTCTTTCATTAACGCATGCACATCAACTAGACTTGAATTTTCATGATGACAATTGTAATGAGAATCAAGATTTGCTCGATTTGAAGTTTTCTTCTGTAAATGATGCTCAATAGTAGAAGCAGACAATGAGCAGAAGATAGTATCAGATAGTAGAAGTAAATAATGAACAAAAGAGCAATGCTTCTGTTGTTTGTTGTGACTAGCGTGATGATGATGATCATCGATATTCATGTTTATTTGTTGTGAAGTAGTGAATTTTTATTAACTCATCTCTTTTATCTTTTGTCTGATTTTCTTTCTTCTTCAACTTTTGTTCTTGTATTCAATCTTCATTTCATTATCTTACTCAATCTTCTACTTATTCTGTAAAGTAGTTCTGTACAATTTTATCAAGTATCATGATAGTAGTGAGTATAAGTCAGATTCTTGATTTGATGTGCAATGAGCTGATCATTTCACGTCTGAAGATAAGAAAGAAAGAAAATTATTAAAGTGTCTTATTGTTCTTGTTTCTTTGATTCAGAAATGTACTCATTTTTCATTTGCATGCTTCATCTGCTGTTGATTCTGCTGTCTCTGATCTGATCGCTTTATCTGTTACTGATGATCATTCTCGTGCATCTTCTGTCATCTTTATTATGCTCATTTACATGAAGAATCTATCTTCTTCAGTTCAGCATCATAAAATCGCTATTAATGTGTATTGCAAGAATGTTTCAGTAAAGAGATGCAAGAAATGCATTGAAAGAGATGTTAAATGCATTAAGATTAAATTTTCTATTGAAAAGAACTCAAAGAAATGCGCTTTATGCGCAGTATTCAAGACAAATTGTTAATATGAGTCGTAAGTATAATTTTCAGTAGCTTCAAGATGCGAAAATTCAATGATTAATTGATACTTTTTAGAGCATTCAAGAGTGATTCAACGCTCATTTCTGTCAGCTCTGCTTTCTCTTGGCCTGATTCAAGCACTTCTCTGTCTTGCTTAAACTCTTCTCATGTTGAAATTATGTCTGATCTTGAGTTCAATCTCGTCAGTTCTGTCTCTTCATCACTTCATTCAAGCTCTTTTTCTTCTTGACTTCACGCAAGTCTTTCTTCGTTCTTTATTGCATCTGATTCTGAGTTTGTAATCGAGAAGATGATGATCATCTTTCGCGATCTTTCTCTCAACTCAGCTCAGAGTCAGATGTTTCTTGAATTTGAAGAGTATATTGAGAAGAAGCTGCATTTTCTCGTTCTTGATATCAAGATAAACAAAGATGATATCAGTGAAATGAAGAAGAATGTTGAAGACGTGACTATTAATTGTAGAAAGATGCAAGAGCAAATGACAACACAAGAGACTTGAATCAATGATCTAATGTGTCAAATTACAAGACAGAACAAGATCATTAAAGATTTGTGAAAGCAGATTGAGAAGTATGACAATCTTTGACTTATCTTAATTGCTCAGACTCAAAATGCTTTGACTTTTCTTGCAATGCATTTGAAAGATCAGAATGTTTCTGTCGTAATTGAAACATGCTTTTCTGTGATGTCATCTTCGTTCTTGTTTTCTTTGCTTTCTCATGTCTCTCTGTTTTTGCTCTCATCTGATTTATTTCTGTCAATAACTTCTTCTCTTTTTTCATCTTTGATGTTGATCATGCAGTTTATCATTGAAAAAATGAAGAATGCAATGAACTTTGATATGAGTTTCTTATTTCATTCATTCTGTTAATACGATAGCTTGTGTATGTTTTGTGCTATCTGACTAATAGTTGCAAGAGTTTACTTTCATTAATCTTCAAATTTTCAAGAAAGTGAAAGCTGAATGATACACATATCATATGAAATTCATGAGCTATTCATGTATTGATTTCTGCATCTGCTAACGACTTTTTTAGACTGTTGAGTCGAGTATTGATGAGAATGATTAAGTGAGAAAGTCTTGTTTTTCTTTTCTTTTTTTCTTTCTAGTGATAGCTAGATAACTATCAATCTTTTTACTTTGTTTTATGCATATTTGTGATCTTTTGTGATGACATTAATGATTTACTTTCAAGCTTGATGAGATGTCTGCAATGAAAGAATCTCAATAAAATCTTGCAGTTATCAAGACAGTTTGATGATTCTCAAATATTTTCTGAAGCTTCAAAGTTCTTTCAGCTAAGCAGATATTGCAACTGATCATTCTATATGCAACTATTCAGTATGTTATTAATCTCTCAACTATCATGTATTTCTTTCTTTAGCTCAAGATTCTTTATTAACAACTTGTTCAACTCTTTCTTTCTTAAGCAGAATGATTTCAGCAGACTGACATTGAATATTGAATGTATACATGTTTTTGAAGATAGTTTCAGACGATAGACTTATCTGCTCAGTCACTTCAGAATTCTGTACAATTTGTATTTTTTAGCTTCAAGTTTCTTGAAAAACTTCTTGATTTGAATGTTCTTGACGTTCAATCACATCAACTGATTGACAAGATACATTTTAGCAGAGTGTTTTTTATCATGCTGAGTCGTGTAGTCAACGTTTGCTTCTGCAAGTCTGTAGCAAAGATTCTCATGCAGTTTTTTCATTCTCGTTGTGTAGTTCATGATTGACTTTGATTTCTTTGAATGATTCTTGACGCTGAACTTCATTCTTGAATGTCTTTCTGTGATTGCAAAGAATGACGTTATCAATGTTGCAATGTGAACGTTGTTATTGTAGAAGAACTCAATCATGACAAGAAGATGAACTCAATCATTTTGAACATCGTTGCAGTACGCTTGAAGATAAGTCTCGAGAGTTTGATTCTGTCTCTTGATTTAATCATTGATGCAAGAATGAAATGCAGTGCTAAGTTTTTACTTGATCAGAAGATGATAGCACAACGACGTTCAAAAGTGTAATGTAAATACGAAATCTCTGTCAGAAACTATATCATCAGAAGTTTCGTGATATCAAACTACTTTGTCAAGAAAGAGATCAATCAGATTGAAAGCAGTCATTGTCTTTCAAGTAGAAATGTAGTGCATCATCTTGAAAAAATGATCAACTACAATCATAATGCTGTCATAGAAGATGTCTGAGACGCTTGTGCTGTCAGAAAGATTGATGATGAAGTTCATGATAATGCTTCTTCATACTTTTCAAGAAATGAGTAAACTATTCAAAAGTTCTCAAATTCTGTGATATAATATCTTGTGTTGCTGACATGATTTACAAATTTTGCAGTATTTCTTAATGTTTTTATTTGCAAACAATCAGTTGAAGATTCATTGAACAAGCTTTAAACATCATCAAAGATCGAGATGTTCTGCAAGAAAGCTGTCATGATGTCATTTCATAATCTCTGCTCTAAATTTATTTTGTGCAAAAACATAAATGAATTCTTGAAATATCATGATGTCGTCTGTGATTTTCTTCAATCAGTTGATCATGAAGATGTTGAAGTCAATCTCAGTATCATGTGTGCTTGAGTTTCTCTTTTTCATTAATTCTTGTACTATAATGACAAGATGATTCATTTTCTGCTGTTTGCAAATCAGTCAAGACAGACTCTTGAAAGAGTAGCTTGCAAAGTTGACAAAGCTCAAGATCAAAACATCATTTTGTATCAATAAATTAAAGTGTTTATGAATTTTCATAGACTTTAAGACTGCATCATCTGTCTCATCTGAATCATTTTGAATTGCAATGAAACAACTTTCTGATGCATTCACTTTCTCTCTTATGAATAAAGCTTTCTTCATTTCTTCAGCAAAATGATGCATAGTTGAATCTTTGTTCTGACTCATGATCAAACATTCGCTTTTCTCAGCAGAATGATGCATAATCAAAACTCTGCTCTGACTCATGATCA
>JAABUV010004892.1_pt1 | contig 15631 bp, 20 predicted proteins | sample 5559971 | NCBI WGS metagenome assembly JAABUV01 (sample SAMN10711881, study PRJNA513362) | rock metagenome | isolation source: Antarctica rocks | place: Antarctica: Victoria Land, Knobhead nord | collected 2015-12-19
CTTGAACCCGCGATGTTCAAAGGCCGGTATTTTGCCGAACGGGTGGCGATCAAGCTGATCCGCGAGTGCGCCAGCATCATCAAACACATCGATGGGCACCAAGCGGTACGCCACACCCTTCTCCGCCAGTGCTAGCCGCACCGCGCGTACATAGACGCTGTAGGGCGCGCCATAGAGAACCGGCTGATCGCTCATACGGGCAGCCCCGCAGCGAGCATTTGCTCTTTGATCTCGCGCGAGCGGTCAACGCCGACCGGCTTTTCGCTGGCCTGATGCCCGGATTCCAGGGGCAACGTCAGCTGCTGCTCGATCTGCAGCGGCGTGCGTAGCCGCGAGGCGAGCAGGTCGACTTTCTCGCAGCCCGCCGCGCGCAGCGAACCCCGCTGCAGGTCCAGATGCCGGTCATCCGTCGAGACACGCCCGTAGCCGATCAGCATGCTGCCCTCAAACCGTCAGGGAACCCGTAAGGGATCGGCGATCTTGGCCGTAGATATCCTAATCGAGTTCTATGCCCGATACTCCGGCCTGCCAAGCCGCTTTCGGAATGGACCGCGACCAGGCAGCAAACCGGTCGTTTGATTGCCCGCTCCCGCGTCGCCGGATCGCCGCATCGGCCCGCCGCCAGGTGCAATCAATGTGGGCAGGGTGCCGATGATTGCGGTCCCGCGTGCAGCCTTCGCCCAGTTGCAGCAAGCGTGGGTTCGGACCCTCAGTCCCGGTGCAATGAGCGTGGGCACTGGCCCCCGATGATTGCGATCCCACGCGCGGATGTTTGCAGTTCGCTACAGCTACCGCGCCAATGATGGAGGCCGTTTTGGCAGGAGCATTCGATCGTTGCGAGATGACGCCTCGTGCGACCTTCGATGATGAAAAGAGAGCGCTCAGATTAGCTGGAAAGTTTTGGTAGGTGTTCGTTGAAAGGTGGACGGCTTTGCTTAGCGTATTCAGCGAGACGAAGGTGTAAACCTTCAAAATCATCATCATTAAATGTTTTAATCACTCCATCAATATTAGAGATAAATGGATGAATAAGCACAAGTCCATTGCTGTAAGCCCATAGTTTCGTGTCTAATTTAGTATTTTCTAACCTTGTATTATGTGACTGAAAAAGTAAATCACCACAGAGTGCTGTAGTAATACCAATTTCGTTATAGTCCATCTTATAAGTTTTATTTAACGGAAATCTTGCTAAGTTAGAATGTCTTATACTTCCATGATTAATTTTCTGTCCTTCCTTAACACGGCCTGCATGATAACCCAGCCAAATATTCCAACTTGAAAGGGGGTTTACCGTATTACGAAATAATCTTCTTTCAGCTTCGGTTGTAGTTACGCGATCCGGGTTTAAGTACTCTGATACAATTGTGAACATTGTTATCCAACTAGCAATAATTTTTGTATCTTCTTCTGATGAAATGCTCCACTTGCGATCTTTTATCATTGGTACTAACAAAAACTTTGCCTTAGTTTGCAGGTTTGACATCCAATTATTGTTACATTTTATGCATACTACTCGTAGTTTCCTCGATGTAATAGCGCCTGTTCTATTCTGTTTTCCAAATTTCGTTTCATCAATTATGTAAATTGATCTGGGGCTAAGCTGAACCATACCGTCAACTATATGCGCAGACCGCTTTGTTGTGGATACTATAACGTTCCTCAACCAGTCTGGCCATACATGCTCTTTTGTAAGACCTAAGCCTCCACAGAATATACAGGTGCCATGTTTTTGCATTCAGCTATAATCCGTTGAACAGATCACGGGCACCGGCAACAGTGGCTATCCGTCCATGCTGTCCGGCATGGCGGACAGGGCGTCGGCATAGATGCCAGGAATGTTGCTTCTGCCGTATGGAAGGCCGATACTTGCGTCTCCCTTGCGCATGGAACCCACGCGCATCGCTTCGCCAAACAGGCACATCCTGGACGAATGGTCACGCCTCGGCCTTGAGATGGTGCAGGAACGCCTGGAACCACCCTGACTCCACGGCATCAATCTGGCTTTGGCCCACGCTTTCGATTTCCTCGATGATGTTGGCTCAGTCGGGCGCCTCGTTGCCTCCCTCGCCGGCCGCGTACTGGCGCAATAACCTGGCCTGGTGTTCGGACCATTCCACCACATTCGCGTCGTAGAGAACGCTCATCACGCACCTCCGGGGAGCAGTCGGTAAACTGAGCTGCGGGTAATCCCAAGATGCCTCGCAATCGCCGCCGGCCCCATCGTCTGCGCCAGCATCGCGATCTCGGCCGGTAAATCAAAACAACCAGAATAGGACGCAAAACCGTTCAGCTTGGGATGTGGCGCAGGCGTCCCGTCAGGGCAACCCCTAATCGGACGCCGCAATCAGCGCCGCACCCACCACGATTCTTGCGGCTGCTCCGTTCGCACCCAGCAAGGTCAGGGTCATGGCTCCATTCAAAGGAGCCTGAGCATGACGCCTTTCTCGATCACCAGCCTGAGCCTTGCTGCCGTCCTCGCGACCGCGGCTCTCGTGCCGTGCCACGCGCAAACCATCGACCCTGGTTTCCTTGACCGCATGGCGGAGGAACGCAACGCGGCGAAGGTGCCGGGGAAGCCAATCGCTCTGCCGCCTGCGCCGCGCCAGGTCGTGACCCAGCCGCGGCGCCTGCTGGTGTGCATGAGCGTTCCGGCGTGGTCGCCGATCTTGGCAGCGCCTCGGCCGGACGCGCCCGTGATCGGGCGCACAACCGCCGCTGTTGCGGTCTCAATGAACACTGTCGGCGGCTTTGCTGAGATCGTGCCATTCACCAGCCACAGCGTCGGCTACGTCTCAAAGGCTTTGCTGTCGTCATTCCATTCGGCTGTGAAGCCCGGCACGACGTGCACAATCGTTTTCGGCCCGCGCGACCAGGTGCTGTACCAGTATCAGTGATGCAGGCGTTGCCACGGGCGGGTTTTGCTGCGGCGCTGCTCTGCGCCTCGGCAGCCCGCGGGCAGGTCAGCAATCCCAACCTTGCGACCAGTCCCGACCAGCCCGAACGCATCCAACCGGACTATCAAGAGCGAGGGGTGGATGGGTATGCTGGACCTGCCGCCAGCTCGTCTCAAGGTGGGCAGACAACTGGGGTGGGTCCCAATGGAACTGCATCTGCTGCCGGACTAGACACTACAGTCGCACCTGGTGAAGGCGGGCAGTCGTCGGCGATGACGGCCATGCTCTCCACGTCCTACGGCGCCACCGCCGTCAGTACGGCCGCCCAAACCGGCGTCAATGCCGAAGCGGTCGCCGCTATTGGCCAAGCGGAGAGCAGATTTCAGAACGTCGCCACGGCCAATGGCACCTCCTCCGCCACCGGCCCGTGGCAGATTGTCTCGGGAACGTTTCTCGGCACCAGCCAAAAGTACGGCCTCGGCTACACCGCCGCGGATATCACCAACCCGCAAGCCCAAGCCGTCGAATCGAGCTACATTATCAAAGACACGGCTGCGGCTGTGTCGGCTGCCACGAACCAGCCGGCTACCGTGGCGCAGACTTACGCCGGCTACGTCTTCGGCCCAACGAATGGGGCAGCCATCGCTACCGCCCCTGATAGCACTCTGCTGTCTACCATCCTGCCGGCCAGCTACCTCACCAACAACAACCTGCCGCTCAGCACGACTGTTGGGCAGCTCAACGCCAACTATGCGGCCCGCCTCGGCTCCGCCGCGAACCAGCGCGTCCTCACCACCCCCAGCTAGGAGATACCATGCCCCGCCCCATCCCTGCGGCGTCGCTCGCGGCTGTCCTGCTGCTCGTCCCGCCCGTCGCGATTGCGCAAACCCAGTGCAGCCTTGCCCCCGCATCTGGGCCAGCCGCACCTCAAACCTCCCTGCCGGCCAACGCTGTCGCGGCAGCGCCGGACCCGAACCCCGCCCGCGGCCTGGTCGAATTCCCGGCTGCGGACGTGGCGCGGCTCCCGGCGCTGCGCAACGTCGCCAACGCAGGCGCCAAGCTCTACGAGCTGCCCACGCCTCCTGGGCTGGAGGGCCTGCGCACCGCCTTTGCCGTGAACGGTTCGGCGTTTCAGGTGTTCTACGTGCCGCCCCATGGCGCTGCCGTGATCCGCGGCATTGCCCAAGGGCCTGGCGGCGAGAACCTGACCCTGGCCCAGACCAGCGCCATCCCGGGCGTTGTCCCGGCCATCGACATCCGCGAAGGCGCTGCGCTGGTGGACGGCTCGGCCGTGAAGACAGCAGCCGCGGCGACCTACGGCCTGTGGGGGCGCGAAGGGGCGCCACGGGTTTACATGGTCGTGGACCCACTATGCAGTTTCTCCCTCCGCGCGATGACCACGCTGAAGCCGGCCATCGACGCCGGGCGGTTGCAGCTTGCCGTCGTGCCGGTCGCGGTCACGGACGGCGAGACTGGCGGGCACAGCACCCCGGCCGCCCTCGCCATGCTCTCGGTCGCGCCCCGCGACGACATGGCGCTGCGCTGGATGGCGGACTGGCGGGCCTGGGCCGGTCAGGACCCGTCCAATCCGCAGCCGGCGGACGCCTATGCGGCACTTCGGCGCAACACCGCTGCGGCCAAGGCCATCGGCCTGCGCGGCACCCCCACCTTTCTGTGGGCCAAGCCGGACGGCTCGGATGGGCGCATGGAAGGTGCTCCGGCCGACCTGAACGGGCTGCTGGCGGTGATCGGAGGCTAAGCCATGGGCATCCTTGCACCCATCCGAAAGGCGGGTGGCTACCTGGTCGCCCCCGCCAACATGCCGGAGATCAAGCGGCAGTGGGGGAGCATCCAGGCGATGGCCGGCTCAGTCCACCAAGCCCCGCGCCTTGCCGGGCACTTCGTGGTGGGCGCGGATCACCGGATCGATTTCGAGGCCAGCGCGGCGGTCCATCGCGCCGCTGCCGCAGACGCTTTGCTGAAAGGTGCCCAGCCTTCAGCAGCCTATCTGTCCATATCCTCCATCACTGCCGAGGAGCTGCGGCTCGTCCTGCTGCCGCAACGTAGGAAGGCTGCTCAGAGGGCCTGCGTCTATGGGCTTTCCTGTACTTTGTTCACTGGTTTTTGGGTGTGGAAGGTCGTAAGCCAGCCCGTCGAATATGCGTCCCTTTTTTATGTGGCGGTGTGGTTGATGGTGGTCGTGTCCCTTGCTCTCCTGGCGTTTGTGGAGCTGTGGCGGAATTGGAATCTCCGCACGGGCCGGCTGGCGCCGTTCATCGAGTTCCTTCGAACCCAAGAGACCTGGTTGCCCTCCTGATGCCGCCGGTGCGTCGCCCGGATGACAGCTCCGGGCGGGCGTTCCGAAAGGCATTGCGGGCGGTCGAGCAACGCGAGCCGCTGCGGCCTTTCAAGCATGCGGACATCCTGTGGGAAGCCGATAAGTTGGTTGGCGGCACCGGCGATGAGCAAGCCTACCGTGCGGTTGTCGGCGACCACATGCTGTTCGTCGTTGAAATGAGCGATGCCTTCCTAGCGGACCAGCCCGCCCAGTTCCCGCGAGTGAGCTGGTCGGTCATCACCGGGGAGGGGTGGGAGGACACCTTGGTTGGTGGTGCCGCTCCCGACATCCCGGTGGCCAAGGCCCGTGCTGAAGCGCTGTGGCGGGCGCTGCTCGGACAGAAGCAGGCTTAGAACGTGCCTGCTGGGCGGCCGGGACCGTTGCCGCCCAGCCACGGCGCGTGGGCATAGTCGGGGATGCCCTGCTCCACCTTGGGGTCAGTTGGGTGCACGATGGTTCCCTGGGCGTCGAACACAGGCGAGACCCATGTCGCCGGCACGTTGCCCGGCCGCGCGTAGGGGTCGAAGTAGGGATTGCGGATCGGTGGCGGCGTCGGCCCGTGCTGGCTGCCAGCCGTCGAGAGATTGCCGCCGCCCGAGCATGCGGCCAGGCCGAGAAGCAGAATGAGAGCGCGCATCCGTGGACTCCTGGTTGGGGGTCCGCGGACTGTCGCGGCTACGGGTGCGAATGCCTTAAGGCGGCGTCCACGTGTTCATGATGAAGTCAAGTTCGCCCTGCGTCCTCTGGTGCGATGTCGTCTCCGCAAGCCACGCCCGGTAGTTCGCATCGCATTGCGTCCGCAGCGTGTCCTGTTCCGTTAGCGCATTATGCAACTGCGCCTGAAGCTGCGCCACCTGGGCCAGCAGGACAGCCCGGTCGTCCACGGAAACTTGCTGCTGCTTGGTTGTTCGTGTCGCCAGGTTCCACATTCGCCGATGATCGCGGGCGCTATCAGCCGCAGCCAGCCCCATCCAATAGGCGGTTCCGAGGCTTACCATCTAGCCCTCCCCTTCGGTTTGCGAGCCGCCTGATACTGGCCCGGTATCCGTCGCCGCTGCAACTGCCCGGTCCATGCCGAGCTGCTTGGCCGGCGCCGGCAGCGCGCTATTCGGTGCGTTGTCTTGTTTGCCGAGGCCCAGCTTCTCGCCTGTTGACAGGGCGCCGGCTCGGATGGCAGCCAACGTCGCGCCCATGCCCACCATCGATGCTTCCTGGGTCAGCGCATGAGCGTCCACGCGGTCCGTGCTGTCGATGCCCAGCCATGACGGGACGTGGACGCTCACCAGAGTGATCAGCCGGAAGCACTGCACCTCGGTCACGATGTGCAGCAGCACGAACATGCTGATCAGCACCAGCATGCCGGCCATGTTCGCGACCAGCCATCCCTGCGCCAAGGTGAATCCCGCGGCGATGGTGAAGGTCAGGAAGATCAGCCGGGAGATGAAGGCGAAAGCCCAATACGAGCCGAATATCCCGATCACCATCAAGGCCGGCGTCATGAACAGGGACAGCAGGTTGCCCCATCCCCGCATGCCCCGCCCGTGGAGGCCGCTGCCGTCCATCGTGACGTGCGCCAAGAGCCAGAGCGGCGCTGCGATGATCGCCTCGAACACGCGGACGATGAAGCCGAGGATGCCCATGGTCCACATGATGAGCGGGATCATTGGCACCACGAAGGCCAGGACCAGCCCCGGGATCAGCAGGGACATCAGCGCGTAGAAGATCGGCGAGGCCAGGAAGCTCATCAACGCCGAGGCAGTCAAGGTCGCCGCCGCCCCGGCGAAGTTGAAGGTCAGGATGTTGAACGCCGTGACGCCCGCCGCAACCGGGGCCGAGGACAGCGCCGCTGCCGTTCCCAGCGCGATCAGCGCCAAGGATGCGATGTCATTGCCCAGCCGCATGAGAGCGCTGAACGGGTCGGTCCAACTGGTCTGCGAGGGTGCCAGGTTGTTCACGAACAGCCGCAGCAGGTTTTCGCTGAAATCCAGCTTGCGCAGCACCGTCTCGATGACGCCGGCCCCCGACGCCTGGGGCGCAGCGCCTGCGAACACCTCGGCCCCGCCGCCCGGCGCGTTCAGCGGGTCGCTGGTGGCGATGTAGGCATCGAGGTTGCCCTGGAATGCTTGGATGGCGTGCATCAGGGGCGCAAGGTCGGTGGAAAGGTAGTAGCCCAGCCCTTGGTAGCTGGGGGCGCTCACCTGCGGCATGGCCCCCACCAGTGACATGGTGAAGCCGTTCAGCCGCGCCAGCTCCATGTAATATGCGCCCAGCCCGAAGAACCCGGCGTCGGCCATCTGCATCATGCCGGTGTTCACGCCAAGGTTGCCTTGGCGCATCTGGTCGGCGGTGAACTGGGCGCGCAACTGGCTGGTGACAGCCGTCGCTTGGTCCTGCAACTTAGCTGTGTAGTCTGCCGATGCTGCGCTCAGCGTGCCCAGCATTCCATTTAGGCTATCCGCCCTGCGCGTGGCCCAGAGACCTGCGGCAGCCGCGGTTGCGGCCGGGCGGATGTTGCTCTCCAAGACAGCCTGCACCACGTCGCGCTGCACGGCCGACATGTCCGCCGTGCCAGCGGTCAGCGTCGCCCCTGACTGCACGCGCACCGTCACGGAGCCGCACGCCGGAGCGCCGGTGGCGTTGCCCTGGCTCAAGTCATAGCTCCAGGTGACGTAGCCGTAGCCGCTGGCGTTGGTTCCAGTGATGGGCGCCGGCTCGGGGATCATTCGGTCATTGCCGGTGGCGGCGTTCACCAGCGCGCGGCACAGCTCGTTCTGCATCAAGGCGGAGACCGTGCGCTTGGTGCCCGGGATCATGGGCGTGGCGATGGTCTGCGCCGCCGGGCCGACCTGCTGCAACGCGGCGGTAGCAAGGTGGCTGCCAAGTCCGACGCCCGCGATGGCAACCTGCGTCACCACGGCCTGGCCGCTGTTGTAGCCGCTGGGCAAGGGAAACAGCAGGACGGCCGCCAGCGTGATCCGCATCGGCGTCCACCACGATGCCTGGCCGTCGCGGATCGTCCCGTGCTCTGCCGAATGGACCGCCTTGACCAGCGTGCCATACACGGCCATCGCTAGCATGACGGCGCAGCCGATGGCGGAGAACGTTCCCATCATGCTGCTGAGGACGGTCGATGCGCCGCCGATGGCGGACGTGCCGCTCGCCACGGGGAACAGGCCGCGGATGGCCTCTGCCACCAAGTCCGTGCCCGGGTCGAGAAGCGTCCACGAAACGTCTGCCATGAAAAACCCCTCCGGTTGGTAAACCAGAGGGGCTTGCTGCATGTGGGTGCGAACGTCGTGTCAGGGCGCCATAGCAGGCGCCATCGCTGGCGAGGCGGCAGGTGCCGGGGTCGGCGTCCCGGTTGGCGCCTGGGCGGGGCGGACGGCATTCCCGATGCGTCGGACCATGTCTTTCAGGAACTCGGCGATCTTCTGCGCCTTCTCGGCGATCTCGTCCTGCACGGTCTTGCCATCCTTGCGGCCCGGCAAGGCTTCGGACGCTTGGCCGACTGCCCTGTCCATGCCCTCGAACTGGCTGTTGACGGCGGATACGTCCATTTGCCTGGCGCCATGGAGGTCGTTCAACTTGAGGCGTGCATCGCCATAGGCGCTGATGCCGGACACGGCGCGGTCATAGGCTGAAGCAAAGGCGCGCTCCTGGACCAAGGCGGCGTTGAACGCGGTTCGCAGGTCGGCGAACCTGCCGCCGGGCGCCATCTCCGCCACCACGGCCGGCATGCCGCCGGGTTCGTTCTGCGCCGCTTCCTTGATCTGGTTGAGGATGGCGCCGCCCGGCCCGGCGCCCAGCTTCGCCAGCGTGGCCTGCGCGTGCTCGCCCGCCAGTTGCGCCGCCTGCGTCTGGGTGGTGATCGCATTTTCGGCGCTGCGGCGCTCGAACGCCTCCAGCCTGCTGCCCAGCGGTTGCGGCGCCTGTTCCCATGGCGGCGGGGTTGCGGGCTGCGGTGGCCGAAGCGCTGCGTAGATCTGCGCCATGGCGGACCCGAACGCGGCAATGGCGCGGTTCTGGGGCTGCGGCTGGGTAGCCGTCTGGCTTGCCGGTGGTGCCGGCGGCTGCTGTGCGGTCCGGGTGTTTTGGCTCGTGGGCGCCTGCGCCGTGCTGGCCGTTTCTGAGAGCGGAGGCGGCGTGGAAAGCGGTGCGGTGGGCGTGGGTGGCTTCGGGACAATGAGGTCGCGCAACTCCTGCGTCATCGGGATGGTTGCGCCACCACGCTCAAGGCTCTGCGCGACGCCAGCAACGCGGTTTTGAAATTGGGGATCGGTCTCAAGCTCTGGCCGCTTTCTGATCTCCTTGGCAAGCTCGGCGATGTACCTCTCCGCCTTGGAATTACTTACTGCCTGTCTGCCCAACTCCGCCACTAGGTCGGCGACCGTGGCTGGGATTGCAGGCGAAGGCGTCGGGGCGGCCGGCGGTGTTGGCGTTGTAGGGATGAGGATGGGGGTGGGTTGGACAGCCAACGGAGCCTCCTGCTGGGGTGTGATGATGCTGAGCAGCTTCGCATCGAAAAGCGCCTTGATCGGCGCCGCTCCATGCTGCGCCCTGTAGTCGTTCCAATCCGTGCTTGTGCTGGACGCCTCGAACTGCGGCGCCAGCACTGAGGCCCGTGGCACGCCTTTGACGGCCTCCTCCGCCTTGGCCAAGCCGACGTTCTGCTTCGGAGGGGTCAGCCGCTCCTTCTGGTGGTCATTGTCCGCAGCGACGATGATGGGCAGGTCCGGGTGCCGCTCCCGCAAGGCGCGGATCACATGCGCCAGGTTGTTGCTGGAAAAGGCGATGCGCACGGGCAGTCCCGTCGCCTCGCGCACGGATGCGCCGGTCGCGCGTCCCTCCGCCACCACCACGGCCTGCACGCCGTCGAGCGTCCCCAAAGCGGCGGAAAGCCCTTGGGTGCGGCCTCCTTCCACACCGTCCGCAGCGCGGCGCCAGAGAGACATCTTCTTGCCGTCCGGGGCGATGGTCTGGAGGTTCCAAAGCTTGCCGTCCTCCTCCCGCATTGGAACAAGGAGGTTGCCCTTGGCGTCCACCCGCAAGCCGTCCGGGCCGATCTCCTTCCGCACCAGATAGGGATGGTCGGCCGGGGCTGGCATGCCTTTGGCCCATATCCTCCCGGCCTGCTTGGCGATGGCTTCCTCGCGCGCATCCTTCTCGCGCGCATCGGCGATGGCCTTGGCCTCGATCCGGCGCTGCCGTTCCTGCGCCGCGGCCTCCTGAGCCGCCCGCTCTGCCGGGGAGGCAGGGCGGGGCGCCCCTTGGGGCAGGTCAACGCCAGCGTCGGCGGCAAGCCGCTTCACCGCTTCCGGGAATGAAATCCCGTCGTTCTTGCGCACGAAGTCGAAGGCGTTCCCGTGCTCGCCGCAGCCGAAGCAGTGGAAATGCTTCTCATAGACGTTGAAGCTGGGCGTCCTCTCGCCGTGGAACGGGCAGCATCCCGTCTGCGCCTTTCCGGTTTTCTTCAAGGCGACGTTCGCGCCAATCAGGCTTGCCAGAGGCGTGCGGTCGAGGATCTGGTCGAGCAGGGCGGGATCAAACCGCCGGTCCTGGCTTGCGGCCATCATCGTGCTCCGATCAGTGGAAGCGGCGCGGTGGGCGTCTGGTGCATGGCCCGGTCACGCTCGGCGTCGGCCGCATTCAGGGCGGCGATTGCGGCCGTCTCCGGCATGCGCAGCTTCATGTCGAGCCAGGCCAGGTGGGCCTGGAGCGCGAACTGCCGGGACACTTCGCGAAGAAGCACCGGGGCGCTGGGCATGCGTTCCAAGGCGACGTTCCAGCCGACGTTGCCGTAACGCCGCGACACCTCCAGGTCGAGCGCGTCGTACTCCGACCCATTGGCTGTGGGCGTCCGGCCCATGGCGCGCTGCTGGGCCTGCTGGTCCGCGGACAGCACGACGGCCGATGCCCTCATGCCCACCAGCTCGTTGGTGATCCAGCGGGACAGCGACATGCGCGCGTTGTAGGCCTTGCGTTGCTGCTCGGCTTGGACGCCGTCGATCCCCTTGCGCGCGTCGGCCCGCAAGGGCGGCGGCGGCGTGGGCTGCAAGAGCGACGACGCATAGTCGTTGGCCGCGTCGATGTCGGCCTGGGCGGCGTAGGTTGGCTGGCCGAACAGAGACGCAGCGCGCTGGTCGCCGTTCTCCCGCTGCGACACGGCCCCGCAAATGCCGGCCTCTACGTCCAGCGCACCGCAGTAACGGCGAAGGTGGAGGACGCGGTTCGCCTCCGCAGCTTGGTTGGCGCCGGAGTATGCGGGATTGCCTGGGCCGCCCTCGCCTCGTGCGTCGGTCACGCCGGACAGGATGATCGTCACCCGGTCGGCTTGCGCGCCCGCCACGCTGGCCGATTGTCCTTGGTCGAGGGCGAGGCAAGCGGCGGGGCTGACGGAATGGTCCGCCACGATCCCCGCATTCCTCACTTGGCGCTGGAAGGTGGCGTTGGCGGTGTTCGAGGCGTCGAATAGTTGGATCATCGACGCGGTCTGACCCTTCAGGTAGTTCGAGACCTGATTGAACCCCTGTGTCATGGTCAGGATGTTGATCTTTGAGAATGCGTCCACGGCCGCGACCTGCGCGGCGTTGAGAGTCTTTGACAGCAACTCCGTGATTGGTCCGAACTCGACTGTGAACTCGGCCTTTGCCGGTTGAGCCATGAGGAGTGTCGTGGCCGCTGCCGCTGCCAGGAGGGTTGATTTGCGCATGTTCAATATCCCGTAGGCCGCTGACTGTAGGACGGAACATAGGTCCCGCCACCGCCGGTCCCGAACTGGCCGAGCACCGCGCCACCGCCGCCGATGGTCAGCTTCCCGCAGAAGTTGCCGCCACCAAGGCCAAACCCGAAGTTGATGCCGGTCACGGTGAGGCCGCAGTTGGCCGCGCCGAGCTGCGCATCCCATGCGTTCCTCAAAGTGGCGCAGAACTGGCCCGCCATGCCGTTCACCAGCGCGCCGATGTCGGTCACTGATGTCAGCAGGTTGAGGCCGTTGCCAAAGAAATCGCCAAGGCATGACAGGCTGCGCACCGATTGCGGCTGCTTGATCGTGCCGTCCTCCAGCGCGATCTGGCCGCTGATCGCGTCCGCGCCGGCCTGCATCAAGGCGGCGCACCCTTCGCTTTGCGCGTGGGCGCTTGCGCTGGCCAGCAGGATCAGGCCTGCGGCAGTCATGGAGCATGAACGGCGCATGGTCATGCGTCTCCTTCGCAAAGGGATGAAAGGTGGGCGATGCGCTCGGGGGCGAATATCCGCCGCACGCATTCGGCCTGGTGGAGGTGCTGCAAGCTCCTGCGCACGACCTGGCCTGGGTTGGGCGTGGCGCCGCTTGGCGTGTCGGCCCAGATCAGGCCCAGCACCTCGCGTTTTGCCGGCAGCTCCGCCACATCCAGCCAACCGAGGATGTCCAGCCGCCGCTGCGGCGTGAGCTGGGCCAAGGCGGTTTGCAGGGCGATGACCGTCTCCGGTTGCCGCAATCGAGCCGCCAGGCCATCCACATCGTGCTCGACGGCCCGCCCCAACGCCTCGGCAAACCGCCGCACGGCAACCATGACGCTCGGCAGGTCGTCCACCGTGATCTCGGGCACCGGCTCCCGATGGGCTGCAACCGTGTCGCTGCTCATGCCAATCCTCCTTTGGTTGGAGGGAAGGCTATGGTTGGCGGGTGCGAACGATCAGTCCTGCGCGGGGTCGATCCTTACGGTGCTGCCACTGACCGCGGCGCGAAGGTGCAGCGGCTGCACCACGTCGTGCAACACGGCCTGCCAAGGCTTGCCGCCGCTCCATCCCACGATCTGCTCGGCATCGACGCCCTGGCTGAACTGGGCGGTCAAGGTGGGTGGCAGGATTTGCAGCAGCGCGACCTTGAGCGGCACGTCCTTGCCGAACCCGTCCGCAATGCCGGCCCGCACCTGCGCCGTTGATGCCGGCACTGCTGGGCCGCGGTGGGTCCGCAGCCAGTAGGCTCGTGCCAGCCGCGTGCGCTCAACCGAGTTGTCAGGAAGTTGGGCGGACATCTCAACTGGCGGCGCGCTCGGCTGCATGATGAACTCGGCGCGCGCCACGGTTGGCGCCAATGCCAGGATGGCGAGGGCAAGTGCGGGCTGGTGCATGGCTTCTCTCCTGGAACAGACAGCAGCTTCACCCAGCCGGCTGCGAACGTCCCGGATGTTGCCCGCTACTCCAATGGGTCGGGCGGAAACTGCAAACCGGGCATGCCTTCTTCCGGCTCCAGAAAACGCACACCCTTGCTTTCCAGGGCATTGCGGATGGCCATAAGATTGTTTTGATGCGGCAACCGCGCCCCACGCTCAAAACTTTGCACTGTCATGCCTACAAGGCCCGCTGCTGCCGCTAGGTCGTCCTGCGACCATCCGACTACCGCCCGTGCTGCCCGGCACTGACCCGGAGATATTGGGCCTTCTAACAAACGCTTGCGCCTCTTATCAAGGTTAGGCATAATACCAAAGTTCTGTTTGGTGTCTATGCATTTTAGGGCGCTATCCATGATGGTTGCGAAGCCACATACCTCGATATCGCCCTATCTTAATAGCTTTGCCCAACGTTTCGCATGCCTTTGTGCCAACAGCAGCCTTACCCCGCCGGCTGCGGGCGTTTCGGTAGCTTGTCGGCGGGAGCCAGGAAGCCTTTCCTGCGCAGCTTCTCGATGATCGCAATCTTCGCCCACTGTGAGGCCGCCCGCTGCTCAGAGGCTGCGGCAGCGTCCAGTGCGGCGCGAACTTCGTCAGTTACACGCATTCCAATGTACGGATTTCTACTCATAAGTTATTCCGATGGTTGCAGAGTCTCTAAGAATACACGTCTGTGTGAATCCAGACATTTCCAGCTTGAACTTTTGGTTGTCCCTGTTGTCCCATGAACACGTCTACAGAACATTGCTGCCGTAACAGAGCGAGTTGCACAAGCGATTACACCCTGCTTTCAAGCAAAGAGACAGTCATGCTTCCATTTCGCGACGCTGAACTGCCTGTTTTCATGCCAAAACCGCCTTGCGCGACAAGTTGCAGGCGCTGCTGGCTGCAAGACGAAATCCTGTCGTTGGCCTCGTGCTATCCGACTGGCGAACCCGTTGCTGACATGGCAAAGCGGTTCGGGCGCTCACCTACTGCGATTTATGGCAAGGCCCGGCGGCTGGGGCTGTCCCGTCCGCAGCGTGGAACTCTCGCCATAGTTGTAGAGGCGGTGCCGGTGGAGCAGGTCGAGATGGCGCTCGTTGCGCCCGATCTCGACCTGGTGCCGCCAACTCCTGCCAATCCACCGTTCCTGCCGCCGCTTGAGATGCCTGCTGCCGCGTCCAAGCCTGCCATGCCGTATCGCGTGACGGCGCTGGGCGGCCGGCAGACGGTCTGGACGCCTGACCTGGTGCGGCGCCTCGTCTTGCTGTGGGTGGCAGGGTTCCACCACACTACGATTGCCCTGGTGCTGGGCCTGACCTCCTGCGGCGTGTCCTCGAAGGCTGTCCGCATTTCGCTGCCCTACCGTGCCGGCATGAAGCTGTCCAAGGATGTTGCAGCCGCGCGTCGCACGGATGCGATGGGCGGTGAGGTTCCCAAGTTCCTCATGACCGCCTCCGGCCACCGGCTCATCGGCAAGTGGTGCAACCTCACGGGCATCTGGTTCTATGGGCGGGCTGGCACGCATACGTGCGTCGAGGCCAAGCTGACCCTCCACTATGACCGCATGCGGGGATCGGCGTTCTAGGGTTTCGGCTTCTTGGCGCCACGATGGCCTAGCGCGAAGGCATCGTGGCGCCGTTCGCACCCGCGCCCGGTAGCCTGCCCGCATGCAAAACGATCAGGACGCGGCCACCCGCATCATCCAGCGCAACGCCTTCCAGCAGCAGCTCACGCGAAGGCTGGCGATTTCCCAAGCCCTTTCGCTGGCCGTGATCGCGGCGCTGGTCGGCGACCGCATCTGGCTGGGCCATCACCCTCCTGCGCCGAAGATCATTCTGACGGATGCCCACGGCAACCAGATCGAGGCAACGCCGCTGTCCGATCCCGTCATGTCGGACGCAGACCTGGTGGATTGGGTCGCGAAGGCCGCCGTCGCGCCATACAATTTCGACTACATCCACTACCGCGACACGTTTTCCAGGATCGTGAGGCCGTATTTCACCAACAACGGCTGGAACGGCGTCCTGAACAACATGAAAGCCAGCAAGAACATCGACGAGGTGGTCAAGGACTCCATGGTGGTGGAGGGCGTTGTCAGGCGCCCTCCATCGCTGGTGGACAGCACCGTTGTTGATGGCGTGGCCAACTGGACGTTTGAGGTTCCAATCCTCAGCATCTATCAGTTGCTGGAACACTCCAAAGTTGTGGGATGGGCTGAAGGGTTTGGAGCAGGTTGGCGATGCGCCGCAGACCGCGGGTGAACC